>Ga0335076_10002948_pt1 | contig 17009 bp, 11 predicted proteins | sample Lox_Sample_25_FD_206717 | JGI IMG/M metagenome (GOLD analysis project Ga0335076, IMG submission 206717) | Soil microbial communities from Loxahatchee National Wildlife Refuge, Florida, United States - Lox_Sample_2.5 | ecosystem: Environmental > Terrestrial > Soil > Wetlands | place: USA... | reverse complement strand
TCCACATCCGGGAGGTCTGGGTGTAGCCATGGAGAAGAATCACGGCAGGCCCGTAGCCGGCGGTAAGGTAGTGGATCTTGATGCCATCGACTTCGCCGAAGCGAGATTCGATCGCGTCGGAACCCAGTTTGGTCTGACTCACTCCCGCGAGAGCTGCCATAACGAGAAAGCCGAGCAATATTGCTGCTTGTAGTTTCAGATCCGCCTTCATTTGAATTCCCTCCACGTTAATGCTTCCGATCAAGCCATCTGCGTTCACTGGTGACGAGTGATTCCAGACTATACAGTCCAGAAATCGGCACTGTCAATCGCGCGCAGTTGTAGACTGGATAGTCCAGATATGGCCCGGCCTAAAGAATTCGATCCCGAGCGCGCTCTGGCCAAAGCGATGAATCTTTTCTGGCGCTTAGGGTATGAGAATACTTCCCTGGACGCGCTGATGAAGGAAATGGGCATCGCCAGGCAGAGCCTCTATGACACGTTTGGTGACAAGCGTGCTTTGTACCTGAAAGCGCTGGCATATTACCGCGACCAAACCAATGGAGAGATGCAAAAGATGTTGGAGGAGATTCCGTCTGTCGGAGACGGTTTCGCAAACCTTTTGTATGGCATGGCAGCTGAAACGCGGGAACAACATGAACGAGGCTGCTTATTGTTAAGCGCCAACTTGCAGCGTGATCCAAAGGATGCGGTCGTCAGGGATTTCTTGCGCGACAACCAGGCTAGAGTGGAAGCAATTTTCCTTCGGGCCCTCACGAAGGCCCAAAAGCAGGAAGAACTGTCATCAAAGGACGATCCGGCTACTCTGGCGCGCTTCTTTGTGGTGACCATTCAAGGCATGAGAGCCATGGCCAGGCTCAAGTCAGACAGGAAAGCGCTGGAACAGGTCGCCCGCGTCGCACTTTCGGTATTCTCCTCGTCGAATGCGGCCTAGTGCAGTCTGCAGTGAAGGTGACCTTCTAGAATCTGACTGGCGCAAGCAGGTTGAAAGTTGATACCTCATAACAGGGTGCCTTCAGAGCTCTCAGCGATGCACTGATCCGACACACTGGCCGCCCATTTCTAAGAACGTGCATCACCGACTCTAAACAGAAGCGACTGTTGGAATGTTAATCAGGCATCTCTTCTCCGGGCGCTCTTAAGGTTTCCAGGCCACTCTGTAAAGCTATAATGTCGCCCTAATGTCGCTTTCCTCGGGTACAAAGCTGGGGCCATACGAAATCCAGATTCCGCTCGGTGCGGGCGGTATGGGTGAAGTCTACCGTGCGCGGGACACCAGGCTTGACCGAACCGTCGCCGTGAAGATCCTGCCGGAGCATCTCTCCAGTCCGGAGGCCCGCCAGCGTTTCGACCGCGAAGCACGGACGATATCGTCGCTGAGTCATCCCAACGTCTGTCATCTGTACGATGTCGGGCAGCAAGACGGCATCCACTATCTCGTCATGGAGCATCTGGAAGGCGAGACACTGGCCGACCGGTTACGCAAGGGCCCTCTGGCGCTCGATCAGGTGCTGAAGGTGGGGATTGAAATTTGTAACGGGCTGGAGGCAGCGCACAGGAAGGGTGTGACGCACCGGGACTTGAAGCCGGGCAATGTCATGCTGACCAAGTCAGGTGCGAAGCTAATGGATTTCGGTCTGGCGAAATCTGCCCCGGCCAATCCGGCATCGACGCTGACTCAGACGCTGGCCGCGCCGCAGGATCCAGTGACGACGGAAGGTGCGGTAGTGGGGACGTTCCAGTACATGTCGCCTGAGCAGGTAGAAGGAAGAGAGGCAGACGCACGAAGCGATATCTTCGCGCTAGGTGCGGTGCTGTACGAAATGGTGACGGGAAAGCGGGCGTTTGAAGGTAAGACAGCGGCGTCGACGATCGCCGCCGTTCTGGCATCCCAGCCCAAGCCAATTTCCTCTTTTCGGCCTCTGACTCCGCCCGTTGTAGACCATGTCATTTGTACGTGCCTAGCGAAAGATCCGGACGAGCGCTGGCAAAGCGCTGCCGACGTTGGCCGCCAACTGCGATGGCTTGCGGAAAACCCGTCCAGCGCGGTGATCGCGGCTCGGCCCATGCGGCGCACGATCTGGGTTGTGACAGCGATCGCCGGCCTCGTCGCGATCGCCGGAACATTCTGGCTGGGGTCATTGCGTCGCGCGCCATCGCCACTGGTGCAGTTCCAGGTGACTGCTCCTGACAAGACCTACTTCAATTTTCGCGGGCTTTCCGGTCCACCCACGCCATCACCTGACGGTCGGAACGTTGTGTTTGTGGCGTACAACCAGGGTGAATCAAATACAAAATCGCTGTGGTTGCGCGCCCTGGAATCGTCAGACATGCACATGATCGCTGGCAGCGAGGGTGCCACCTACCCCTTCTGGTCGCCAGATAGCAACTCTGTGGCGTTCTTCGCGGAGGGAAAGCTCAAACGATTCGATCTCTCCACGTCGAGCGTCATGACGTTGTGCGCCGTTCCGGAAGGCCGCGGAGGTGCATGGTCCACAAACGGCGTCATTCTTTTTGGCGCGAGGGCCGACAGTCTTTTCCGTGTGGACGCCGCAGGCGGCAAAGCTATACGTCTGACCACGCTCGATCCCAAACTCCAGGAAACCAGCCATCGTTGGCCGCAGTTTCTTCCCGACCAGAAGCAATTTCTCTATGTTAGCCAAGCACCGACAAATCCACCGGCTCACATGATGGTTGCCTCTCTGAAGTCACCGCAGGGAAAGCCTCTGGCCGAAGATGTGAGGTATGGCATCTTTTCCGAGGGCTACCTTTTTTACATGCAGGAGAACGATCTTCTGGCTCGACGCTTCGATCCTGATCGCTTGGAGCTTAGTGGAGACTCCACAGTGTTGGCGCGGCAGGTGCAGAACGACCCGCAGTTCAACTTTGGGGCCTTCTCTGTCGCGCCTTCCGTGGTGACTTATCAGACCGGTGCGGTTGCTGCAGGAACCCGGCTCGTCGAAGTCGACCGTGCCGGCAAACAACAGATCCTCTGGAAGGAAACGGGGCTCCTTCAGAACATTGCCCTGTCGCCGAACGGTGACCCGATCGCGGCGGACGTCGGGCTCTCGGGCTCTTCCGGACAACTGAGCGATTTGTGGATCTATAACCTCACCAAGCACAGCAGTACTCGCCTTACATTCGATCAACATTCCTCCGGTCCGGTCTGGTCCCCCGATGGGAAGCAGATTGCTTTTAGCCGGCAGACGGAAACAGGATCGCAAATCGTCATCAAGAATGTCTCGGGCGGTGGAGATGAGCACGTCATTGTCAACGAGAATCAGCGCATTCTACCTTTCTCTTGGACTTCCGATGGGCGCTATCTCTTATATCGTTCGGGTCTGACACTGACCGGAGAAATCAAGGTCGTTGCTCTTCAAGGAGAGCACAAGGTAGTTAAGCTGCTTGACATAAAATCCACCGGCGCGGGTGGCGCTCTCTCGCAAGATTCCAGGTGGCTGGCTTATGCCTCGACTGAATCAGGAGCACCGCAGGAGATATATGTCGTGCCATTCCACTCCGCTGACGACGGCGTGGGCCTCGGTCAAGGCAAATGGCAGATTACTAGCGGAGGCAGCGTGGCGCCAACCTGGCGCGGCGACGGCAAGGAAATGTACTTTTCCAGTAATTCCTTCATTGGCATCGCCTCGGTTCCGTTGATCGCCAACGGCGATCACCTGGAAGTAGGCCAGATGCATAATCTTTTCGACCTTGGAGCTCATCCAGTCAGCCGCTTCTTCGCACCGGCTCGAGATGGTCAGAAATTTTATGCAGTGACCTACGGTCCAGGCAGCGACGCACCCTTCACGGTAACCCTCAACTGGCAGGTTTTACTCAAAAAATAGCGCCCACCCGTGCCGCGACATTTGACTTTACGACGCGCAAACCAGTCTGCAGTGAAGGTGACCTTCCAGGCAGTCAACCCGGGCCGGGATTAGGCGGTGGGCTGCTTCTGGCCGTACTTGTCGATGCCCAGGCGACGAATCTTGGATTCGAGTGTCTGGCGTGGTATTCCGAGTTTGCTGGCTGCTCCGGAAGGCCCAGATATCCGGCCACGGGCCTGGGCAAGTGCAGCTTCGATCATTTCCACTTCACGGTCTTCCAGCGTCGAGAGGCCTCTTTTTGAGGATGGCTCCGAGGATTCGTTTTTAAGCCAGCTCTCGTCAACCACGAAAGTATCGGTTTCGCTGAGAATGACGGCCCGCTCCACGATGTTCTGCAACTCCCGAATGTTTCCCGGCCAATTGTAGCGGCGCAGGTGCTCGAGCGTTTGCTTGCTGATATGACGGATATTCTTTCCGGAGTCCTTGGAGTAGCGGGCGACGAAGTATTCCAGGAGCAACGGAATATCGTCAGCGCGCTCCCGGAGCGAGGGAACTGCGATCGGAAAAACGTTCAACCTGTAGAAAAGGTCGTGGCGGAAGGTTCCGGCTGCCACGGCTGCCCGGAGGTCACGATTGGTTGCCGCTATTACCCGGACATCGACAGAGATGGAATGATTACTCCCCACCCGCTCAAATTCCTTCTCTTGTAGAACCCGCAGGAGGGCGATCTGAGTCTCCATGGGGAGCTCGCCGACTTCATCGAGAAACAGGGTACCGCCGTTTGCGGCTTCAAACCTTCCAACGCGTCGTTGCAGCGCGCCGGTGAAGGCTCCTTTTTCGTGCCCGAAGAGCTCGGAAGCGATGAGGGATTGCGGAATGGCCGCACAGTTGACACGGATGAAGGGCCGGTTCGCCCTTTTCGACCTGCGATGCAAGGCGCGCGCAATCAATTCCTTACCGGTTCCGGTTTTGCCCAGGATGAGGACGGTGGAGTCTAGCGGCGCGACCTTCTCGACCTGCTTTAGCAGGCGGCGGATTGGTTCCGAGGAACCGACGATCTCCTCAAACATCGAAGACTGATCGATTTCCTCTCTCAGGATGAGGTTTTCGTTGCGAAGCTGCTCCTCCGCGCTCGTTCCGTCGTTGATGTCGGTTGAGTCAACGTACCGAGGGACGATCTCGCCAGGTTCGTCACTCAAGAAGCCGTTCTCCGCCCATTGCACGTTGGGGATATCGTACGCAACGCTGTTACTCGCCATACTGCCTACCTTCTCACCTGATCTGCCGGTGTTGAATCTTATGAAACGAATATGGAGCAAGTCGCGCTGGCGCACAACGTCATTAAGTTGGCTTCTGGTCCCCTAATATGGTCCAAGGCGGGCATAGTCCTTTACGGGTAAAAACTCCACGACTTTTGGCGGATGGAGGTGGGAGTATGTTCAGGAGTGTCGAGGAGCCCGCTGCCGGAGAGGCTGGCCAGGCCGGCGTGGTCCAACCCGTAAGCCTTTGAATGAGGAGCCCTATGCCGCGCGAACTTATGGCAAATGTCCAGGATCGGCGCTGCGATAAACCCTTCGCAATCAGAAACATACGGTGCCGACAACCTGAGGGGACTGGGTAGGAGTTGGCGGGCTACCCTCCCTTCGGAGGGCTCTCCAAATCGATAATTCCACGCCTGAGGCCGATCGTCACCGCGTGGGCGCGATCATTCGCTCCAAGCTTGGAAAGAATGTTGCTCACGTGACCCTTGATGGTCGCTTCGGTGAGGGAAAGCTGATCAGCAATTAATTTGTTCGAATTGCCGGCGGCGATTAATCGCAGGACATCGATCTCGCGTTGCGTGAGGCTGTCATCCGCGAGATGTTCCGCGAGTTCGGCAGCGATGTCACCCGGTATTCGTTTCTGTCCGGCATCCACGGCACGGATGGTCTGCATGAGTTCGGTGTGAACGTGTCCTTTTAATATGTAACCGCGCGCGCCGGCCTGAAGGGCTCGTACCACCTGAACGTCTCCGGTATAGGTTGTAAGGACAATGATTCGGGCATTGGGAAACTCACTTCGGATGGCGTTTATGGCTTCGATGCCGTTCAGGCCTGGCATTTGAAGATCCATCAAAGTTACATCCGGCCGATGCAGGCGAAACTTTTCGATGGCTTCCTGGCCGTTCTTGGCTTCGGCCACCAACTTCATGTCTGGTTCGGCGTTTACAAGTGCGGCGATTCCTTCGCGCAACAGGGCATGATCGTCGACGGCGAGGACTCGAATGAGGCGGGGATCGCTGCTCATGAAACCTTCTCTCTACGGAAAAATCTGAACATTGACCGGTCAGTGGACGTCTTGTATGCGACGGTGCCAGGAACGGTCAATTGGACTTCAGTACCGGCCCGATTTTCGGTCCAAAATTCTAACCGGGCTTGAATTTGCTTCGCGCGCTCGCGCATGCCGGGTAATCCCCAATGCCCAGAGCGTCCTCCTTCTTTTATCACCTTCGGGTCGATGCCCTTTCCGTCGTCGCGGATCAGCAAGACGAGCGCATGGTTATCGTAGCGAATCTCGGCCTCGATGTGAGCCGCCTCTGCATGCTGGAACGCATTTCGCAGCAATTCACGACCAATGCGATAGACCTCGTCCTGGATGCCTGGAGACAAAACCTGCCGTTCGCCCGCCACGATCAATTTAAATGCCGGACGATTGGCATTGCCGGCAGTAGAGGTCCCCAGTTCCAGGCCGGTCGCGGTCAGCAATTCTGCAAGATCGGTCGAGGTGGAGTGTTCGATGCGCAAGTCTTTGATGGCATCGCGGCTTTCGGCGATCGCCTGCTCAGTTCTCTTGATGGCGCCGTCCAGGGCTTCGAGGGCTTCGTCAGGGCGCCGGGCAAACAGATTTCTGGCAGCCTGATAGCGAAACATAAGACCATGCAGGGTCTGGAGCAAGGTATCGTGCAAATCGCGCGCGATGCGGGTGCGCTCATTCAATCGCGCTTTGAGTCCGATCGCGAACTGCCGCTGTAATTGTCGAACCCGGAGTTGATAGAAGGCTGCCAACAGAAGCAGAAATGCCGCCACACAACAGGCCCGGAACCAGTTGGTCTGGTAGTAAGCCGGAAGAATGGAGAACTCCAGAGAGGCCCCGGACTCGTTCCAGATGCCGTCGTCATTGCAGGCAATGACGCGGAAGCGATATGGGCCCGGATGCAGGTCGTTATAAAAGGCCTGGCGCCTTGTACCAGCCTCGTGCCATACCACATCGCGACCTTCAAGCATGTAGCGAAACAGAACCTTTTGAGGCGCAAGGTAGCTGAGAGCGGTGTAGTCAATCTCGAGATCGCGGGTGTGGGCCGGCAGATCCAGGCCGGAACGCGGAGCGTAGCTGAAGCGGTCGCCCAAGACCTCTTCAATCTGGACCGGCGGAGCAACCGTGTTCAGGCGCAGATGGTCAGGATCGATCATTTGCAGAATTCGGGCGTTCACGAACCACAGTCGTCCGTCTGTCGACCTCGTTGCCTGAGGCTTTAAAGGAGTGAGGCCTGCCTGCACCCCATCGAACGCATCGAACAGTCTCGTTTTCACCTGATAGTCGGGGTGGCTCAACCAGTTTTCAAGTTCCGATCTCTCGATCTCGATAAGCCCACACTTCGAGACAAGCCAGAGTGAGTGCTGATCGTCCTCGACCAGGGCGAAGATCCCATCGCAGGGAAGGCCGTTTCGTGTGGTCAGATTCTTCCGCTCGCCGTTTTTCCAGCGGAACGCTTCATCCAGTGTTGTTCCCCAGACGGAGCCGTCTGGCTCGACCAGCAGGTCGCGGATCTGGCGAGTGTTCCCGGTCTCGTTCGATGGATAGGTTCGGGCGTTTCCGTCCTGGTATTGGACGAGGTCCCCGTCGACCAGGCCAAGGAAAATACCACCCTCTGGATTGGCAGCCAGGGTGAATGCGGTGGCGATCTGCGGAGAAGTTGTCTCACTTTGCAGCTGCGAATTGTAGATGCGGTCGAGATTTCGCCCAGCGCGCACCCAGATGTTGTGCCGAGTGTCTTCGGTGATTGCGAAAACGATTCCGAGAGCACTGCCGTCGGGACGGCGAACAGGGTGAAATGCGCCTTCGGCATACACCCATAATCCATCGTCAATCCCGACCCACAACTTCCCCGCGTGATCCTCGAAGAAGGTCGTTACATTAAAGCCTGGGAGGCCGTGTCCGCTTCGAATCGCGGACAATTTGCCATTTCGCAAGAAGTCGAGTGCATCGTAGTTGCTAATCCACACGGTTCCGTCTCGAGTTCCGAGCACGGTCCCGGCGCCTGCCGCGGAGAGGCCCTCCAGAGGGGAGTAGCTGATTACTTTTACGTCTCGGAAGTTGTCGATTCCCGCAGACGTGAGAACCCATACGGTGCCCTCCGTGTCCTGGAAAAAACCTCCGACGGCGTCGCTTGAAAGACCATCGACGTGTCGATAGTTATCGACGTTGTCACCCACAACGCGAAATACTCCATGACTTGCTGTCCCAATCCAAAGCACATTGTCGCGGTCGACGAACAGGGTTGTGACATTTGAGTTGTTGATGGGGATTTTGGGAAAATCTCGCGTCGTCCATTTCTGTTGTTCGAAATGGTCGAGTCGCACAAAAGATCCGGACCAATCGCGAACCGCCCAAAGCGTTCCATTCCCGCCAGTGGCGACGCCTCGCAGTGAGGCGAAAGTTTCAGGACGATGCTTTCCACTCCCCAGACAACTGCTGGTCGACGATTGCTGCCAGCGACAAAGTTCGTCGTATCCGCCAATCCACAAGTCTCCCGAGCTTCCCATGGTCAACTTCACAGCGATGGGAAATGGGATCCCTTCCGCTTCTCCATAACATTGGAATTGTTCGTTGCGAATGCGGCACAGAGGGCCCTTACCATCGGTGACCTGATTGCGGACCAACCAAACCGTCCCATCAGCATCTTCGGCGATGGCCTCAATCCGTCCACTCAACTGGGGATAGTTGATCAGCTTTCCGCTCAGCCAGTGGGAGATGCCGTAGCCAGTGCCAATCCATAAACTGCCGTCCCGAGCGGCCAGCAGAGAAAACACTCTTGGGTCGAGAAGTCTTTCGCCCGAGGGAGAATTCCAGGTAACGAAACGCACACCATCAAAGCGTACGAGGCCGAGATCAGTGCCGATCCAGAGATAGCCATCTTTGGTCTGCGTAATCGCAACGGGCGCGCCCCTGAAGGCGCCATCCTGCACGCGCCAGCTGCTGTGCGCGTATTGGGTTATGTGAATGGAGGGGTCGACGGCGAAGGCGGAAGGACTATGCAGCACCAGGGCAGCCAGCAGTATTCCCGGCACGAGAACTTGCATCGCCCGTGTGCGCACAATCCTCAAAGTGCCCCACATGTTATCGCATTTCCAAGCAGGGTTTCTGCCGCCGGAAACTTTCGGGCAGGCCGTGAGACCTTGGCGCAGCACCGGGGCTCATCGATTTTTTCTTGACTGCAGGTGCTAACCGTACGATGCTGCCATAGTCTAACTATGGCAGAGGCTTTCTGAGAGGAGGGTGTGTTTTGCAACGAGACGAGATTCCACCGGGAACTCTTTATCTTCTGATTTTGAAGACGCTGTCACGCGTGGGGGAGATGCATGGCTATGAGATCGCGGACTCTATCCAGAGAATCTCCGATGATGTTCTTCAAGTGGAGGAAGGGTCGTTATACCCGGCTCTCCAGCGGATGCTGATTAAAGGCTGGGTGAAGGCCAGGTGGGGGACGACGGCTGGGAACCGCCGGGCTCGCTATTACCAGCTTACCGCGGCAGGGCGCAAACAATTGGAAACGGAACTGTCACAGTTTGAGCGAGTGATCGGTGCCATTACCCGCGTGATTCAGACTGCCTGAAAGGACGATCGCAATGGATTGGGTGAAGCAAGTCTTGAGGCGGATGTGGATGCTCATGCATCGCCGGCAATTTGACGCAGACCTCGAGGAAGAGATGCGTCTGCACCTGGAGCTCAGAGAGCAGGAACAGATTCAGGCAGGGTTGTCGCCAAAGGAGGCTCGCCACGCGGCGGCGCGCCGATTTGGCAACGCGGCATTACTGAAAGAGAAGAGTCATGGGGCTTGGGGGTGGGACTGGCTGGAAAGTTTTCTTCAGGACACGGCTTATGGAATCCGCGCCATGTTGCGTAGTCCGGCGCTTAGCATTGTTGCCTTGCTCTCGCTCGGTTTGGGAATCGGGGCGAACACCGCAATATTCAGCCTGCTCGACGCCGTGATGCTGCGCTCTTTACCGGTGAAAGAACCCGATCAGCTGGTTTTGCTAGGCAAAGGATCTTCTGCCGGTATCACCGACGACTTCGCCGCCACCCAGCTTTACTCCTACCCGTTTTACCGTGCGATGCGGGCAGAAAACCAGGTCTTTTCCGACACGACGGCCATGTTCAGCCTGACAAATGGCGTCCATGGCTTCGTCGATGGAAGAACCGAGTCTGAGCCGATGAACGTCCAGCTTGTTTCCGGCAACTACTTCAGCACCCTGGGAGTAGGGGCAACGATGGGCCGGACTCTGAACGATGGTGATGACAACTCGGAAGGCGATCATCCTGTTGCAGTGATCAGCGATTCCTGGTGGAAGCGAAGTCTCGCGCGCGACCCAAATGTCTTGGACCGCAGGATAAAACTTGGCGCCACGACCTACACCATCGTCGGCGTTGCCTCGCCAGAGTTCTTCGGCACCAAGGTCGGCGAAGCTCCCGACCTGTGGGTTCCGCTCTCGATGGTCGCTCAGGTTCCTCCGAACTTCGGGGGATATAAGGAGAACTTCTCCGAATCTCTCCTGCTGATAGGGCGGCTCAAGCCGGGAATTTCAATGAGCGCAGCCACATCGAACGTGAATCTGCTCTTCCGGCAAATTCTGCGGGGATTCCCCGATGCCAAGCTTACTCAGGAAAATGTGACGAAGCTGGATCGGACCTGGGTTCGGTTGACACCGATGGCCAAGGGGCTTTCCTCGCTGCGCCGCGAATTCTCGCAACCACTTCAGATTCTGATGGCAGTCGTGGCACTCGTTCTTCTGATCGCCTGCGCCAACGTTGCCAACCTGCTGCTTGCGCGGTCGACGGCGCGGGCTCGGGAGCTGGCTGTCCGGCAAGCGCTCGGAGCCCGGCGCATGCGCATCATCCGTCAGCTCCTTACTGAAAGCCTCGTGCTTGCATGCGTTGGCGGCGCGCTTGGCGTCGTGTTGGCGTCAGTCGCCAATCGCATCCTGTTGCGCATGGTCTCCGGCGGGACTGAACTGATACCGCTCGATGTCTCGGTCAATATCCGGCTACTGCTGTTCACGATTGCAGTGACGATAGCGACGGCATTGATCTTCGGCACCGTTCCCGCCTTCCGCGCAACGCGCCTGCCGCTGACCGACTCCCTGAAAGCCGGCCGCGGTGCACAGGCCGCAACCGGAAGGAATCCGCTCGCCAAAGCGCTCGTCATTTCACAAGTCGCGCTCTCGCTGGTCCTGATGACAGGTGCCGGACTGTTTCTGCACAGCCTGGTCAACCTGAACAATGTCGACACCGGCTTCAATAAGGAGAACGTGTTACGCGTCGACATTGACTCAAGCTCCGCAGGGTACAAACCTGGCGAGCCGGGAGAAGTGGCGCTCGATCACGCGATCGAAGACCGTGTCAGCGCGTTGCCCAACGTGAAGGCCGCGAGCTTCTCTGCATTCACTTTTCACGAAGGCAGCTGGAGTTCGGATGTAGCCGTGCCTGGGACGAATTCCGGTCAAAAAATCGACGTGAACCACAATGTTGTCGGGGTTGGTTATCTCGATACGATGCAGATCCCGCTGCTTGCGGGTCGCAATTTCACCCCCTCTGACACGAGCAGCTCGCAACCTGTGGCAATCCTGAGCGAGCATATGGCCAAGATTTTGTTTCCGCACATCAACCCGGTCGGGCGTCAATACAACATTGGCGATAAGGATGTCACCGTGATCGGCGTCGTGGGAAACGTCAAGTTTTATGACCTTACCGAAGAACCGGTGAGCATCGACTACCTTCCATACACTCAGCACCCATGGGGCTTCGGTGACTTCGAAGTTCGTTACACTGGCAGCTTCGCTGGGGTTGCAACGGCCGTTCAACAAACCATCCACTCGATTGACCACAACCTTCCCATCACGCGGGTTACGACTCTCGACGAGCAGGTTGCACTCTCAATCACCAACCAGCGTCTTGTCGCCCAGCTGTCCGCCGTCTTCGGGCTGCTCGCAGTCTTTCTCTCGTGCATTGGAATCTATGGCGTAATGGCGTACGTCGTTACGAGACGGACGAATGAAATCGGCATCCGGATGGCTTTGGGCGCAGGGCGCTCCAAAATGCTGTGGATGATCGTGCGCGAGATTCTGACCCTGATCTCAATCGGTGTCGTCATCGGCGTACCCGTGACGTTGGCCGGCGATCGCCTGGTCTCGAACATGCTGTTCGGACTCAGGGCGACGGATCCGATCACGCTCGTCAGCGCAACTGTCATATTGCTGATCGTGGCGGCGATCGCAGGCTACCTGCCGGCTCGAAGGGCGGCTCTGATCGACCCGATGGTGGCGTTGCGGTATGAATAGCCGTTTCTAACGGCCGCAACCGTGACGAGTGACAGAGGAAGCAACGCTGTTTGAAAACTACGGTGCTGCCCTTCTCGAGAAAGTCACCACAGTATAGTGCTCGATCCGGCTCAGAGTAAATTCGATGACGCCTCGATACACAGAGAGGCCAGCTAACTGAGGCTGGGGCTCGTCGGGCGAAAGAACTTTCAGCTCCAAACGGCTCGGGTCCGGGACGAGCCCGCCTAACTCCAGCCGGACTTTGACGTTCTCCGCCGGTGCCTGGTGATCGTAGTTGAGCAAGTGGAGGATGAAGGTCTGACTGTCGGGTTTTCGGGTCAATTGGCCCAGCAGGTGACCGCGCGGATCGAGGCTGAGGCGAGGCCCGCGGGCCGCGGTTTCGACGCGCTCGACAATTCCCGCGGTCGCCTTTGCGTCTCTGATGATCACCCCTCCGTTGGCGGTGAACATTTTTAATTGAGCATCTTGCTCGGCGGTGAGTTTGGGCAAGTTCGCCGGCATTACCAGCACCTTGAACCGGTCCAGGGGAAATCCCTTGTCCAGATGCGCGAGTACTTTGGTCTCGAAAAAGACGCTCTGCTTGAGGAATTCGTCGGCCAGCGCGTTCTGCGGCGTGGCGGAGAGCAACGCGATTCTGGCCGCAGGTTCCACCTGGCGATATAACTCCCGATGTTCGACGAGGAAGTGGTTGTATTGAGCGATGGCGGTCCAGGCTTCCTGGGCCTGGGGCTCGCCTTTAATGAGCGCTGCGAGGAATCGGCCCTCGATGTTGCGCGAAGTGGCGGCTCCGAACGTGTAGGCCTCGGCGATGGAAAGCTTCTGCTCGGCTGGGCTGGGGATGCAGCTTTCACGCGGGCCGCAGTGATAAAGGTCATTCTCATACATCAAGGGTTGCCAGAGCTGTTTCTCCCCGTTCAGGAACTTGATTTTGCGTGCGTTGTCGACCTGCCACTTACCGTTCCACACCCCCGGAGTGTCCTTGCCATCCTCCTCCCAGATCAGCTCGTTGAGGTCGTTCAACGCAAAGCGGCGCGGAGTGATATGGATATTTGCTGCTACGATCACCTTGGGCCGGCCAGTCTCACGCGCCTTGCGCTCCGCCATCCGCTGAGTATCGTCGAGTAGCTGGGCCAGCCCGTCGTTGTAACCGATCATGTTGTCCCACACGATCGCATCGACTCCCGCATCCACCGCGAGCTCAGCCTTCTTCAAGAGATAGGTTCGCCAGCCGGGCTTGCGCACATCGGCCAGCCGGCGGTCCCAGGAAATTTGCAGATGGCGCTTGTTTGGGCCTGCGTAGAACATGGGGACGCCGTGCATCCAGAGCGGGTAATTCTTCGTTTGCGGATCGTCGCGATACGCGCTCCTGCGAAACATGTTGGAAGCGGAGAGGTAGGCGGATACGTGGATGCCGTTCTGGTGGCAGCGCGCGATTACTTTTTTTAGGTTCTCCCGGTTTTCGTCTTCTTCCTCGAACGACCAACCGCTGCTCCACGTGACCCAGATCCAGTTGAAGTCCGCCCGCTTGAGCAAAGCGAGCATTTGATCGAAATCGCGGTCGTAGATGTGGGTTAGGACATCTTTCTCCTGGGCGCTAAACTTTTTGCCCCACCAGGTCCGGTCAGCCTTCCAGCTCTCGATGCGTCCGCCGTCGAGCCGAATGAAACGAAAATCTCCCTGTTCGGCCCAGGGCGGGAGGTCATGCGGGCTGGCCCGACACAGTCTGGTCGCGGGTTCAAAAGACTGGGCAGAGCAAAGCAGGAGGGAGGCAGCGAGCAAAACAGTTAGTCCAATCTTTTTTGCGATTGGAAAACGCTGTACGGTTTCCTGCCTACTCGGCCTCAAGCCTTCCTCGTCGTCTTTGATTATTAGGCTCTTTATTATTAGGCTCTTTTCCCTCCAGGGGAAAAGCAGGAATGCAAGGCTTGTTAAAGCCGCACTCAATCGACCAGCAGTAAAAGGACGGAAGCTCCCCGAGCGCGAACTTACTCGGGCATTAGTTCTCACCTCCAACGTCTTGAGCAGCGGCCCGTGCGCACAGCTCGAACGATTTGCGAAAGTCCCACAGTCAATCGAAACTAGTGCGAACCCCTGCTGGTGAATTTGCCCAAGACGAACTCCTGGGCCAGACCGAGGACCACATGAAGGCCCATGTTGGTCCCGAAGTTCCTGAATACAAGCCCCGCTCCGCGATCCGAACTTGGGTAGTAGGTATTGGCAAGGGAAGCCGAAATTAAACTGCCGCCCCATTGAGAGTAGTTAGGCTGCGATTTTCCGTTGTCCCCCTGGCAGACAAACGGAGCCATGATGGCGTGCCAAGCCCGCGACCCCTTTGTTCCGGAGCCCGAATAGAAATAGCGAGGGTCCTGATGCAGGAGCGAGGGCAGAATAGCGTTGCCGAACAAGGCTTCGCTGGTGCCGCTGGCGAGGTCAGCACCGAAACGCTCGCCATATCCTCTTGCGCCCTGGCGATAGTCGGGGGTGTGGGCGCTCTGCTCAACTCCGGCCCATAAGCCCTCGAATGCAAAGAATGCTGGATGGGTGAGACCTTTATAGGCCAGGTGGAATTTCATCCCTGCAGTAAGAGGTTCGGGGTGAGGTTCGTAAGTCACATAAATGTTCGGTATAAAACCGAGAACGCGCTGGTGCTCTTCCGTCTTAAGCTGCTGGGCAGCAACTTCTTTCGAGGAATAAGTCACAGTGACGGCACGGTGCGCAGCTACAATTCGGAGTTTGATGTCAGTCAGAGTTGTGTCATGTCCCGGCTCGACGGTCACCGATGAGTTCCACTCTGCAAATCCTGCCGCAGCGATAGTGATCGGATAGGCGATTCCCGGAGCGACATCGTAGAATGCAAACGATCCATCGTCTCTCGTTACCGCTGTGAGAGGATCACCGGCTGAAGTTTGCAAGACTACGGTCGCGTTGGGAATCGTGTCGTTGTTACTGTCGACCACCGTACCCATAATGCTTCCTGTTTTGGCATTTGGCGCATCCGTAGACTGCGCGGACGCGGGTGCGGCAAGAATCAACGCGGCTGCCAGGGTCAAAAGAAGCAAGCTGATTGAATTCCGATGCGTTCCCGACAGGCAGTGAGACGAGGCGTGTCTATCGTTGGGTGTCGTTGACATTACTAGCCTCTAGACAAGTTGAAGTTGATCGTGATTTGAGAGTCGACTTCGACCGGCTCTCCATTCAGGAGATACGGCCGATAGCGCCATTGCTTTACTGCTTCGATTGCGGCCTGTGCAAGCACAGATAATCCACTCTGGACGCGAACATCCTGCACGGTGCCATCTTTGCCGATGACGGCCATCAGCACTACGGTTCCCTCAATCCGTTCCCGGCCGGCCTCAGGCGGATACTTCGGCGCAACGTCGTAGACAAGGTTGGCCTCGGCTATCCGGGCGGGGACTCGCATTCTCCTGGGCATGGGGGCGGGCGCTTTCGCGAGGACAGGTAGGCTGCCGGTGCCACCCAGCACTCCGCCAAGGGCTCCTCCGGGAATTCCTCCGACAACTCCGCCAGGAACTCCGCCAACGATCCCGCTCGTTATGACCGCTGGGGCCGCAGGTGCTTCCTGGGTCGCATGCAGTCGAATAGGAATGCTCATCTTTGTCGGGATGTTTCTGAAAGCTGGTGGAGGCGCCGGAAGACTCTTGACATTGGAAGCCGCGGCCGTGGGCGGCAGATACAGCATCGTGAGTGTCCTGTGCTCGGGCAACAGCACAGCCGTGTGAAAGAGGGGAACCGCAACTAGTGCTATCAAGAGGAGCGACAGCAGCGTCACCGATGCAACCGCAGCCCATGGATTTAGCAGGCGCAACTTCGCGCCCGATATAACCAGGCTGTCGTGAAACAAATCCTGTTCTTTCACGCTGAAATGTAGGGAACGCACTTCGATCTCATCTTCGCGAAGCGTTTCCCTCCACGAATCAATTCGCAAGCGTGGCCTTGGGACTGCCGGAGATGTAACGAAATGATCGGATTCCGAAAGATTGCGGTTATAAGTTGCCATAGCAAATTGATCCTGTTTCAAGCGGTCGCGTTCTCCCTTGCATGAACTGCGATGCGGTTCGGCGCCAAAGTTGAGTTGCAACCGAAGGCGTCATCCGCATCAAGGGTTGTATTTGAGTTGCCGCGGTGAAAGTTAGAACTCTGGGAAAGCGGAATCATCATTTGCTTCTCCACGGGAAACGGAGGAAAGCGACAACAGGGTTGCTGGTCCCAGAGTCCGGCTTAGGAGTCTTGGTCTCGAGTTCATGCGGTGAGTTATGGAACTGAGTCAGCGCCAATTGCTCCTCGCCCGATGTTTGTGGATTGGATGAGTCGAAGAGATAGATCGTACTCGCCAGAACGGGTCCGACGCGGACTTCGTGGCGCGACATGACAGATCTACCGAGAACGTCGAAGAACTTTTGCGTTTCGAAGAATCGGCGGGACGGCTCAAGAACGATGACGTCTCCTTCGCGGGGTTGATAGTAGCGGTCGTAAAGAGGCACGACCTGGATGTCGGTGCGACCGCAGTTCTCTACGTAGTAGGTCATGCTCATCGGCCTGGCGGTCGCCAGGCGGGCTCCGGCGTCTGCGC
>Ga0335076_10002946_pt1 | contig 17015 bp, 15 predicted proteins | sample Lox_Sample_25_FD_206717 | JGI IMG/M metagenome (GOLD analysis project Ga0335076, IMG submission 206717) | Soil microbial communities from Loxahatchee National Wildlife Refuge, Florida, United States - Lox_Sample_2.5 | ecosystem: Environmental > Terrestrial > Soil > Wetlands | place: USA... | reverse complement strand
ATGACCCAGGCATGAACATACCGATCCCGCGGTCAGGCTGGCGGCTTGTTCACGTCGAGCGGGACTGACCTGGCGCTGATGACGCCCAGCGAGGTCGGCTCCGGTGCGGTGACCAGGTTCAGGCTCCAGTCGGTGAATACCCGCAGCCGGTTCCCGGACATGGCGGACAGGTGATAGCCCCGGGTCACCGCGTTGGCGGCCGGCCCGGACAACGGGATGTGCAGCGGGTTGGCCGCGGCGGCCAGGTCACCCAGGTCGACCAGGAAGCCGAGGTCGTGGTGCCGGTAGGGCTGCGCGGTGCCCATGCCGAGGGAGGCCGCGACGTTCCGGGCCACCAGTTTGCCCTGCCGCTGCGCGTGCTGCGCGGTCATGCCGCAGATCTCACCGGGCCGGGTCAGGTCGGGAACCGCTGCGCAGTCCCCGCACGCGTAGCTGTCCGGCGCGCCCGGCACGGCCATGAACTCGTCGACGACCAGCCGCCCCCGGTTGGTGGCCATGCTCAGGCGGTCCACGAACGGATCGGGCCGCACCCCGACGCACCAGATCAGCGAGTGGGTCGGCACCTTCTCCCCGGTGCTCAGCTGTACGTAACCGTCTCCCGCCTCGGCCACCGACTCACCAGTCAGCACCTGGACGCCGCGCCGCCGCAGCACCCGTTCGGCCGTCCGGGAAAGCCGCGGATCCAGTTCCGGCAGCAGCCGCGGCGCGGTGTCCAGCAGCATCCACCGGATCGGCTGGCCGGCCAGGCCGGGCAGCTTCCTGGCCAGCCGGGTGGTCAGCAGCTGACCCTGCGCGGCGACCTCGGTGCCGGTATAGCCGCCGCCGACCACGACGAACGTGCAGCGTGCCCGGCGCTCTTCCGGATCGGCCGCCACCGAGGCCAGCTCGAGCTGCCGGATGATCTGGTCATACAGGTACATGGCCTCCGCGATGCTGCGGAACCCGTGCGCGTAGTCCGCGATGCCGGGGATGGGCAGCAGCTTGTTCACGCTGCCCACGGTCAGGATGACCCGGTCGTAGCCAACCTGGCCGGCCGAGCCCTCCGGGCCGGTCCAGTGCACCACCTTCTGTTCCGGGTCGATATGGCTCGCCGTGCCGTGCACGAATCGCATCTTGTGCAGCCGGCGGACCAGCGAGACCCGGATGTGGGCTGGCTGGACGATCCCGCCGCTCACCTGCGGCATCAGCGGCAGGTACAGGAAATAGTCGGTCGAGTTGATCACCACGATCTCGGTCGTGGCGCCGGCCCGCCGGGCCAGCTCGCGGGCCGCGTTGAAGCCAGCGAAACCGGCGCCGACCACCACCACGCGGTGCCGCTGGTGCGAATCCACCATGCCTGGCACCCGCTCAGGCGCTGGGCGGCACCGCCAGGCCGGCGTTTTTGACCAGTGCCCGCATATCTGCGATGACCGCCTCGATCTGATCGGGCGTCGCGTCCCCCCGCACCGGGATGACCACCGGGAAGCCGTCGGCCAGGGCTTTGTCCATCAGCTCAGCGAACGCCAGCCGGAGTGAGGGTGACCAGTCGTCCGGGATCGGGAAGCTGAACTTCGGCTCCTGCTGCTCGGTGAAGTCAGGCATATGGGCTCCTTGTCGTCCAGGTCCGCACAACTGTCGTACCCAGGACGGCGGGAAACGCGACAGCCCCGGCCGGAGACCGGGGCTGAGATGCGCTGATCCGGAAGCTCCCGCGATAGGACTCGAACCTATAACCTGCCGGTTAACAGCCGGACGCTCTGCCGATTGAGCTACGCGGGATCGGCGGCGATCAGCGAGCCGGGTGGGGTCCCAGGCTGCTCTCGCCGCGGGGATAAGGGTAGCGCACCTGGGACGGTGGCCGTGCGGGTGAGTACGGCCTGCCAACCGGGGAAGGTCAACTTCTGCGCAGCTAACCGGCTGCGCAATGAACTTAGCCGAGAGAAGGTGCCAGATGGGGTACCGTTTTCCGTTCCTCGCCGGGTTCGCGGTGGGCTTCATAGTCGGCGCCCGGGCCGGCCGGGAACGCTACGAGCAGATCAAGACTCTGGCCAGCAAGGCGAAGGACAGCCCAGCAGTCCAGCAGGCGGCCGGGGCGGCCCAGGCGCAGGCAGCTCATCTGGCCCGCACGGCCAAGGACCGCGCGGCACAGACGGTCGGCGACAAGATTCCTGGCATGCGGACCCGGGAGGCCAACGGCCACGCCAAGTCCGGCAGCACGTATAACAAGTCGCCCGGCGCTACCGGGTCAGGCGGCTAGCCGCAGCACTGAGCTGGCCTGGGCGCGGCTATCCGCAGCAACCCGGCGAACCGGCGTGTCGTGCTGTTTTGATCACTAAAGGTCACGGTATAACCAGCGCATGAGTCCACTATCCGGGGTACTGGGCGAGTCCTGGTCGTACTACAAGCGGTTCGCAGGGCACTTCCTGCTCATAGCATTCGTCATCTACCTGGTGGCCGCGGCGATCGTGGCGCTGCTATCCCTGGCCGGTGCCGTTGGCACGTTCATCGGGCTGATCATCGGCGTGATCGCGGCGTTCCTGGTCCAGGCGGCCTTGGTCAAGGCGGTACAGGACGTCCGGGACGGCCGGGCGGACCTGAACCTGGGCGAGACGGTGTCGGCGGTGACGCCGTACCTGCCCGCGGTCATCGCCGCGTCCATCCTGGCCGGTATCGGCATCGCGATCGGCTTCGCACTGATCATCGTGCCGGGGCTGATCCTGCTGACGTTCTGGTCACTGATCGTGCCCAGCATCGTGATCGGCGGCGAGGGTGTGTTCGGCTCGTTCAGCAAGAGCTGGCGGACCGTGCGCGGCTACGCCTGGCACGTGTTCGGCACCTACGTGCTGGTGTTCCTGATCCTCATCGTGTTCGACATCGTGCTCGGCATCATCCTGCTGGCGCTGCCCATCGTGGCCAGGAACTTCATCAGCAATATCGTGTCCGGCACGCTGGTCGCGCCGTTCCTGGCCCTGGTCGTGACGCTGGTCTACTACCGGCTCACCGCCGCGCACACCACGCCAGCGGCCGAGCCGGCCTGGCCCGCGCAGCCGGGACCTGGGCCGGACGCACCGCCGGCCGGGCCCGGCACGCAAGCCGCCGGGCCCGGCGCGCAGACCGGCACCGGCACCGCCCCGTGGCCGGACGCGGAGCGTCCGGGTACCGAACCGGGCAGCACGCAGGGCCCGGCCGGGACGTCCCCGTACCCGGCGCAGGAACCCGGCGGCCCGCCGCCGGCCAGCCCGCCGTCAGGCCCGGACACCCAGGCCTGACCCAGCGGCGCCCGCGCCGCGCGGTGGGAATGAACACAGTGTGACTGAAACAGCCACGCGGCCTGGATCGCGTGGCTGTTTCAGTGTTGCGGTTGCTAGCCCAGGTATTCGCGGAGCATCTGGGCGCGGCTCGGGTGGCGCAGCTTGGCCAGCGTCTTGGACTCGATCTGGCGGATCCGCTCCCGGGTCACGCCGAACTCCCGGCCGACTTCCTCCAGCGTGCGCGGGTGGCCGTCTATCAGGCCGAACCGGAGCTGGATGATCTTCTGTTCGCGCGGATTGAGGGTGTCCAGAATCTGCTCCAGCTGATCCTGCAGCATGATGAACGCGGCCGCCTCGATCGGCACCACGGCGTCCGCGTCCTCGATGAAGTCGCCCAGGTCGGAGTCTTCCTCGCCGATCGGCGACTGCAGGGACACCGGCTCCTGGGCGATGCGCTGGATCTCGGCCACCCGGTCCGCGCTGAGCCCCATCTCCGCGGCGATCTCGTCTGGGGTGGCCTCCCGGCCCAGGTCCTGGTGTAGCTGGCGCTGCACCCGGGCCATCTTGTTGATCGTCTCCACCATGTGCACCGGGATCCGGATGGTGCGCGCCTGGTCGGCGATGGCCCGGGTGATGGCCTGCCGGATCCACCAGGTGGCGTACGTGGAGAACTTGTAGCCCTTGGTGTAGTCGAACTTCTCCACCGCGCGGATCAGGCCCAGGTTGCCTTCCTGGATCAGGTCCAGGAAGACCAGGCCGCGGCCGATGTACCGCTTGGCGATGGAGACGACCAGGCGCAGGTTGGCCTCGATCAGGCGCTGCTTGGCGCGCAGCCCGTCCGAGGCCAGCTCGCCCAGCTCGGCGCGGTGCGCGTCGAGCAGCGGGAAGCCGCCCTGCAGCTTCTCCTCGGCGAACAGCCCGGCCTCGATGGACTTGGCCAGCTCGACCTCGTCCGACGCGGTGAGCAGCGGCACCCGGCCGATCTCACGCAGGTAGATACGGACCAGGTCACCGGTGCCGGCCCGCTGGCCGGGATCGGCCGCGCCGCGGGGCGCCTCCGCGACCTCGTCGGGGGGCGGGTCGGTGATCTCCACGCCCTCGTCCGTGAGCATGCGCACCACGTTCTCGAAGGCGTCGGCCGGGAGCTCGGCGGCATCTAGCGCGGCCGTAATGTCAGCCGCGGTAACGGTGCCGCGCTCCCTGGCCCGTGCGACCAGCTCCGCCACCTGTTCCGCTGACAGACCGCCACTGGGAAGTAACGTAAGGGTCACGCAGACCAGTGTGCGCCACGAAGCCCGGGTAACGGTGGGCTTAATTTTGTCACCATCAGGTAAGTAGCGTGTGCGGCGCCCAGGCCGATAATGCGCCGGCCGCCGGCCACGGCTCAGATCGCCCCGGAAGCCCGGCCCATCAGCGCTTTGTGCCGCTGCTCAAGAGCCACCAGGTCCCCGAACGTCCGGTTGTAGTCCCTGGTGTCCACCGGGCTGAGACGCTGCAGCCGTGACTTCAGTTCGGCGATCTGGCGGCTCACCGCCAGATCTTCCACCTGGGCCAGTACGGCCTCGGCGTACCGCGCGTCCGGTTCCCCGTCCTTGCGTGGCGTCTCGATGGGTTCCACCGCCAGCCGGGTGAGGAACTCCCGCGCCCGGTCATTGGGGGCAGCCTCGATCAATCGCGCGGCCCAGTCCCGGGCCGATTTGGCCCCGGCTACTCCCCCGCAGCCCGAAATGATCTCGCGGACGGCCCGGTGAACCGGAACGGAGAAGGCCTCGGGCGGCAGCGCGTCGAAGACCGGACCGCAGAGCGCGGGCCGCTGGATAGCGAGCTTGAGGGCCTGGCGTTCCAGGTTGACCACCGGTTCGCTCGCGTTGTACACCGGCCCCTCCGCCTCAGCCCCGCCAGTTTCGCCGCGCAGCGGCGAGGCCGAGCCCGCACGGCGGGTTTGTCCCGCCTCGGCGCGGAGCGGCGATCGGGGGGTTCCGGAGGGTCGCCCCGCCGGGCCAGCACTGCGCACTCGCGACAGGACGAACTCCTCGTTCAGCAGGCCGAGCCAGCGGTCCAGGCTGACCGCGTACCGGTCACGCAGGCCGCGGTCCTTGATCCGGGCGACGATCGGCGCGGCCGCGTCCAGCGCGGCCAGCCGGCCCTCGTTGGTGTCCAGGTTGTGCCGGGCTAGCTCGCTGCGGACGGCGAACTCATACACCGGCTGGCGCCGCGCGATCAGCTCGCGGACCGCCCCGTCGCCCTGCTTCAGCCGCAGGTCACACGGGTCGAGCCCGTCCGGCTGCACGGCCACGAAGGTCTGCGTGGCGAACCGCTCCTCCAGGTGGAACGCGCGCAGCGCCGCCTTCTGCCCGGCCGCGTCGCCGTCGAACGTGAAGATGACCTCGGCGACCTGCCAGTCCACGTCCATCAGCAGCCGGCGCAGGATCTTGACGTGGTCCTCGCCGAACGAGGTGCCGGAGGTGGCCACCGCGGTGGTCACGCCGGCCAGGTGGCAGGCCATCACGTCGGTGTAGCCCTCGACGATGACCGCCTGGCGGCGCTGCGCGATGTCCCGCTTGGCCAGGTCCGCGCCGTACAGCACGGAACTCTTCTTGAATAGCGGGGTCTCCGGCGTGTTCAGGTACTTGGGGCCGTCTTCGTCCGGGTTGAGCTTGCGTGCGCCGAACGCGATCACGTCGCCGGTCAGGTCGCGGATCGGCCAGATGAGCCGGTTCCGGAACCGGTCCATCGCGCCGCGGCGGCCCTGGGTGGCCAGCCCGCCCGCCAGCAGTTCCTGCTCGGTGAAGCCGCGGCCACGCAGATGCCTGGTCAGCGCCTCCCATTCGGCCGGGGCGTAGCCGACGCCGAACCGCTCCGCGTCGGCCTGCTCGAAACCCCGCTCGGCGAGGAACGCGCGCCCCGTGGCGGCACCGGCCCCGTGCAGGCGTTCGGTAAAGAATTCCGCCGCCGCCTTGTGCGCCTCGATCAGCCTGCGCCGCTGGCTGTGCTCCCGGCCCGGGACCTGGCCGCCCTGCTCGTAGCGGAGCTCGAGACCGGCCCGGGCGGCCAGCCGTTCCACCGCTTCGACGAACGACAGGCTGTCGATCTTCTGCACGAACTTGATGACGTCGCCGCCCTCGGCGCAGGAGAAGCAGTACCACAGGCCGCGGGCCGGGGTGACGTTGAACGAGGGGGTCTTCTCGTCGTGGAACGGGCACAGCCCCTTGAGCGAGCCACCGCCCGCGCTGCGCAACTGGAGGTACTCGCCGACCACCTCGTCGATGGCTGATCTCTCCCGGACGAGCGCGATGTCCTCATCCCGGATTCGGCCCGCCACCTGGCACCCCCGCTCGAACCGGCACTGCTGTCGCGGCGAGTCTAATCGCCGGTTAGGTCGTTTTGCCGCCGGACACGGCTGGTACGTTCGCCTGGTGAGCCTGCTGGTGCTGTGGGATGTGGACCACACCCTGCTCGACGCGGGAGGCGCTGGCATCCAGCTGATCCGGCGCGCGTTCACCGAGATGTTCGGCCGCGACTTCCCGCACACCCCGGCGCTGGCCGGGCGGACCGACCGGGCCATCCAGCTAGAGGTGCTCACTCTCGCCGGGGTGCCCGACCCGCACGCCCAGCTGCCCGCCTTCCAGCAGCTCGTGGCAGGTCTGGCCGCGCAGCTCGGCAGCCTGGTCCGGGACAGCGGCCGGGCACTGCCCGGGGCCACCGAGGCGCTCACCGCGCTGGCCATCCTGGCCGACGGGAGCGGCCGCCGGGACGGGGCAGGGCGGGACGGGGCAGGGCGGGACGGGCTGCTGGTGCAGTCGGTGCTGACCGGCAACATGCAGGCCACCGCCCTGGCCAAGCTAGCCGCGCTGGGCCTGGACCGGTATCTGGACCTGCGGATCGGCGCGTACGGCGACGCGCACGAGATCCGGGCCGATCTGGTCCCGCTGGCCCGGGGCCGGGCGGCCACCGCCTACGGCGGCGACTTCGCCGGCCAGGCCACCGTGCTGATCGGCGACACTCCGCTGGACATCGAGGCGGCCCGGCTGGCCGGTGCGCGCTCGGTCGGCGTAGCCACCGGTGGGTTCAGCCCGGCCGAGCTGTCCGCCGCCGGGGCCGGGGCCGTGCTGCCCGACCTCACCGATACCGAGCACGTCCTAGGCGCGATCATGCCAAGTGGCCGGTGCTAGCCGCGCCCTGGCGGCCCGGGATCAGCCCAGCCCGGGCAGCTGAACCGGGGCCGCCCGGGGATGCTCCGGCCCGGGCAGAGGGCCTGGAGCTGCTCGACCGGGACGCGTAGAGCGAAGATAGCGCCCACCGTGATCAGGTCACCGTCGGGCGCGTTGTTGTGCTGCCACCAGGCGGCGGCCTCCGCGGCCACGCCAAGTTCGAGGTAGATCCTGTCCTCGCAGCACTGTCCGTTCCGCAGCAGTACGAAGCCCGGCAGCAGCCCGAGGGGCGTGTCCCCGGCGGCCGGGGCGACGTCGCGCACGGCAATCCCGGGCGGCCACCGGACCGCCTCCGCCGCGACCAGATGCCTGACCAGGCCGTCGCGCCCATCGCCGTGGTGCAGGCTGTACCCCGGCGTGGCCTCAGCCACGCCGGTCAGCCAGCGCGGGCTGGACGGACGCCTCCAGCGTGTCCAGCTCATCCCCCGGCGTGCCCAGGGGGTTGGCCAGCACGACAGAGGGCCGCACCCAGTCGTCGGGTGAATGATGGCCGGGCCCCCATTCCGAACGGGTCAGCACCAGCCACAGCGGTATCCCCGCCATGGCCCCGAATATCAGTGCGCAGAGCGGGAAATTCGCCCAAACGAATGCGGTCATCACTACCTCCGCCGACCCCCCCGGGCCGTGAGCAGGACCTCAGCGGCGTTCAGCGCCGCGGCACGTCTCGTCACGCTAGGCTCCGGCGGACGCGGCCGGATCAGGGATGTCACTGGGTTTTTCCCTAGGGCACATCCCCAGTGGTGGATCGCATGCGCAGACGCTCGGCGAGTTCGTGCCGGCTGCGCAGGCCCATCTTGGTAAACACGCTGGCCAGGTGGTACTCGATGGTCTTCGGGCTCAGGTACAGCTGGGCCGCGACGGCGCGATTGGACATGCCCGAAGCGACCAGCCTCGCCACCCGGAGTTCCTGCGGGGTCAGCTGAGGAAGATCGGGGTCGCCGCCCGGCCGGGGCTGCGCGCCCAGCGCGGTGAGTTGGGAGCTACTGCGCCGGGCGAACGGGCGTGCTCCCAGTGCGGTGAATACATCGTGTGCAGCCCGGGTGGCGGTCACGGCATCGCGGCGCCGGGCGAGCCGGGACAGGCACCGTCCGCGCTCCAGGTGCAGCAGCGCCCTGTGGAAGGGAAACGGCAGGCGGCTCGCGGAGCGACCGCCGTCCAGCAATATCTCGTGTGCGCGGTCGAGGTCACCACGGGCCATGGCCAGCGAGCCGCGCAGCCAGGCCGCGTTGAGCAAAGCCAGCCGCTCTCCCCGCTCGGCGGCCCGGGACTCGAACGCGCTGAGCACGGACTCGGCGTCGCGCAGGCGGCCGGTACGGAGCAGCGCCCAGATCTGCGTGGGCCGCCACCAGAAGGCGGCTGGGTCGTCGTACTTGTCGATGTCCGGCACGGTCAGCGCCAGCTCCGCACCGCGCAGCGCCTCGGCCGGGTCGTCGCGGGCCAGGCCGAGGACGCCGCGGGCTGACGCGGCAAAGATCGAGGCGATACCGCCGAAAGTGAGTGCGGCCTGCTCGGCCGCGTCGACGTGGTCAGTGGCGCCGGCCCAGTCACCGCGACAGGCCGGCACCTTGGCCGCTGCGGAGTGCACGAACGTCAGGTCATAGTCCCGGTCCGAGTCGCGCGCCAGCGAGACGGCCAGCTCGGCGTGGCCCTGCGAATCATCCCAGCGACCCGACCTGAACTCGGCCTCGGCCAGATAGGCCAGCGGCTGGCCGGGGAAACGCACCTGCAGCCCGGCCGTAATCCGGCTCACCACTTCGGTAAGGTCACCCATCGCTCCGGCCAGGTCACCGGTCCACAGCTTGACCAGGCCCCGGTAGGTCAGCGAGTCGGTCCGCGGGGGGAGCACCATCGCGGCGCGCCTGGGCAGGTCGTGGAACAGGGCCAGTGCCTCACCGCCGTCGCCGCTGAGCGTCATGGACATGGCTCGCATGCCCCGGGCGGCGTCGTACCAGGGCTCGTGGCCCATCCCCATGTCCAGCGCCCGGTCCAGCCACACTTCGGACTCGGAAAATGACCCGGAGATGCCGAGCAAGGTGCCCAGTCCGACTGCGGCCTCGGCGCCTACCGCCGCTTCCGTCACCGGATCGCGGGCGTCCCAGGCGGCGCGCAGCAGGGTCTCCGCCTCGAGCGGGCGCGCGGCGAGCAGCGCCAGCCGACCCAGAGCGGCATCCCGGCGCGCCCGGGCAGGCAGCCGCTCGACCGCGGGCCGGGCGGCTTCGGCCCCGGCCACATCGGCCGCCCGCAGCAGCAACTCGAACGCCGACAGCGTGTACTCGTCGCGCTCCGGCCCCCGCTGGGTCACCAGCGCGGCCTGCTGGCGGCATCGCGCGGCCAGGCGGAGCCTGCCCGCGTCGGCCGCAGCGCAGGCGGCCGCCGAGAGGTCGGCCGCTAGCCCTCGATCCGGGCCGACCGCAGCTGCGACCCGGTGGCCGAGCGCCTCCTCAGGGCCGACGACGGTAGCCGCCCGGACGTGCATCTCCCGGCGCAGCTCGGCGCCCAGACCGTGGTAAACGGCCTGGCGGACCAGCAGGTGCGGGAACGACACCGCCCAGCCTGCGGAACTGCCTTCCTCGGTGAGGAATCCGGCCCGCTCCGCCTCGCCGAGCGCGGCAACCGGCTCGGCAACGCCCGCGACGGCGGCCGCATCGCTGAGGGTGCAGCGCTCGCCCAGCACTGACACGGCGCCCAGCAGAGTGCGGGTGGGTTCGGCGAGAGCGGCCATCCGCCGCTGGATCAGTCCAGCCAGGGAGGGCGGCGGGAGCAGCCGCCCGTCCGTGGCTTGCAGCGCGTCGTCGTCCAGTTCCGCGAGCAGCGCGCTGGCCAGCAGCGGGTTGCCCCCGGTCTGCTGGGCCAGCCTGCGCAGTGCCCGGCCAGTCAGCGTTTTGTGGCCTAGTTCCTGGCACAGGAGGCCGAGTTCATCGAGATCGAGGCCGGTCAGCAGCACCCGGCTGGCCCGGCGGTCGCCGTCCATGAAGCGATCCCAGGCATCACCGAGCAGCGAGGTGCCGCCTGGCCGGCAACTCAGGATGACCAGCGCCCGGTCGGCGGCCAGGCGGCGGCAGGCGAACAGCAGGGCCCGCGCCGATTGGAGATCCCCCCACTGCAGGTCTTCGACCACCACGGCGACCGCGTCCGTGCCCTGCAGCGCAGAGATCAGCGCGAGCAACTCGACGCCGACCGCGAGCGGATCCGCATCCGCGCGCGTGCCTCCGGAGAGCAGCGCCAGCCCGTCCAGCGCATCGGGCAGCAGTGCGGCCGCGCCAGATGCGAGCTGCTGCACCAGCCCGTAGGGCAGCAGCGCCTCAGCTTCCTCGCCGCTCGCCGCGATGACCGGCAGGGCCGGGTGGCCGGCCAGGAAAGCGGCGATCAGGGATGACTTGCCGATGCCGGGCTGGCCCTGGACCAGCAGCACTCGCGGCTCGCCCGCCCGCGCGGCCTGCAGCGCTCCAGCCAGCGCGGCCAGCTCTGGCCGACGTCCTACGAACGCGCGGCCGGGGCGCGCGGCATCACTGTCCGGGTACATCCTGGCCCCCCCAGGTAACCCGCCACGTGGGGCAAGTGGCGGCCCTGCCCGCATCCTCAATGTATAGCCGCGCGCCACACCGTCCTAGGGCATAGCGGGCGCGGGGGCCCAGGTCAGGAATCTCGCGCAGCAATCCAGCGATTAGTCTGGCCACCCGCGGGGCGCAGATCACCGTCATTAACCCAACCGTTACGCAGCGCACCACGCCAGCCCGCGGTATCTGCCGGGTCGAGGCGGGGCGCTGTGGGCCACTCTTGCGGCCAGGTAACGGAGTGACCTTGTGCCCTGCTGATTCGCGTGCTAGGTCAGTAATCTGACCGAAACATGAGGCCTGGGTGCCAGGCAGCCGACTAGCCACGGGGCCATGCCATGCTCAACCGGATCCTGCTCGCGCTGGACAGCTCGGATTCCGGGCAGGTCGCGCTCAGTTTCGCCATGGCGCTGGCCGGCCCGGGTGCGGCGGTGCGGGTGGTGCACGTCAACGAGTTCCAGCTCGGCGGCCGCGGGCTGACCGTGGAGACCGCGGACGAGGCGACCGCGCTGGTCGCGGACGCCGTCACCGAGCTGCACCGGGCGGGTATCCAGGCGTCCGGCCTGGCCGCCGTGTCCACCTGCTTCGGCGTGGCCGACCACCTGGTGGCCGAGGCCGGGCGCTGGTCGGCGGATGTCATCGTGCTCGGCTCCTGCCGGCGGCACGGGATGCGCCGGATGCTCAGCCGGGGTGTCCGCGAGCGGGTGCTCCGGATGACCTGTCTCCCGGTGCTCACCGCGCCCGCGCCGCTCAAGGTGGGCAAGCCGGAACTGGCCGCGGTAGCCCAGGACACGCAGCCTCGCCGCGGCCGCAGCCCGGAGCGCCGTCCCGGTCTCTGAGCGCGCTGATTACGATTCGGCGCATGAGGTTTGCTATCGCGATCCCGCAGTTCTTCGCGGATGGTGAGTTCGACCCGGGCGCGTTCCGCGGCTATTTCGCCCGGGTCGAGGAGCTGGGCTACCACAGCGCCTGGGCGCAGGAGTCGGTGCTGGGCACCGGGCCGCAACTGGCGCCGGTCGAGGCGATGACCTACGCGGCGGCGTGCACGGAGCGGCTGCGCCTGGGCTGCGTGGTGTTCGTGTCCACCCTGTACAGCCCGGTACACCTGGCCAAGAGCCTGAGCACGCTGGACCAGCTCAGCCAGGGCCGGACCGAGATCGGCGTGGGCACCGGCGGCCCGGCGCGGCCGTTCGCCGCGTTCGGGGTGGACCCGCACCGGTACGTGGCCCGGTTCACCGAAGGCCTGGAGCTGATGAAGGCGCTGTGGACCGAGCCGCGGGTCACGTTCGACGGCGAGTTCTGGCAGCTGCACGGGGCCGCGATGGAACCCAAGCCGGCCCAGAAGCCGCACCCGCCGGTCTGGATCGGCGGCAACGGCCCGGCCGCGCTGCGCCGCGCGGTGCGGCTGGGCGACGGGTTCTTCGGCGCGGGCTCCACCCCGACCGCGACGTTCGCCGGGCAGGTCATGACCGTGCGCGAGGCGCTGGCCGCGGCGGGCCGGCCGGCCGCCGAGTTCGGCCTGGCCAAGCGGGTGTACATCGCGGTGGACGACGACGCGGAGCAGGCCCGGACCCGGATGAACGCCGCGCTGGAACGGATCTACGGCCGGCGGTCCGAGCAGATCGAGGCGGCCGCCATCACCGGGAACCCGGATCAGTGCGCGGCCGGGCTGCGTGCGGTGGCCGGCGCGGGCGCGGAACTGATCCTGTGCACCGCGCTGTTCGACCAGGCCGGCCAGGCCGAGCGGCTGGCCGCCGAGGTGCTCCCCCAGCTCGGCTAGCAGCGGGCCGGGCTACATCCCGGGCGGTACCTGGCGGCCGGCCGTAACGCGGAAGCTGGCGGGAAAGCAGAGCCCCCGGCATGACGACAGCCGGCCGGGCGCTGGCCAGCATGGGGCCCATGTTCTTCAGCTACCTGTGGCGCGAGCTGAGCCGCCGCAAGCGGCAGGCGGTGTTCATCGCGCTCGGCCTGGCGCTGGGCGTCGGGCTGGTCATCACGGTGACCGCCGCCGCCGACGGCGTGCGGAACTCGCAGGCCACTGTGCTGCACGCGCTCTACGGGGTGGGCACCGACCTCACCGTTACCCAGCCCCCCAGCCAGGGCTCGGGCGGGCCGATCCCGTTCGGGTTCCGCCAGGAGATCAAGCGGGCCCGCAACGGCGAGATCGCCGCGGGCACCAAGATCAGCATCAACGACCTGGTCAACAACCAATACTCCGCACTTACCGCCAGCTCCCTGGCCGCGGTGGCCAGGCAGCGCGACGTGACCGCGGCGGCCGGCGCGCTGACCCTCAGCGACGACACCGTCACCGGCACGATCCCCTCGGTCAGCCTCGGTGCAGGCGGCGGCAGCATCAGCTCGGACTTCACCACGGCCTCGTTCACCGTGGCCGGGGTGGACCTGGCCAGCCGGAGCCTGGGACCGCTCAGCTCGGCCCGGATCACCGGCGGGCACCTGCTCACCGCGGCCGACGCCAATGCCAACGACGCACTGGTGGATTCGGGTTACGCGGCCCAGCACAAGCTGAGCGCCGGGGGCCACATCGACGTGGGCGGCACCAGCTTCACCATCACCGGGATCGTCAGCGTGCCGCAGGGCGGCAACCCACCCAACGTGTACATCCCGCTGGCCCGGGCCCAGGCCATCGGCAAGACCGGGCAGGCCGCGCTGGCCGGGAAGGTCAACACCATCTACGTATCGGCGGCCAGCGCCGCGGACATCCCGGCGGTGCAGCGGGAGATCAGCGCGGCGCTGCCCAAGGCCACCGTCACCGACAGCAGCAACCTGGCCAGCGAGGTGACCGGCTCGCTGGCCAGCGCGTCCAGCCTGGCCAGCAACCTGGGCAGCTGGCTGTCGGTGGCCGTGCTGGCCGCCGCGTTCGGCCTGGCCTGCCTGCTGACTCTGACCGCGGTGGCCCGCCGGGTCCGCGAGTTCGGCACGCTCAAGGCCCTCGGCTGGCGCAACCGCCGGATCATCGGCCAGGTCATGGGTGAATCCCTGGTCATCGGGATCCTGGGCGGCGTGGCCGGCGCGGTGCTCGGGTACGCGGGCGCCGCGGTGGTCGACGCGGTGGCCCCCAGGCTATCCGCCACCGTCCCGGCCAGCACGGCCGCGGCGCCCGGGACGCTGAGCGCCCGTGCGCAGAGTCTGGTCAAGGCGCTGTCCGCCGCCCCGCACACGGTCACGGTGACGCTGTCCGCGCCGGTCACGGTGCGGCTGATCCTGCTCGCGGTGGCGCTGGCCCTGGCCGGCGGGCTGCTGGCCGGCGGGTTCGGCGGCTGGCGGGCGGCCCGGCTCCGTCCCGCGGCGGCGCTGGCCCGGGTGGACTGAACAGGACTGGGGTGAGGACATGTACCAGTTGTCCGGGGTGGTCAAGGAGTACCGCACGGGTCACCGCACGGTCACCGCGCTGGGCGGGATGGACCTGGTGATCGGCGACGGGGAGTGGCTGGCTGTCCAGGGCCCGACCGGGGGTGGCAAGTCCACCCTGCTGCAGTTGCTCGGCGGCCTGGACCGGCCCACGTCCGGCACGGTGGAGTTCGGCCACCAGGACCTGGGCCGGATGCGGGAGAGCGCGGTCACCCGGGTGCGGGCCCAGTCGATCGGCTTCATCTTCCAGTCCTTCAACCTGATCCCCACGCTGAGCGCGGCCGAGAACGTCGAGACCGCACTGGTCCCGCTCGGGGTCCGGGCGGCGGAGCGGCGGGCCCGCGCCGAGCGGATGCTGGCCACGCTCGGCCTGGGCGACCGGCTGCGCCACGTGCCGTCCGAGCTGTCCGGGGGGCAGCAGCAGCGGGTGGCTATCGCCCGGGCGCTGGTCAAGGAGCCCGCGGTGCTGCTGGCCGACGAGCCCACCGGCAACCTGGACGAGGGTACCCGGGACGAGATCATCGCCCTGTTGGAACGCCTCTGGCTCGATCGCGGGCTGACCATGGTGCTGGTCACGCACGACAGCGCCATCGCCGCCCGCGCGGAGCGGACCGGCCTGCTCCGGGACGGGCTGCTCACGATGGGCCAGACCGCCCAGCAGCCGCCGGGCTGAGCTGGCCCGGCCCCCCGCTCCGCCGGCGGCTGGGGGCCGGCGCGGCCCAGCCGCGGGCACTGGCGTTCAGCCGGAATAGCGGGAGCGGTGCGGACGGGACCGCTACAACCCCGGGTGTACCGGGCCGCGACCTGGGGCTGACGCGCAGCAGCAGGATCGGATTTAGGCTCGGGGTATGACGGGCAGGGATGAGGTCCGGCCGCCGCTGACCGACCGGCTGACCAGCCGGCAGTGGCTGCTGATCGACAGCGTGGTGGCGGCGCTGGCCGCCGGGATCCTGTGGGTCAGCGTTGGGCGGCACGGCTTCCGCTACCACGCGCCGGCACCCGGCCCGGCGGCGTTCGCGGTGCTGGCCACCGCCCCGGTCGCGGTGCGCCGGATCTGGCCGGTGCCGGTGTTCACGGTGGTCCTGGTGGCCAGCAGTGTGCTGACCGCGTTTGGCCGGGCCACTGCGGTGCTGGACGTGACGCTGTGCATGGCGGTGTACACGGTCACCGTGCGCAGCCAGCGGCGGCCCGCGCTGATCATCCTGGTGCTGACCGAGGTGAGCCTGGGCGCCGGGCTGCTGGTCTACGCGGCCCCTGACCTGACGCTGGTCGACCGGGTGCACGCGCTGCTGGCCGCCGCAGCCATCTGGTTCGTCGCGGACAGCATCCGGGAGCGGCGCCGCTACCTGGCCGGGCTGGCCGAGCAGGCACGGCAGCGGCGGCAGGCCGAGGCGGACCGCAACCGCCAGGCGGTCCGGGCGGAACGGGTCCGGATCGCCCGGGAACTGCACGACGTGGTAGCGCACAGCCTGGGCGTGGTCACCGTGCAGGCCGGAGTGGGCCGCCGGATCGGGGCTGCGGACCCGGCCGGGGCGCTGGCCGCGCTGCGCGCCGTGGAGGTCACCGGGCGGAGTTCGCTGGAGGAACTGCGCCGCATCCTCGGCTTGCTCCGCGACGATGAGACCCAGCCGAGCCTGGCACCCGCGCCGGGCATCGGCGACCTCGGCGAGCTGGCCGAGGCGGTGCGGGCGGCCGGGACGCCGGTCAGCCTGGACGTGGCCGGGGGCGCGGCCGCGCTGCCCCCGGCGGCCGCGCTTACCGTGTACCGCATCATCCAGGAAGCGCTGACCAACGTGGTCAAGCACGCGGCCGGTGCGCCGACGGCGGTGCGGGTGGCGGCCGGGCCGGACGGGGTGCGGATCGACGTGCGCAACGACGGCCGGCCCGGCGGGCCGGGTGCGACGGCGCCACACGCGGTGGCCGGGCAGCACGGCCTCGTCGGCATGCGGGAGCGCGCCGCGGCGTTCGGCGGGCAGCTCGACGCAGGGCCGCTGGACGGCGGCGGGTTCCGGGTCAGCGCGTTCCTCCCGGCGCACGGGCAGCCCGGAGCGCAGCCGCCGGCCCCCGGGCCGGCTGGCGCCGGGCCGGCCGCTGCGCCGCCCGCGGGCCGGGTGGCATGACGATCGGCGTGGTGGTGGCCGACGACCAGGCCATCGTCCGGGCCGGGTTCCGGATGCTCATCGACGCCGAGCCGGATCTGGCCGTGCTGGGCGAGGCGGCGGACGGCGCCGAGGCGGTCGCGGTCAGCCGGCGGACCGGGCCTGACGTGGTGCTGATGGACATCCGGATGCCGGTGCTGGACGGTATCCAGGCGACCCGGCAGCTCACCGCGGCCGGGCCGCCGCCCAGGGTGCTGATCCTGACCACGTTCGATCTGGACGAGTACGTGTTCGGCGCGCTGCGCGCCGGGGCGAGCGGGTTCATGCTCAAGGAACGCCCGCCGGAGGAGCTGCTGGCCGCGGTCCGGGTCATCGCGGCGGGCGAGGCGCTGCTGGCGCCGAACGTCACGCGGCGGCTGATCGCGCATTTCGCCAGCCAGCCGGACCCGCTGCGGCCGGCCCCGGAGGCGCTGGCCCGGCTGACCGCCCGGGAACGGGAGGTGCTGACGCTGATCGCGCACGGGCTGTCCAACACCGAGATCGCCGGCCAGC
>Ga0335076_10002945_pt1 | contig 17016 bp, 8 predicted proteins | sample Lox_Sample_25_FD_206717 | JGI IMG/M metagenome (GOLD analysis project Ga0335076, IMG submission 206717) | Soil microbial communities from Loxahatchee National Wildlife Refuge, Florida, United States - Lox_Sample_2.5 | ecosystem: Environmental > Terrestrial > Soil > Wetlands | place: USA: Florida... | reverse complement strand
CCAGCCTACTCCTACACCAACGAATACCAGTTATCCGCCAATTTCACCTGGTCGAAGGGCGCCCATATCATCAAGTTCGGCATCCTTCACATCCGCAACTACAAGAACGAGGACGACGGCAGCGGGCCGGGGGCCGGCAACGACAAAGGAACCTTCGACTTTTCCGCCAACGCCAACAGCCCCTTCGATACCGGCTACGGGCCATCCAACGTGCTGCTCGGCTCCCTCAACAGCTTCTCGCAAACTCAATACATCGCCCACAAGGACGCAGCCTACGAAGACACCGACTTCTACGTCCAGGACACCTGGAAGGCCAGGCCAAACCTTACGTTCGATTATGGTCTCCGCCTGTACCACATGCCCTCGCAGCATGAATTGAACCCCGCCAATACCAACGACGCGACCTTCGTGCCAAGCCTTTGGAGCGCTGCCACCGCCGTCCGCCTCTACGTGCTCGATCCCGCCAGTCCTACCCAGGTCATCGATCCGGCCAACCCGAACAGCCCGCTGCCCGCCAGTCTGACGAACATTCTGAAGTACACCATTGTTCCCGGATCCGGCAACCCGCGCGACGGCGTGGCGAATTTCAGGTCCAACGGAATCGGCGACAATGGCATCCTCGATCCCAAGTTCCTGTTGCTCGCGCCGCGCGGCGGATTCGCTTGGTCGCCACGAGGCAGTGACAAAACCGTCATCCGCGGCGGGTTCGGATGGAATTACAACCGGCCGAATATCGCGCAGGCGCTCAACGCTTTCGAGAATGGCTCCGCGCAGCAGACCAATATCGTGCTCACCAATCTGACCACGCTGGCGTCCTCCACCGCATCCAGCGTGAAGCCGATCGGTATCCTCAGCCTTGGAGCCACCGACACCTCCAGCCGGAAAGTGCCGACTATCTACGACTACAGCATCTCTGTACAGCGGGTTCTCCCCGGCGAGATGCTTTTGGACGTGGCGTACGTCGGCAATCAGCAGCGTCATCAGCCCATTCAGTTCAATCTGAATGCCGTGCCGTTGGGGACCGCTTTCAATGCGCAATACAAGGACCCCAGCAACCCAGGCAGCAATTTTGCCGGGACGATTTCGGCCAGCAATCCCGGCCCGCTGCCCGGAAGCAATGCCGCCGATCCCTCGACCATGCGTCCCTATCCCGGATACAACTCTCTGACGATGAACGAAAATAGCGGCAATGCGCATTACAACTCGATGCAGGTCACGCTCGCCAAGCGCCTTCGCCACGGTCTGGCTTTCCAATCGGCGTACACTCTCGCCAAGACTATCGGCAACCTCGAAAACTTGGGACTGTTCAGCCACAACTGGCAGTCGTATACCGGCTACGTGCTCAGCAACGACCGCGAACACGTCTTCACCATCAGCTATTCCTACGATCTGCCGAAGATCGCGCACTCCCTCCATCTCAACAATGGTTTCGGACGGCGGGTGTTCGACGACTGGCGTTTTGTCGGCGTGTTTACCGCGTTCAGCGGCGCTCCCTATTCCCCGTCGTTCACCATTCAGCAGTCCAAGAGCACTACGAATGTCAGCCTGGGAAATATCTTCCTCGGCACCGGCGACCTGACGCCGCGCCTGCAGGTAACGGGCTCGCCGAATAATGCCACCAGCCCGGTGTACTTCGATGCTTCGGGTCTCGGCATCCCGGCCCTTGGCTCGGACGGGACCGGACCGCGCAATTTCCTGAATGGTCTGGGGAGTTTCACCAACGATATGAGCCTCATCAAGACCATCAAGATCACCGAGAAGTATGGCATCGAGCTCCGCTTCAATGCGTTCAACCCGTTTAATAATGTGCGGCGGATCAATACCAACACTTCGATTCAGTACAAGGCCAACGGCGCCAATTTCAGCGACGGTTTTACGATCATCAATACCGGCGCCCAACTGGCGGCGAACCAGGTGGCCGCGGGCAAACCCGCGTTCCAAGGATGGATCAACGGAGAGGGCCAGGTCGCACTGACCAACGTTCAGCCCATGCGGATCATCGAATTGGGGCTGCGTTTCCGGTTCTAAGGGGCGCCTTATACCCGGGGATAACGCCGGCAACCTACGGATCGAGAGCGGAAACGTCTATCCATAGCCGCGTATCCCCGGCTCGTCTGATTTTTTCGGCGCAGCGCGCTTCCTGTTAGAATCCTATTTCCATGTCTGCTATTCCGGAATCCGCGCGTCTGTTCATGGCCGAACTCATCGAACGGGCGCGCAAACTCAAAAAAACCATCGCGTTTCCCGAAGGCTCCGACCCTCGCGTCCTCGAAGCCGCCAGCCGGTTGGCCCGCGACAGCGTCGTCCGGCCCGTCTTGATCGGCCCCAAGCCCGATAAAGCGCCCGAGGGAGTCGCCTTCGTCGAACCGGCGACGTCACCGAGCCTCGGCAAGTATGCCGCGCTTTATTATGAGCGCCGCCGCGCCAAAGGCGTCACCCAGGTGGAAGCCGCGGAAATCGCGCGACGCCCGCTGTATTTTGCATCGCTGATGGTCGGGGCCGGCGACGCCGACGGCAGCGTGGGAGGCGCCGCCAACAGCACCGCCGATACGGTTCGCGCCGCCCTGCACTGCGTCGGACCGCACGCGCGCGCCCGCCTGGTTTCCAGCGTCTTCATCATGGCGCTGCAAGACCGCGCGCTCGGCCACAACGGCCTGATGGCCTTCGCCGATTGCGCCGTGGTCATCGATCCCGCGCCTTCGGAGCTGGCCGATATCGTGATCGCCACCGCCGAGAGCACCCGGGTGCTTCTCAATACCGAGCCGGCCGTCGCCATGCTCAGCTTCTCCACCAAGGGCAGCGGCAAGCACGAACAGGTCGATAAGGTGGTGGAGGCGTTTCAGATCGTCAAGGCGCGCGCTCCGGAGCTGAATGTCGATGGCGAATTGCAGGCCGATGCCGCGGTTTCCATGGCTGTCGGCAAATCGAAGGCTCCCGGATCGAGCGTCGCCGGCCGTGCCAACACGCTGGTCTTCCCCAATCTCGCGGCCGCCAACATCGGATACAAACTGGTGGAACGCCTGGGCGGCGCCATGGCCATCGGACCGTTCTTACAAGGCCTGGCCAAGCCTGCCAACGACCTCTCGCGCGGCTGCTCCGCGGAGGATATCTATAACGTGGCCGTCGTCACCGCGCTGCAATCGGAAACGGCCTAGCGCCATGCTTCCGTTTCGCCTGGTGTATACCGAGCAGTACGATCTGAACCTGCTGGGCGAACACGTCTTCCCTTCCAAGAAGTACAAGTGGCTCCACGACCGTCTGCTGTGGACACGTTTCGCCACCAAAGAAGATTTCCTGGCGCCTGAACCGGCCACCGATGCCGACGTATTGCTGGTCCATACGCCGGAATGGGTGGCGAAATTGCGCAACGGCACCATCTCCTATCAGGAGATTTTGCAACTCGAAATTCCCTACTCCCGCCAGATGGTCGAAGCGTTCTGGCTGGCCGCGGGAGGCACGACGCTGGCGGCGCGCCAGTCCATGGAAGGCCGCGTCGGATTCAACGTCGGCGGCGGATTTCACCATGCCTTCCCCGGGCATGGCGAGGGCTTCTGCGCCATCAACGATATCGCCGTCGCCATTCGTTGTTTGCAGCGTGACGGCCTCATCCAGCGCGCCATGGTCGTCGATTGCGATGTCCACCATGGCAACGGCACCGCCGCCATCTTCGCCCAGGACGACTCGGTGTTCACGCTGTCCATCCACCAGTTCAACAACTACCCGTCGGAGAAACCGCCATCGAATCTGGACATTCATCTTCCCGACGGGGTCAATGACGCCGAATACCTGCACCGCCTGGGCAACGGATATCGTGCCGCGCTGACGATGTTCAAACCCGATTTGATCGTATATGTCGCCGGCGCCGATCCGTATCTGGACGATCAGCTCGGCGGCCTGTCGCTCACCTTTGAAGGCTTGATGGAGCGCGATCGCATGGTCATCTGGACGGCCATGACGCACAAAATCCCGGTGGCGGTTGTCCTGGCGGGCGGATACGCGGCCAACGTCGAGGACACGGTCACCATCCACGCCAATACGGCGGAAGTCGTCAAGCAGTTGCTGGAACGTCCGTGACCACCACTTCCAACGCTCTCCTCGCGGCCTCGATGGCCCTCTCCACGTCCAGCTCCGTTGTCTGAAAATTGCAGCAGCTCACGCGCATTACCCGCCGCCCCTGCCACGTCGCGCCGCCGAAGTACGCTTCCCCCGACGCCTGAATGCGGGCGATCACGTCGTCAGTCCTGCGGTCGTGATTGGCGCTGGTGGCGCCGGGCTGCTCGTCCAGAAATCGCACCAGGCCCTGATTGATGGTCGGCGTCCAGACCACTTCGGCGCCCGGCAGTCCACCGATTCCCAGCACCAGACGCCGCGCATTTTCGCAGCATCGCTCCACCACCTCGGCGATTCCCTTGCGGCCCAACTGGCGCATGGCGGCGTAGGCCGCGAATCCACGCGCCCGGCGGCTCCACTCCGGCGTCCAATCGATAGGATCGCGCGCGGATCCATGCCGCGCCAGATAAGATGCCGAATAGGTGATGGCCTGTCGATGCACTTCCGGATGGGCCACCACCACGATTCCCGAATCGAAGGGTGTGTTCAGCCACTTGTGCGCGTCGGTAGCCCAGGAATCGGCCGCCGCCGCTCCATTCAGCAAATGGCGATATCGCGGGCTTGCCGCGGCCCACAGTCCGAAGGCCCCGTCCACGTGGACCCACGCACGATACCGGTGCGCCAGCGGAATCAGCGTCTCGAACGGGTCGTATGCTCCCGTGCACAATTCACCGGCCTGCAGAATCACGATGGCCGGCGCGTCCGGGCCGGCCTGGAGCGCCCGTTCCAGCGCGTCAGGCTGCAGGCAACGGTGTTCATCCACCGGCAGATCATGCAACTGATCCATGCCCAGTCCGAGCATCCGCACCGAGCGCTCCACGGTGCCATGGCGTTCGCTGCTGGTGAGGATGCGGACGCGCGGCGCGCCGAACAGTCCCTGCCGCTCCACGTCCCAACCGACCCGCTCCAGGACCGCGTGCCGCGCCGCCGCCAGACCGACGAGGTGCGCCGCCTGGCATCCGGTTACGAAGGCGAAGCTCGCCCCGGCCGGCAAGCCGAGAACGTCCTTGATCCACGAACCGGCGATTTCTTCCACCATGGATGCCGCCGGCGCCGAGATGTGCAGGGCAGTGTTCTGGTCCCAGGCCGCGGCCAGCCAGTCCGCGCCCAGAGCCGCCGGCAGCGCGCCGCCCATCACCCACGCAAAGAATCGGCCGCCGGCGTTGCCCATAATGCCGCCGGCCGCGTCCCGCACCAGATCGTCGAGCACCTGTTCCGCCGGAGTTCCATCGTCGCCCAGGGGCCGGTTCAATCGCTCGCGAAGAGTCATCGCGCTGACGGTTGGCCCGACTGCCGTCGACTCCAGGTTTTCGATGTGGGCCAGGCTGTGCTCAAGAACACGCGTGAGCGATTCGCGATAGGACATATTTCGACTATAACGTGGGGCAGGCGGGCGCCTGAGGCGGAGTGCCGGTCCGCCTGGCCGCCCATCCTTTCAAATTTCCAAGCTGTCGCCGAAATCTCTTCGCAGTTCGTCCACAATGGCACGGCGGCCGCCGCAGCAACCAATCCTGCCGCCCGACCGCCTTACTGCTGTCCTGGCATTGTATTTTCCGCCGCTGGGGCGGCCTTCCCCGCGTCCAGGTGATCCCAGTTCAAGATCGCGTTGAACGCCAGAAAGTACGTCCCTTGCGTCTGCCACCGCCAGAACGGCCGTAGGGCAAATAGCACCATATGCCCCTTCCCCAGCGACACATCGATCGCCAGCGCGCGATTCTGAATCGACTCGCCGCCCGCCAGCGTGCCTGACAACAGCATATCGTTCTCGTTCGCCGGGAACCGCAGCACAACGCGAGCCGCTGACACCGCTCCGCCGCCGCGTCCGCCGCGTCCGCGACCACCACCACCGCCGAACCCACCGCGCGCCGCCGCCGCATCCGGAGCCGCCGCCCCGCCGCCCGCCGGCGCACCGGCGCCGCCGCCGCGTCCGCCACGACCCCGTCCGCGTCCGCCGCCACCGATATTTGCCGTGGCCGGCGGCGCCGATTCGCTATCGAGCGGCGATACGTGGATCGGCGTCACGTTCGGCGTGATGTTCTGCCCGTCGCCGCCGTTGATGCCGCGGCCGCCCGCGCCGCCCCGTCCACCACCGCCGCCGAATCCGAACCCGCCGCCGCCGCCCGCGACGTTGAATACCGGATCCTGGTTGAAGTACACCGGCAGATCCTTGCCGTCATACCCATACGCCAACGGACTCTTCAAATCCGCGAACACGCCGCGCAGAATCGACCCGCGCGCGAATAGCGATTCCGGATGTTCCACCGTCACGCCGCTCGCCAGGTCGTATTCCGCCATCATCGTCGACGTCGAGCCTTCGGTGATCAGCGTGCCGCCGTCCTCGACGAATTTCCCCAACGCCTCCAGACCGTCCCAGCCCAAACCGCCCCGGATGTCGTCGCTCTCATCCGGCGTTCCGAAGCTCTGCGTCGCGTCGGTCTTCTTGTACGGAATCGGCTGATTGCCGCTCACGCCGGCGATCACCGATTGCGCATTGCCGCCGGTATGCGGATACACGATCACGTCATACTTCGCCCGCAGGTTGCCCGCCCGCACCTTGTTGTCTCCGATGTAGTCGTAGGGCACATGATAATAGTCCAGCGCCGCCCGCACCCAGCCTTCATCCTGCGTCCGCGACCAGGAATGGATGTAGCCGATGCGCGGCAGCGTCTGCTCGTGCGTCTTGACTGTGGGCGGCGACGCCATCGCCCATCCCGATAGCCCCAGCGACTTCAGCGACGCCTCGATCCGCCCGCGATCGGCGTTCGGAAGAATGAACGCGCCCGCACGGAACTTGTGGCCGGCCGCTTCGAAATCGTCTTCCGCGATCAACATCTTCGCGTCCTTATTCTGCATGCGGAACAGCATCAGGTTGTTGTCGCTGGTATGTTCGACCACGATCACGCCGCCCGCGCCGTCTATCCCGCCCGGCGCTACCGCGTCCTTCGTCAGCGGCGTCATCGGCTGATCCAGAAGCCCCTTGTCGTAGACCGGAATCAGCTTCACGTCGCGCATGTACTGCATTGTCCAGCCGGTATCGTCATACGGCCGCGGATTGGCGGTCGGATAATTCTCGATGCTGGTATACATCTCGATCAACGTGCGGTACGGCTGATCGGCGCGGATCACGTAATCGCCCGGCTGCACGTCCACGTTGCCGGCTTTGAACGAAGCGGTCGCGGTATGAACCTCCGCGCCCTGTTGCCGTAGCTCGTTGACCAGATCGGCGGCATCGGCCTTGCGATATTGATTTGCCGGAACCACCCATCCGTTGGGCGTCGGCTGGTCGTTGGCGTCGCGTCCCGTCTTGCCGAAGTCGATGGCCCGCTTGTTCTTCAGGTAATAATTCTCCAGATACAGTTCGCGGTCTTTCGCGACCTTATTCAGTGCGATCAGAATGGCCGATTCCTGGATGTTGGTATTGTTCCGCGGGCCCCACTTGATCGATGGCAGCGGCGGATTCGGCCGGTACCATTCGCGGCTGGTCGCATTGGCGCCCAACTGCAGATTGTTCTGCACATCCGGGCCGTAGCTCTGCACCTCGTAGAAGCGTCCGAATGAATTGTGCGTCAGCGCGATCCAGAACAGGTAGTTCGGCACCCAGCCGTCGTAATAGCCGTAGGTGAAGACCCCCGGCACGCCGCGCTTGGTCATCTCCATCAGTTCCGTCTCGCCCAGCAGCCACCACTCGTTAATGGCGATCGGATCCAGCGACCGGTTGTACGGGCCGGTCCCCGTCGAAATATATAAATAGGACTGCGCTTCGTGCAGGTCGTGCAGGATCGTCGGGTGCCACTCGACCATGCCTTTGGTGAAGGCCTTGGTCATCTGCAGGTACTGCCCCATGCCGTCGCGGTTGTCGTCGTGCTGGACGTACTTGCCCCAGTACATCATTAGCGTGTTGCGATTGACGCCCGGATGATTCTTGCTGTAGTAATACGCATCCACGACGCGCTCGCGCCCGTCGACTTCCAGCACGGGCGTGATGAACACGATGGCGTTGTTGCGGATGTTCTGTATGAACGGCGTCTCTTCGATCAGCAGCCGGTACGCCAGCTCGATCAGCATCTCCGGACCGCCCGTCTCCGGCGAATGGATGCCGCTATTGATCCAGTAGATCGGTTTGGCGGTTTTGATCACCTGCCGCGCCTGCTCTTCGGTGACTTTGCGCGGATCGCCCAGCTGCGCCAGCATCGCCTTGTACTTGTCCAGATCCTTGATCGTCGCTTCGTCCGAGATCGCCAGCAGCAGGATGTCGCGGCCCTCTTCGCTCTTCCCGATGGTCCAAAGCTTGCACCGCGGCGAGGCTTTCGCCAGCGCCTCGTAATACCGCTCGATGTCGCGAGCGTACGTCAGTTCGCCCGGCTTGCCCGGAATTCGTCCCAGGAACTTCAACGGCGATGGCACCGTGTCCGATGCCGGCATATGATCCACCAGTTCGGTGGTGATGCGCGGATCCTGCAGGTACTCGTGGATGAGCTTGGTATACTCCTCGTCCATCTTCTGCGGCGCGGCGGCGGTAGCTGCGGGCGCAGCGGCCGGAGCGGCGGATTTGTTGCCCTTCTTCTGAGCGGGCGCGTTCTGCGCCGGGGAAACGGCCGCAGACCCGAATACCAGGGCCAGCGCCAGTGCGGCGCCTCCCATGGAAGCGAACTGTCTTGTCATATGGTGTTTCAGTATATCAGCGGTTCCTGTGGGGCAGATTTTCAATCTGCGGCGGGTTTTTAACCCGCCCCGGCCGCCAGCCGCACCAAGTCTGCCACAGCGCTGACAATTTTGTAGGGCAGGCTGGTAGCCGGCCCATCCCCTTTGCCGCACCGATCCTGCAATTGCCGGCCCTCAAAGCCGCCACCGTCCTAAAAACTTACCTTCGCCCCCACCTGAATCAACCGCGGCGCCGCCGCGCTGACAAATTCTCCGAACTGCGGGCTGCTGATATTGCCGTTCACCGCCGACGCGCCGTAAAACTGCGCATGGTTGAACACGTTGAACGCCTCGATCCGCAACTCCAGCGACCGCGACTCCCCCAGCGCCACGGTCTTGTGCAGCACCGCGTCCAGGTTGGCAATCCCCGGCCCGTAGAAAAATCGCCGCGCCGCCGTCCCCATTTTTCCCATTTCCGGCAAGCCAAAAAGCGAAGTATCGAACGCCGCCGCGCCGTTCCGCGGATTCGTGTTCACCGCCAGCTTGCCCGGCGTGTAATTCGGCGTGTCGACACCATAATTATTAATCCCGTTCGGAATCGTCCCCAGCAGCGACGTGTCGTTGTTGTTGAACAACGTGACTGGAAATCCCGTGCTCAGCCGGGCAACACCCGAGAGCGTCCATCCCTCTTCCCATCGGCCGCGTCCGGGCAGCAGCCTCTCAACCGGCAGTTTCCAGTTGAAGCTGCCGGCGAAGTTATGCCGCAGATCGAATGCCGAAAGCGACTTGCTCAAATTCGGATTCACCGGGTTCACCGCCTCCGACAAACTCGACGACTGGTCGAGCGACTTGCCGTACGTATACCCCAGCAGCGTCTCGAACGTCCGTCCAGAATGCCGCAGCGACAGTTCCATCGCATTGTAATTCGAGTTCCCGATCGTCTTTTGATAGGTCACCGCGGCAAAATCAGGGCCAAATGCCGCGCGCGTCCCGTAAAGGATCTGGCCGGATCGGCTGACATACGTGCCGCTCTCGCCGAACGGTCCGCAGGTCGCGGTGCCCGGCATGACATCATGCGGTTGGCTGAGACTCAAACACAGCGCCGCGTTGCCGGGATTCGCCGAGATGAGCACCAGCAGATGGTGCGCCTGGCCGCCCACGTAACGCGCACTCAACACCGTGTTGGACGCCACTTCGCGCTCCACCGTGAACGTATAGCTTTCGCTATACGGCGTGACACTGCGGTGGAAAAAGGCAGGATCACCGGTAATGGGCAGATATTGCGTCCAATCGACCGACGTGTTCGGATGAGTTGGCGACGCTCCCAAAGCCGGGATCGGCTCCGGAAACCGCTGGCCGACGCTATCCCCGCTCGCCGCCGTGAGGAAGGGATTCGCGAACAGCGGCGGCGCCAGGCTGGTGTAATCGTATCCGTATGGCGGATTCGCGCTCATGATGCCGGCTGATAAGCCTTCGAAAGCCGTATAGAAGACGCCGTAGCCGGCGCGCAGGCTCGTCTTCGAGTCCGGCGAATACGCCACGCCGATGCGCGGTGCCGCGTTGTGGTAACTCGCCGGCGCCAGCGTGTCCGGAACTCCCGGATCGCCGGGAAATACCAATCCGCGCGGCGCGCTCGGATACACCACCGACTGTTCGCCCGGCACCAGCGTCTGCAACTGGTTGTGCTTCTCCCGCCAGGGCGGCAGCAGGTCCCATCGGAATCCGTAGTTAATTGTCAGGTTCGTCCGGACATGCCAATTGTCCTGCCCGAAGAGCCCGAAATAGTGGTTTCGCAGGTAGAAGGCCTCCGAATCGCCCTGATTGTAGCCGCTCGCGACGCCCAGCAAAAAGTCGGCGAAATCGCTGCCCGTCTCCGACCCCTGGAACAGGAAGGCGCCGTTATAGATCGCGTCCGGATTGATGTTCACCTGGTCGAAATGCGCGCTCGCGCCGAACTTCAGGATGTGAGTTCCGATTACCTTCGAGAAGCTGTCCGACCATTGGTACGTGTTATCAGCCTGCGCTGCCCCGGTTGTATCGACGCCGATGGTAAAGTCGTTGAACGAAACATTCTCCACGCCCTCGATCTTCGGATCGAGCGGCACGATCGACGCGTTTCCCGCCGCATCCACGAATCCTTGCGACGCCAGCGTCGGCCCCACCCCGCCCACCGGCTGCCCTACGTTGTTCGCCGTCCGCAGGTAGCCGATTCTCAGTTCGTTCACCGCCGAGAAGCCGAATGTGCTCGTCAGACCCAGCGTCGCCAGTTGCGCCCGTCCCGTCGAGATGGCGTTGAAACCCGGCACGCTGGCGCCACCCTGCCCGGTCGGATAGGGATTGTCGAGCCGGTAGTCGTCGGCGAAGTAATAGGTCGAGAGCCGGCCCCATCGGGTCTCTTCATCGATACGGAACGATGCCTTGTCGTCGCGCAGGGTCTGATCGTATGCCGATGTGGCGAACAGATCCGTCCCCACGTTCGGCTGCGGAATGTACCGTAGCAGCGCCTTGCCGGGCGCCGACCAGGCCCGCTCGGGTATTTGCGCATAGGGGAACACACACAGGTCCGTGTTGGCGCATCCCGGCGTGTAGTAGGGCTCGCCGGGCGCAACTCCGTAGCCGAGCTTTCGCGAGAGCTGATCGGCCCAGTATTGCCCGTTGACGGTCCCCGAGAGAACACTCGCGTTGTCCGAGAAATCGCCCGCGCGGTTGGCGAGCGATGGCACCGAAATGCGGCCCGTGTCGATTCCCTGCGCCATCCGCGTGGCTTGATAGTCGGCGAAGAAGAATGCTTTGTTCTTGCGAATCGGGCCGCCGGCGGTCCCGCCGAACTGGTTCCGCTCGAACCGCGCCCGCCCCAGTGCGAAAAAGTTCCGCGCGTCGAGATCCGTGTTGCGCAGAAACTCGAAGGCGCTGCCATGGATCTCGTTCGTGCCCGACTTGGTCGTCACCAGCACTTGCCCTCCGCTGAAATTCCCGTACTCCGCGGTGAAATTGTCGGTGAGCACGAGCAGTTCCTGAATCGAGTCCAGGTTGGGGATCACCGCCGCGCCCATATTGAAGTCCTCTTGCACCGAACCGCCGTTCACCAGGAAGCCGTTGGCTGTCTCTCGTTGCCCGCTCACCGAAAGATTCCCCGGATTGAGGTCCCCCGAAGGCGGCGCGCTGGTGCACCCCGACATCACCACCGCGTTCGGCTGCTGCGAACTTGCCGGGATGACGCCGGGTTGCAGGGCAAGCAGGTCGGTATAGCTTCGGCCATTCACCGGAAGGCTTGCCATACTACGGCCCGTCAGGCGCTCTTCGCCTTGCGTCGCCGTCGTGTCCACCTGAGCGGCCTCTTCCGTCACCATCACGGCGCCCTTCTGTGCCTCCAGCGCCAGCCGCACATCCACGCGAACCCCGCCCTCGGAGTTCACCACGACACCCCTGCGCTCCCAGGCTTCAAAACCCGCCTGCGCGACGCTCAGGTCGTAGGTTCCCTCGCCGAGCGCGGGAAACGCGTACCATCCTTCGCCATTCGTCATGCTTTCGCGGACGGTTCCCGACGCGGTATTCCGTGCTCTCACCACTACCCCAACCATGACCCCGCCACCGGGATCGGCGACCGTGCCGGCGATGCTGCCGTCCGCCCCGGCGGGCGACGAAATCGGGGCGAGCAACGCCGCCGCCAACAGCACGAGAAGACGCCGGCGCGCCCCCGCATCTGCTATCCAGTTGCAACTTCTCAAATTCCCCGGCATGATTGTCTCCCCGGCGGCATCGTGGGAATTGCGCCCATGAAATACCGCTTCCGGAAGACTCAGGGTACTCGTCCGACGCGAGGAGTGTCAATGCATTTTTGCAAATCAGTTGCAACTGATTGTCTAATAAGGAACTAAAGGTCTTAATAGCGATGCGGGGCTGGCGGGCCGGCAAACTGCCAGTCTGCCCACAGGAAATCTACGTGCGTCCCGTACGGCGCGCGTACTTCATGATCTGGCCGTATAGCACGAACTTCGGAATGTGACGCAGCAACCCCACCAGCATCCGATACCGGAAGCGCGGAATCACGATCAACCTCCCCGCCGCCAGCCCTTTCAACGACGCGTCGACCACTTCCTCGGCCGAGCACCACAGCCACTTCGGAACCGTCGCGCGATCCATCGCCGCGACGTCGTGAAATTCCGAGTAGGTGAAGCCGGGACACAGCGCCTGGACGCGCACCGGCGACCCCGCGCTCAGCAGATCGAGATAGAGCCCTTCGGTGAAGCTGGTCATCCAGGCCTTGGTGGCGTTGTAGCAGACCGCTCCCGGGCTCTGCGTGAATCCCGCCACTGACGACACGTTGATCAACCCGCCCTTTCCGCGCGCCGTCATCACGCGCAGCGCCGCGTGCGACAGCCGCAGCGCGGCCATCACGTGCAACTCGTGCATCTGCACGAAACCGTCCAGAGGTTTCTGATAAAAGCGGCCCAGGACGCCGAACCCGGCGTTATTGACCAGCAGTTCCAGATTGGCGGCATCGGCGATCCGCTCTTCGACGCGGCGCAGATCGTCCTCCACCGTCAGATCCGCCGCCAGAGTCTCCCCGCCGCCCACCGCGCGCGCCACCTCCTTCAGCCGGTCCGCGCGGCGCGCCACCAGGATCAGGCCATACCCGTCGAGCGCCAACCGGCGCGCGAATTCCGCGCCGATGCCCGCGGACGCGCCCGTCACCAGCGCCAGGGGCCTGGCGTCACTCATAGCGAGGCTCCTCCCACCGCCCGCTCGCGGATGCCCGCACAATCGCCTCGATTACGGCCATGTTGGCGAGAGAATCCTCCAACGGAACCGGTGGGGCTGTGTGCTTCAGCACCGCCTGGGAAAACCGGTCGCCCTGCAGCGTGTACTGGTCGCATGGCGCGAATTCTTCGATCCTCCGGTTGGCGCCGGTGATGTCGCTTCCGTCATCGATCCAGATCCGTGCAACGCGTCCCGGCACGGCGTTGAACGGAATTTCGAATTGGATCCGTCCGGTGGTTCCGAAGACTTGCAGACTCTGGCTCGGCACCATCTGCGTCGAGCAGGTGAAGACGCATTGGCCCGACGGATATTCGAGAACCGCCGACGTCAGCATATCCGTGCCCATCGCCGGATCGCGAACCATCACTCCCGCCACCCGCCGCGGCTCTTCGCCGAAAATCATGCGCGAGGTTTTGATGGGGTAGCACCCGATGTCCATCAGTCCTCCGCCGCCGTACTCCGGAACGTTGCGAATGTTCCGCGGGTCGGGGTTGAAGTATCCGAAGTTCCCCGTCACCGCCCGCAGCGTGCCGATCTGTCCGCCGCGCGCGAGCTCCACCGCCCGCTCCCATTGCGGATGCACCTGCACCATGAAGGCCTCGCCGATGGTCACGCCGGTGCGGTCGCGGGCGGCGATCAGTTCGCGCGTTTCGGGCACGCTCATCGCGATCGGCTTCTCGCACAGCACATGCTTTCCCGCGTCGGCCGCGCGGATTGACCACGGCACGTGCAGATGATTCGGGAGCGGATTGTAAATCGCGTCGATCTCCGGATCCCGCAGCAGTTCCTCGTACGACCCGTAAGCCCTGGGTATCCCCAATTCGCGAGCCGCAGCTTCGGCTTTGGACCGGTCGCGCGACGCGATCGCGGTGATTTCCGTCAGTTCGCCCGCCTGCATCGAGGGAATCACTTTGGCCGTGGCGATCTTGGCGACGCCCAGCACACCCCATCGTAGTTTTGACATAATCCTCCAGTGTAGTGGGCAGAACCATCAAAATCATGGGCGATTGCGGCTGCCTGAGAGTGCTCCTCTCTCGACTGGTATATTTGGTTAAATGGCGCGAATTTTCGCTGTGTTCGCCGCTATTTGCTCAGCCGCCATGGCGGGCCACGATCCGGTGCTGTTCGACACCGATTCCGGCCCGTTCGGCGACGATGGCGCCGCGCTGGTCATGCTCGTCCGCAGCCCCGACCAGGTAAACGTTCTCGGCATCACAGTCGTACCGGGCAATGTCTGGCCGCTGCAGGGCGCGGAATACATGTTCCATATTCTCGACCTGCTCAAACGCCCCCAGGTTCCCGTTTATCTCGGCGCCGAGATGCCGCTGGTCCACACCGCCGCCATGATGCGCGAATCCAACCGGCGCTGGGCGCAATTGGAGTATGCCGGCGCTTTCGCGCAGAATCCGGCCGAAGTCGTGGCGGCGCCGCTCTCGCGGCTCACCGGCCGCAAACCCCGTCCCGATGGCGTCCAGTTCCTCATCTCCGAAATCGAGAAGCAACCCGGAGAAGTCACGATCCTGGCCATCGGACCGATGACCAATATCGCCCTCGCCCTGCGCATGAAGCCCTCTATCGAGACCAAGATCAAGCGCATCGTCTTCATGGGCGGCAATGTCAATGTGGCAGGAAATGCCTCCCCGGAGGCCGAATTCAACTTCTGGTTCGACCCCGAAGCCGCCCACATCGTGCTGCGCTCGCGGATCCCGCAGAAAGTGATGTTCGGCCTGGATGTCTGCAACACCGCGCCCATCCACAAGGCCGAGTTCGACCAGGTAGCCAACGCGCACACGCCCATCAGCGACCTGTTTCGCGAAGATCTGGGCAACCGCTATCCCGCGTTCCTCAAAAAGCCCGACGCCATCGCGTATCTGTGGGATTCGCTGGCCGCCGCGTTTCTGCTCGATCCCGGTTTCGTCACGCACTCCGAAAGCCGGTATCTGGACGTTCGCACCGCCTGGAACAAGTTCTACGGAGCCACTGAACCGCTGGACCGCCGCACGGCTCCCGAAGCCACTCCCGTAACGCTCGTGACCACCATCGATTTCGCTCGTGTCTGGGCGCTCTTCAAGGACCGCCTGACGCGTAAAGATTAAAGATTAATGCTATTCTGACCTAACGGTGACGTGGCGGAGATTCAGACCCCTGGCAGTCCTTGCCCTTGCTCTGACCACCTGGCCCGGCGCCGCGGAAATGCTTAATCTGCGCGGTCGTGTGGTGATGGAAGACGGCTCGCAGCCCGGCCGCGCCATCCTGGTCTCGCGGTATTGCGAAGGCATGGACCACATCGTTCAGCAGGTTCTCGCCTCCCCGAAAACCGGCGAATATTACATTCGCCTCGACGTCAATCGATTCGGCGAAGTCTACACGCAGATGACCAACGGCGGCTGTCATCTCGAAGCCGAATCCAAGGGCTTCGTCTCCACCCGTGTCGATCTCACCGATCGCAATTCCATTAAGGGTTTCACTACCATCGTCGATATCGTGCTCTCGCCCGCCGCCCCCGGCGCCACCCCGCTGGAAAACGCTCCGGTGCCGCACGGCGCCGCCCGGCAGTGGACCGCCGCCATCAAGCTGCTGAACGCGGGCTCCTGGGCGCAGGCCGAAACGCAGCTTCGCACCGTCGTTCAGATCGCGCCCAATTTCACCGCCGGATGGGTCGCGCTCGGCACCGCCTGCCGCGGCGAGCGCAATTCCGAAGCCGCCCGCAAGGCGTTTGAAAGGGCCGTCCAACTCGATCCCAAACGCCTGCTGGCGTACTCCATGCTGCTCGATACCGAGATCGACACTGGCGCCTGGAAGGAAGCCCTCGAAACTTCGCAGAAACTGATGGCGGCCGACTCCAAACATCTCTACATCAACGCATATATCCAGAATGCGGCCGCTCTCTATGCGCTTCAGGATTACGACGCCGCCACCGCGCGTATCAATGAAGCCATCCGGCTGGACAAGCACCTGGAGTATCCGCGTACGGAGTGCATTCTGGGCCTGATTCTCGAGGCCCGCGGCGATCTCCCGTCCGCCGGCGGCCACCTGCGCCACTACATCGAAGCCCATCCCCGCGCCGGCGACGTCGAATTCGTCAAGAACCGCCTTGCCAATCTCGGTAAATCCCCGCCCGCCGACCTGGCTCCCCTGGTGCGCGCCGATACCCGTCTCGGCGGAAATACCGAGGCGCCGGTCCCCGGGGGCTTCAAGGCGCTGGCTACGCTGGCCCGCATGAAAGGCGCACCGGGGTACGCAGACTTCTTCCTTGAATACTGCCGCGCCATCACGGAAGGCGATGTGATCGGCGCCAGTCCTACCCTGGAATCACGAAACTACATCGAGGAATTCGCCACTGTCGCGGACGAACTGCAGCGGCTCGGCGACCGCTCCGCCGACCACGCCACCGTCCGCCTCGCAATGGATGCCGAGGAGCAGCGGCAAAAAACGGCTCGCGTCCTCGAACTATTCGGCTGGCGCCTGACGCAGGAGAGTTCCGCCTGGGACCTGGCGCCCGGC
>Ga0335076_10002943_pt1 | contig 17038 bp, 13 predicted proteins | sample Lox_Sample_25_FD_206717 | JGI IMG/M metagenome (GOLD analysis project Ga0335076, IMG submission 206717) | Soil microbial communities from Loxahatchee National Wildlife Refuge, Florida, United States - Lox_Sample_2.5 | ecosystem: Environmental > Terrestrial > Soil > Wetlands | place: USA... | reverse complement strand
GACTTAGGGTGGGTTTTCAGATGTGTTTCTTGTAGGGGCGCGAGAAATCGTGCCCGTCTCCCGTTAGTTCTATGATCGATCCGCTCCCACCGAGAAAAAGAACACCTGTCATCCTGAGGAGCGCCTTCTGCGACGAAGGATCTCAACCGCTGCGTCTTGCTTCTCACCTCTTCGCGCACTCTGCGTCTCTGCGTTATCTCTCCTTCCTACCGCAACAGCTCGTACAGCAAATTCTTCCACCGCTGATGATCGATGCACCAATCAATCCGTGCTTTGCGTCGTGTTTCGATGTGGTGCTTCCAAATTTCGCGATTCCTCTCATCGTGGGTCACGTTCAGCCGGTCCACCACCGTCATCCCCCGCGTCAATTCCGACTGCGTCTCTACGTCGATAAAATGCTCTGAATGCGACGTCACAATGCTCGCATCCATCGCAATCGCCATCGCCACCGGATCCGGCAGCGATAATCCGTGCTCTCCCGTCTGCGTGTGGTACGCGGCAATCGCCGTTGCGTTGCACTCAATCGCAAAACTAGCCGCAGGATTCTTGTAGCTCAACACCTGCTGAATCTCTGTCGGCGTCAGCACCGCCGGCCCACGGCATAGATGCCATCCCACCAACTCCACCGGCAGCTCGCTCCGCACCACCACCCGCGCCGCTTCCGGATCGCACCAGATGTTGTACTCGGCCGCCGGCGCCACATTTCCTTCGCAACACGGATTCCCGCCCATGATCACGAACCGCGAGACGTTTCTCGCAATCTCTGGCTTCATATCCAGCGCCAACGCCAGATTCGTCAGCGGCCCAATCGTCACAATGACGATCCCGGGATTCGCCTCCACTGTCTGAAGAATCGCGTCGACCGCCTGTGTTTTTTCTGCCTTGCGTTTCTGCGGTGCATACCCACGGTCGGATAGTCCATCTTTCCCATGGAACCAGTCCGCCGGCGCATGCGGCCGCGTCAGCGGTTTTGCTGCTCCCACAAACACCGGCGTATCACGCTCGCAAAGTTCCGTCACATACAGCGCATTGCGCGCGGCCTGCTCCACTGGAACATTCCCTGCCACCGTCGTGATCGCTTTTACGTCGATGTGCGGGTGCCGCAACGCCATAATCAGCGCCACTGCATCATCCGACGCCGTATCCGTATCAATCAGAAAGGGAATTTTCATGCTCTGAAGAATAGAACAGAAGCGCGTGGCAATGAAGAAAGGAAGGCGCGACTGGAACCTTAACGAGCGTTACGCAACATTGGCCTGGAAAGCTCGAGACAGCCCACCGTGAACGCGAACGGGAACGGTCCGGGCTCTCCGGTGTGGCGCAGCCCATCAAAGAACACCAGCAGGTCATCTGGCTCCGTGTCCCTATACCGTGGGCACGGTCTCCACGATCCCGAATGCCACCCACGATCCTCCGCGGTCATGATTTGCCGCGGTTCGCTCCAGTCGGCGAGCCTCGAACCGGGAGCTTCCGCATGACACCACCACAAGCCCGTCTCGGCAGGCGGGGCTGACTTGGCGACGTGTACCCGTGAGAAAACCGCTTCAAAGTGACCACCATGCTCGATCACCGCGAAATCGAACAGCTTGAGTTCCGCGCCCGCAAACATGCTTCGCTTCGGCCAATGAACGCCGTCTTCGCTTTCCGCATACCCGTGAACCAGATAGTCTTCCAGGTTCGAGCCCGCCACATACCACAATTTCCATTTCCCCTCGTGGAAGAGCACATTCGGCTCGTAAACGCTCCCTCTCTCCCACGATTCACTCGCCACAAACACCGGAGCAGGCTGATCCACCCAGGCCTCGCCGTCCCACTCCAGATAACCAATCCCGTAGGGCCCCCACAGTTGTTCCTTCGAACCCGCGTAGTAAATTCGTTCGACCCACTCGCGTCGCCGTGGCTCCCAGCCTTTCACATAAGCAGGGCAGTGGCGGCCGCCCGAACCGTCCCAAACTTCACTCTTTTGGTTTGGCGCAAGCAGCGCGATCGCCGCCGGATTATTCGGATCGGCCTCCGGCTTCCATCCAGTCGCACTGAGTGACGCCCCGACAGGCAAAGACGCGCTAAACAGATGCGTCGATGCGGACGACGCGATCTGCCCTGCGAGAAACATTTCCCATTTCCCCTCGCGCAACACTACGTTGGCGTCCGTGACTTCAACGACGTTCGTGAGTGGTGCGAACCCGTCCGCTGGATCAAATACCTTCGTCTCTCGCATCATTTATCCCTTCACGCAAACCACTTGCCGCAGCGTGTGCACGATCTCCACCAAATCCCCCTGCGCCGCCATCACCGCTTCAATCGACTTGTACGCCGCCGGCGTCTCATCAATCACCGCCTCATCTTTCCGGCACTCCACTCCCTCGGTCATCCGGATGTGATCCGCCACCGTGAACCGTCGCTTCGCCTCTCCCCGTGACATCGCACGACCGGCTCCATGCGAGCAGCTCATGAACGACTCGGGATTGCCCTTGCCTCGAACAATGTACGATCGCGTTCCCATGCTCCCGGGAATGATGCCCATATCCCCCAGCCGCGCCCGCACCGCTCCCTTTCGCGTCACGAAAATGTTGCGTCCGTAGTGCTCTTCACGTGCTACATAGTTGTGGTGGCAGTTGATCGCTTTCAACTCCGCCGAAAATGGCCGCACCTCGCCACACTCCCGCACCGCCGCCACAATCTGCCGCATCATCAGCTCGCGATTCGTCCGCGCAAAGTCCTGCGCCCACTCCACTGCTTCCACGTAATCGTAAAAATGCTCGGCGCCCTCGCTAAAGTACGCCAGGTCCTTGTCCGGCAGATTCGTGATGTGTTTCTCCATGTCTTTGCGCGCAAGCTCGATGAAGTAGCTGCCCATCCGGTTGCCCACTCCTCGGGAGCCGGAATGCAGCATGAACCACGCCCGTTCCGCCTCATCCAGACACACTTCGATGAAGTGATTCCCGGTTCCCAGCGTGCCCAGGTGGTTTGCGTGATTTCCGCGATCCAGCTTGGGATGCTTTTCTAGAATCGCATCGTAGCGCGGCTTGAGCTCGACCCACGCTTCTTCGTTGTGCGGTGGAATCCTGTTCCATGCGCCCACGTCACCGCGCCCACCATGATTCGTCCGCCCGTGTGGCACCGCGGCCTCGATCGCACTCCGAATCCCGTGCAGGTTATCCGGGAGGTCGCGGGCATTCAAATCCGTCTGCACCGCCATCATCCCGCACCCTATATCTACGCCCACCGCCGCAGGGATAATCGCGCCCTTCGTGGGAATCACGCTCCCCACGGTCGCCCCGATTCCCCAATGTACATCCGGCATCGCCGCAACCCATTTGTAAATAAATGGCAGCTTCGCCACGTTCAGTAGCTGCTGGCGCGCCTGGTCCTCAAGCTGTACGCCTTTCGTCCACGCCTTGATGGGCGCGCTTTCGGCAGCCGTAATCAAGTTATAGGGAGATTCGGGCATGCCAACAGTCTAATGGAAGCAAGGGGAGCCCGTTCAGTTGGGGGGAGGGGGAGGATTCGGGACCTTGGAAATCTTCTGCCCGGTTTCCACCAGGAACAATCGGTAGTTCGTATACGTGTGTCTTTCGTTGAATTCCTTATTGCGGTATCGCACCGTGATCTCCGCGTACTGTGGCAGCCACAGGTTGTCATTATGCGCCGCGAAAACCACCGGGCCGTAATCAATCGACTGATGCTCAGCATCCAGTGTTAATTGGGGGATCGGCTTCATGAGATCCGTTTCCAAATGCAAAATTTGGAAGGTCTCCGGGTCGACGAAAGCTGTCCCCTTCAGATGGATGTTGTACGCCATATTGCCGGCCCGAAACTCGCTCATGGTATTGGGCCGGTCCATCCGCTGCTGGAACTTGATCTCGAATACCGGCATGTCGTGCCACATCACCAGCCCTTCGCAGTTCATTGCGAATTCATCGAGATGCATGGGGTGAAAGATCAGAACCAGTGCCGCCGATCCCGTCGAGGCGATGTGCCCCTGAAAGCCCGACATGCCGGGCGACCCGTTCCGATATTCGTCGACCGATAAAAACCCGTTCGCCAACGGCTGAATCGTCGCAACGTAATTCACTTTGTTCTGCGCTTTCTCTTCTAGCCGTCCCTTCTGGCTGTGCCGTTCGAAATTCATCAGTTCCGTCGCGGTGATTCGATTAATGCTGTCAACGAATTCCCGGACATTCGCCGAGATTCGCGGAAGAATCTCCTCCGCCCTGCACGCGCTGACGAATGGCAGCAATTTCGGCGGCGCCGCTTCAGCCGGAGGCGCGGGAATATCCGGGGATGCGGATGCGTCCGCCTCTTCGCGTGTAGCCCCTTCGCCCGCCGCTGCCGTATTTACTGAGGGCGCGGAAGTTCCCTCCGCTGTTCCCATCCCGGGCGTCGGCGCTGCCTGTATCCCCTCCGGTTTGGAACCCAGCAAGCCCGGAGCGTTCGTCGAACCGCCCCGCGCAGACGTGTCGGCCACCAGCGTCAAGGGGAAACTTCGATCCACGATCAACGCCATCTTTGCCGACTGTCCCGCCTCCAATTTCATGCCAAGCTGCACCGGCTCTCGCGAAGGGGCTGTCGCCCTCACCTGGTACTCTCCAGGAGGAAGATTGGGAAAGCTCAGCTTAGTAGGCTGGTCGGAGGTCGTTGAGAGATCGTTCTCCAGGGCCCCCGAGTGAATCTGGATCGTGGCCGGAAAGTCGGCCCGCGGCCTGCCAAACGTTTGTAGCTCCACGACTATCGTGGCAAGCGCCGCGGACGACGGGGAGTCGAACTGCTTGCTGGCGCACGGGCGTGGCTCCACGCACACGCCCATTAGCAGTCCTAAGATCAGGATTCGGATAGCGCCAACCACGACCCACTTCCTCGCCACACTGATACGGAATCCCTCAATTCCGCAGCCTTCCCGGTAGCGCGGCACTCAAAAAGACTTGCGCAGGAGTCTACACCGGTCCAGATGCGTTGGCTACGAGTAAAACTTGATAAGGCCCGCGCTGTTCGCGCGCCGTCCACCACTGGTTTGTGGCCAATGTGAGCGCCTTCCTCAGCGGAGAGGTCCTCCCGAAGTGGCTTCCCCAGGGCAGGGAACCATCGTTCACGCCACCCTGCCCTTCGCGCGTAGAGAACGCCTTACGCGTCCATTCGGGGCGCTGGTTCTTAGTATCTTTCCCGGGAGAAAATCTCTACGCGTCAAACCTTCTCTCAATGCCGCAGCAGGTTCGGCAGGAAGTTCGTCAGCGCCGGAATATACGTGATTAGCAGCACCCCAATGCTGAGCACCACAATGACCGGCAGCGTCGCCCGCAGCACCTCCGGCACTGGTTTGCGGAACCGGTACGACGACATCAGCAGGTTCAGCCCTACCGGCGGCGTCAGGTAACCCAGCTCCATGTTCGCCAGAAAAATAATCCCCAATCGTATCGGGTCAATCCCGTACGCTGCTCCCAGTGGCACCAGCAACGGCACCTCCACCACAATCGCGGGATAAATCTCCATCAGGCATCCCACGATCAGCAGGAACAGGTTCAACAGCAGCAAAAACAGAAACGGAGAATGAATGGTCCGCGTCGTCCATTCCACCGCTCGCGCCGGAACCTCCGCGTCGACCAGGTAATTCGTGAAACCCAGCGACACGCCTAGAATCAGCAACACTCCGCCAATCAGTAGGCCGCATTCTGTCATCACTCGCGGAACGTCGCGGAACAACTTCACTTCGCCGTGAAACAGGTTCACCACCAGAAACGCATACAAAGCCGTCACCGCTGCCGCTTCTACCGGGGTCGCGAGCCCCGAGAACAGCGCCACCATCGCCACCAGCGGCATCAGCAATTCCCACTTGGCGTCCCACACCGCCAGCCGTGCCTCTCGCAAATCAAACGGGTGCTCTGGCGCCTCGTTGTTCCTCCCGCGCACTATTCCCCAAATCGCCGTGGCCACCATCATCACTAATGCCGGGAGGATCGCTCCCAGAAACATCTTCTCAATGGATACTTTCGCTACGATCGCATACACGATCAACGGCAGGCACGGCGGCAAAAGCAATCCCAGCGAACCCGAGCCCGTCAGCAGTCCAAGAGCATCCTTATCGGAAAATTTCGCTCCCGCCAGGACCGGCATCAGCAGCCCCCCCAGCGCCAGAATTGTTACGCCAGACGCGCCGGTGAACGACGTGAAGAACGCGCAGACGGCCACGGTCACAATGGCAGGTCCACCCTTGAACCGTCCGAAGAGCGCGTAGAAGACCCTCACCAGCCTTTTTGGTGAGCCACCCTCCGTCAGGAAATAGCCCGCCAGCGTGAAAAGCGGCAATGTCGGTAACGTTGGATTTGTCACCAGCGCGTAATGCTCGATAGGAATCGCCGCAATCGGTTGCGCCGCGTTCCAGAAAAGCAGCAGTGCCGCTCCTCCCAGCGTGATGAAAGCCGGCACGCCGAGCAGGGAAGCGATCGTAAGCAGCCCCACCGCAATCCAGAACAGCGGCGCGTTAGCCGCCTGGAAGTGCCAGAAAAGCGCGATCCACAACACCGAAAGGAACAGTGCCGCCAGCCTTGGCATCCACTCCTGCGCGCTGTGCCATAGAATGCGCAGCGCGATAATCCCGAACCCGATCGGCAGAATGCACTGCACGGTCCACGTCGGAATGTTGTAAGCCAGCGTATCTGGGGAGTCGCGTTCCACCAGCACGAACTGATACGCCGCGATCGCAAGAAAAAAACAGACCGCAGTGCCAATCGAGCCCGTGAACGCCCGCGAGAACGTCAGCAGCGCGCCTTTGAACTTCGTGTCCCCGATATTCGACAGCGTCAGCAGCCGCCGTTCGCGCGCCGCTATGGCCCCTCCGAGCATTCCCACCAGAAGCACCATGTGTTGGGTGATGGAAATCGCCCCGGGAATCGAATAGTGAAGCGTGCGCCGGAACAGCGCTTCGGCCAACGGCAGCAACATCATCGTACCCAACGCCACCGACGCGAAAATATTCTCCGCCCGATGAAACCAGCTCGCCCACTTCGGCGGTACCGGTTGTGCCAACTCGGACGCGGCAAAATCGGACGTGGTCGCGAATTCCGCCATTACGGCCGGCCTTTCTTGGCTTCACCCGCTGCGGCGGGCTTCGACTGCGCCCGGTACTCCGCTACCAGCGCAATGGCCTTCTCGAACACGTCCGCAGGCACCATGGTCCCGCGGATTTTCGGGTAAACGGTCTCGCAGAATTTCCGCCATTCTTCTTCCAGCGCCGGCGAAACCTCGTGCACTTCCAGGTTGCTGCGCTTTTTCATCGCCGCGATGGCCTCATCCGCCTCGGCCCTCGAACGCGCCTGGATTTCCTTCCCGGCGATAGCCCCGGTCTTTTTCAGGATGTCGCGCTGTTCCGGAGTGAGGTTATCCCATGTGCGCTTGGTCATCACCGTTGCACCCACCAACGTCACGTAATGCACGTTCAGCAGATGCTTGGCCACCGTATCGAGCTGCAGCGATTCCGCGTAGAACGGCGTCATTGGAACCGTATCGATCATTCCCGTTTGCAGGCTCGTTAGCGTGCTCGACCAATCCAGAGGCACCGCAGTGAATCCAAGCCGGTTGATCAGCTCGATCTCATTGTGATCGTCGGAAGTCACGAAGATCTTGCCTTTCTTGAAATCGTCGGGACGGGTGTAAGGTTTCGTCGACATGATATTCACCCAGCCCGCATCCGACCAGAACAACACCACGAAGCCCTTCGCTTCCAGTCGCGCATTCATGTCCGATTCCAGCTTCCCGCGGACATACTCCATCTCGTCCAGCGAATGAAAGAGAAGCGGAATCTTCTGCACCGCTCCGACGAACGGATCAATCTCCGACAAGCCTCCGACGGAAATGGTTGCGGCATCCAGCTGCCCGATACGCATTTTCTTGATGAGGTTCGCCTCGCTGCCCATCGACCCGCCTGGATAAATTGTCAGCGTCACGCCGTTGTGGGTCTGGTCTTTCCATTGCTGCCCCATTGCCTTCAGCGAGTTGACCTGCGATGTTCCATCTGGCAACAACGTTCCCAGCTTGATTTTCGTTTGGCTCTCGGCGCAAGCCGGCATCAGCGCGAAGGCGAAAAGCAATCCGCCGACAATCGGCAGAAATGTATTCTTGCGGGCCAGGCTTTTCATTGCATCATTCCTCCGGTGGCAGGTTCGGAATCCGGCGCCAGGAACAGGTCGTCTTCTCGCGACAGCAGCCACCTTGCGCGCCGCTGCATCACGATATTGCTCAATCGCCACTCGATCCGCTTGTTCGGGTCGATGGCGATGGCTTGCTTGAGCAGCGACTCAAACTCCGCACGATTCTGTTTTTGCACGGATACGTTCTCTGCATACGACACGTACGGCGAGGCCATCTGCCCTTCCGTCAGGCGCACGGCTCGGTCGAAGTGCATCTTGCAGCGCGCGGCGAAGTCGCCCTTGGCCCCTTGTCGCGCCCCTTCATACGAAATCAAGAACATGTCAATAGCCCCATAGCTGAAGTCGGGGTTCAGTTCGTAGGCGCGGTCGATCAGTGCTTCCACCTTCGGCTGGTCCGCCACGATGTCCGGATGGTCCTTCGAGATCGAGATCGCCGCACCCCACGACGCCGCCGTCCAGTAAAGCAGCGGCACGTCCTTCGCCGTAGCTGCTTTCACCGCGTGAGCCGGATTTTCGCTGAACGCCGTGGAGAAGTTCTTGTGTCGTGCATCGAGCCCGTGCAACCCGTAGTCTCTCGCTCGGAAATACAGATTGCGCGAACGCGCGCGCAATTCCGCGGCCTTCGCAACATCATTCGGTTCGATCTGCTCGGCGGGGAGTTGCAGGTACACGTAGCTGTACTGAGTGTAACCAGACGCTGCCGCGAAGAGGAGCCCCTGATGATTTGGCGATTCCGCCAGCAGCGATTCGATCAGCTTCAGCGAAAACGGCACCGCTTCTCCGACGAATTCCGGATCGTTGTCGCCGGACCACGTCGTGCCCCCGCCACTGGCCAGCGAATCCCCAAGCTTGTTGATCGCGAATTTCTTCACCGAGCACCCGGAAAGAAGCGCGGCCATCACAAGGAAAGTTGCGATTTGCAGAAATTGAGGGCGCGATGCGGTACCGAAACAGCCTGGTAGTGCACGGCTGGCGGTGCTGAGCATACCTGGAAACCTCCTCGGTAACCGGAATATGTTTCCTAGAGTGTATAGCGACAAACTTTAGCCGTGATTTCAGTTTGAGCCAAGCGACAACCTCGGACATCCTGACACCTCCGACCTCCCCGGATGTCAGGGGTGCCCCATCCTTTGCGCGAAGTGTGCGCAAAGGTTGGGCCCGCTCTTCGTTTGTGTTTTTTTCTCTTTGTTGCTTTCCGCTTTTGATTTGCGTTTTCTTTCTTTGCGCTATCACAACATCCGGCGAATTTTACGCTTTCCTTACAGCGTCACCGCGCGAATTTGCAAAATCCATTTCTCGATTCGTCCCCGAAGATTTTACGCACGCGTTACAAATTTTGCCGCTTTCTTAGTGCGATGATTGCGGTCCGACAAATTCGGTTTGTGTTTGTCGTGCAGAATTTCTCAACCGCGCAAACGCCTCTCCAGCTGCGATCTCCTCGCTTGCTGTCAGGTGTACACATTCAATTCCGTCAGGCCGGATTTTCTGGGTCTTCAGGAGGGAGCATGCCATCGTCGTACTCGAAAAATGCCCACGCCGCCCGTGGGCGATTCGTTGCCGTTCTCTATTTCGTATTTTTCCTGCTTGCGCTTTGCTTCATCGATGCCAGTCCCGCTTCGGCGATTCCCGCCTTCGCGCGCAAGTACGGCATGCCGTGTTCTTCATGCCATGAAGCGTGGCCGAAGCTCAGTCCGTTCGGGCAGCAGTTCAAGGACAGCGGCTATCAGATGGGCAACGAACGCGACGCCCCCATCTATCAGTCCCCGGCGTACTGGCCGATTGCCTTTCGCACCACGCCGAACTGGCACCTTGAACACAATCACAACCTTCCCGTCGACGATGGAGAAGGCGGCACCACCTCTGCGAACGTCACCAATCACGGCTTCGATCTTTCCGGCGTCGACTTCCTCACCGCTGGCACTCTTGCCAAGAACATCAGTTTCCTGCTCGTTCCTTCCATGGAAAACGACGGCTCTTTCGGCATCGAATCCGCCAATGTGCGCTTCAGCAATCTTTTCGGCTCGTCGTGGTTCAACGTCAAAGTCGGTAAATTCGAACTCGACAATCTCCTCTCCGAAAAGCGCATCATGACGCTTTCGAACAACGGGGGCTTCTACCAGAACTACCACTTCCAGCCCTATGTCGCACCTGGGCAACCGTCAGGCATTTATCTCTTTGGTCTCGGCGATAACCAACTCGGCGTCGAATGGATGGGCCACACGGCCAATGATCACACGCGTGTCTCGGTTTCAATGCTGAGTCCCGTCGACGGTAATCCCAATCTTCAATCCGGAATCGGCACTGGTGCCGCTGGCAATACTTATGATGTTTTTCTTGCCGCCAGTCAGGCTTTCGAAGCGGGCAGCCTCGGTCTCCAGCGTGTCGGTGGCTTCGCCTACGTCGGCCACGCGTCCACCTATCCAAAATTCACCAGCGATGGCGCGGGCGTCGTTGGGATCGGCAACGAACCGTTCTATCGCGCCGGCTTCATCGGCATGTGGTATGTCCACAAACTCGATTTCACCACCATGTATTTCTATGGACACGACAGCGTTTTCCTGGGCACCAATACGCCCTCCAACGCCGGTACTGCGGGTTTGCCGCTCGGCGCTCACGCTCCCACCTGGAACGGCGGTCTGATCGAGACTCATTACAACGTCAACCCGCAGCTCGTCTTCATCAACCGGTACGAGCTCATTCGCATGTCCCAGCAGGCGCTCGATTCGAACCCCGGCAACACCGGCAACCTCGACGCCCTCACTTTAGGCTTCCGGTACTACCCTTTCATGAGCTCGCGCGTCGGCCTCGCTTTCCACAATGAGTACTCCATCGTTTGGCAGCGCAATGTCAACGTCAACACCACAACCAATCTTCCCTTTGGCCTTACCAGCAGCAGCCTGATGTTTGGCTTCGACTTTGCCTTCTAACGGAGAGAGATCATGCACACCACATCCCTCAACAAGTTTTGTTTGAATCTGGTTCTTGCTCTCGCTCTCCCGGTTACGCTCCTTGCTCAGCAAGACGCGCCCGCCGCAAAACCCAATCCCAACCAGGAGTCCCACGTCGGCAATCTCACCGGCCACGCTCACGCCGGCGCTGAACTCTACTATCGCTACTGCTGGGGCTGCCACGGCGCTCGCGGCAATGGCGAAGGCGAAAACGCCCAGTGGATCGATCCCCAACCCCGCAACTTTGTCGCCGCGGTCTTCAAGTGCCGCTCTACTCCCAGCGGCACCTTGCCCACCGACGAAGATCTCAACAACGCCATCTCGCGGGGCTTTATCACTTCCACCATGCCTTCTTGGATTACCCTCACCGCCCAGAATCGCGTCGATCTCGTTGCCTTTATCAAAACGTTTTCCGCGCGCTGGACCACCGACAAGGCCGGCCAGCCCATTCCCGTCCCTGCCGAAGCTAAACTCACGCTCGACAGCATCCGCCACGGCAAGGAACTCTACCAGAAGCTAGAGTGCTTCAAATGTCATGGCGCGGAAGGGCGCGGCGATGGCCCTTCGGCTTCCACCCTTACCGATTCCCAGGACCACCCGATCAAACCGTACAACTTCAATTCCGGCTACCGCTTTAAATGTGGCGCCACCAACCAGGATCTCTTCAAAATCTTCATGACCGGTCTCGATGGCACGCCCATGCCGTCCTTTGCCGACGTCGTTAAGCCGGAAGACGCCTGGGACCTCGTCCACTATCTCCGTACTCTGCAAATCTGGAACAAGTCCCCCGAACTCGCCCTTTGGCAATCCCAGGGCGGCGAATACGCCAAATCCAACAAGCCCGAGAACACTTACACCGGCGCCGACGTCCATCCGTAGCGTCGCTCGCGCATCGCGAAAATTGTCATCCTGAGGCGACCCGGCGAGGGTCGCCGAAGGATCTCAACCGCTGGATCTTGCCTGGATCGATAAATGAAGGGTGCCCCATCCTTTCCGCTCCTTTTGCGGAAAGGGTGGGTTCGCTCTTCGGTTTTGCGGTTTTAATCTTCTGTCTTTTCACTTTCTACCTTATCCCTTTGCACCTTTAAACGGTTTTGCCGGTTCTGCTCTTTGTTCCGCCCTTACTCTCTTTTACCGCTGAACTCTTGCACCGTCGCACCCTTCTCGACTACCTTTCCTTCATGCCACCCATCCCTCTCCGTTCCGGCGGTCCCAACGCCCGCATCGCCGTCATCCCCGGCGACGGTATCGGCAAGGAAGTCACTCCCATCGGCGTCGCCGCCATCAAAGCCGCCGTCGCAAAGCACCATCGCCTCATCGAATTCGTCGAATTCGACTGGTCCGCCGATAAATACCTCCGCGAAAAAATCTCTCTTCCCGAGGGCGCGGTCGAAATGCTCCAGAGCGAATTCGACGCCATCCTTTTCGGTGCGCTGGGCGATCCGCGCGTGCCCTCCAATCAGCACGCCGCCGACATCCTCCTCGGCCTGCGCTTCAAACTCGACCTCTTCGTCAATGCCCGTCCGACGGAGCTCTTCCACGAGCGTTTCACTCCGCTGAAAGACCGCCTCTGCAATGACATTCGCCTGGTCGTTTTGCGCGAAAACACCGAAGGCATCTACGTTGGCGCCGGCGGCTTCTTCAAAAAGGGCACCGCCGATGAAATCGCCACGCAAGAGGACATCAGCTCCCGCAAAGGCGTCGAGCGGATCATCCGTTACGCATTTGAGTACTGTCGTAGCGCTGCACCTTCAGGCCGGCATCTTCGCCTTTGCATGTCGGACAAATCCAACGCTATGACTTTCGCGGGCGATCTCTGGCAACGCGTCTTCAAATCTGTCCGCGCCGAATATCCCGACGTGGATTCCCGCCACCTCTACATCGATACCCTCGCCATGGAACTCGTCCGCGATCCCCGGCAATTCGATGTCATCGTCACCAACAATCTCTTCGGCGATATCATCTCCGACCTTTCCGCCGAGCTCGCCGGCGGGCTTGGCCTCGCCCCCTCCGGGAACATCCATCCCGGCCGCACCTCGCTCTTCGAACCCGTCCACGGCTCCGCGCCGAATATCGCAGGGAAGGGAATCGCTAACCCTTTCGGCTCTGTCCTCGCTGCTGGTATGCTCCTCGACTTCCTCGGCTGGCGCCCCGAAGCCGAATCCCTGAAAAACGCCGTCAAGTCCGCCCTCCACGACAATGTCACCACTCCCGACCTCCACGGCCAGAACACCACCGCACAAGTCTCCGACCACCTTCTCAACCACATCGCCAAGCACGCGTAGCGGACCCTTTACGCGTCCATCTTCGGCAGCCTCTGTAGGGACGGCCTTCCGAGGCCGTCCGCTCTCGTTGTTACGTCACGCGCTAACGTCCTTGAGGGTGCCCCATCCTTTCCGCGGTGTGTGCGGAAAGCGTGGGCTCTCACGATCCAAAACTTCCCAACCTCTCCCTCTTCGGTTTAACGAATTTCGATTTTCGCATTTCGGCCTTCCGCCACGGCCTTCCTCACTCCCAGCGCAACGCCACCATCGGGTCCACTTTCACCGCTCTCCGTGCAGGCCAATACCCCGCCATCATCGCCGCCATCCCCAACACCACGCAGGCACCCACAAATGCCGCCGGATCGCTCGGCTTCACCTCAAACAGCACGCTTCCCGCCGCCCGGCTCACCCAGAACGCCAGCGCCAAACCCACCATAAGCCCTGCCGCCACCAGGGCCGTAACTCGTGCCAGAACCTCTCGCAGAATATCCCCGGACTGCGCACCCAGCGCCATGCGTATGCCGATTTCCTTCGTTCGTCGCGCCACCGAGAACGCCACCACGCCCGCGAGCCCCACCGCCGCCAGCAGTGTCGCCAGTACGCCGAACACGCCGCTCAGCCAGGTCAGCAGCCGCTCGCGCACCAACGAATTGTCAATCTGAATTTCCAGCGTGGTCGCCGCATACAGCGGCACGTTCGCATCGATCTCGCGCAATTGCGCCTTCACCATCTCTCCGATGTGTCTTGCCTCTTCCTCCGTCGATGTCCGCACCTGCAACGTCATATCCGCCAGCCGGGGTTCCTGCGCCATTGGTGTGTAGAAGTGCCGTTTCGTCGCTTCAGTCACTCGCACGTACTTCGCATCCTTCACCACCCCCACGATCTCGATATCCAGCGGCGCATCCTTCTCATCGCTCACACTCATTTTCTTTCCCAGAGGATCGCGATCCCCGAAAAAGTAGCGCGCCATCGTTTCGTTGACGATGGCCACCTTGGCGCGTCCCGCAGTATCCTGCTCTGTGAAATCGCGCCCTTTCACCACCGGTATCCCCAACGTTGCAAAATATCCCGTCGACACCAGCGCGGCATTCGGGTTCATGTTTTCGTCCAGCCCTGGCGTGTAACCTTCCACCCGCACACCTTCCTGATCCCAGCCGCCGGAAATCACCGAGCTCGTTGTCAGGCTCGCGGCCTTCACTCCCGGTAGCGCACGCACCCGGGTTAACAATTCGTCGTACACCTCCTTGACCCGCTCCCGCGGGTAGGCGTTCAACGACGGATTCAGCGTCGCCAGGTACACATTCTCCTTCGTGAATCCCGTGTTCACGCCGCGCAAGTTTGCCAGGCTATGCAAAAACAGCCCCGCGCCGATCAGCAGCGGCAGTGACAGCGCAACTTGCCCGAAGACCAGCGCACTTCGAAGACTCAACAGCCGTTCCGGGACACTTGTGGCCGGAACGCCCTCCCGCATCGACGGCGCCACGTGGGCCCGCCCCAGTTCCAACGCCGGTGCCAACCCGCTCAGCAGGCCCGTCAACATCGTCGCCGCCAGAGCGAATACCAATACCCGCCAGTCCAGCGGCGCGCGCAGGTTCATGGCATACTCTCGCGGCATAAACCCGATTAGTGCGGTCTTTGCCCAGTAGGCCACCGCCACCCCCGCCGCCCCTCCAATGGCACTTAACAACAAACTCTCGGTCAGCCACTGTCTTACCAGCCGGCCGTTGCCCGCTCCAATCGCCAGCCGCACCGCCACTTCCTGCCGCCGCTTTGCGTTTCGCGCCATAATCAGGTTGACCAGATTCGCGCACGCAATCAGCAGCACCATCGCGGTCGCCCCGAACATCAGCATCAGCGGCCTCTCCATTTCACTCCGCATGTGAGCGAAGCCTTGATTCCCCGCCTCCAGCCGGATTCGCTGGCCCATCCGCTTCTCGCGTTCGTGCGGTGACAAATCGCTGCCTGCAAGCTCATCCGACAGCTCCTGGTGATAGAGGAGGTCCAGTGCAGCCTGGGCCTGCCCGGTCGTGACCTCCGGCTTCCTTCGTGCCAGAATTGTCAGCCAGCTATGCCGGGGGTTCTCCAAACGGTTCGCCGGCACCGGCCGGAACACCTTCGCCATCATCATCGGCACGCGAATATCAGGGTTCCTGCCGAGATCTGTGCCGTAGAATCCCGCCGGCGTCACTCCGATCACCCGCATGGGAGCGCTGTTCAACAGAATGTCGCGTCCAACGATCGAGCCGTCACCGCCAAAGCGCCGTTGCCAGTAGCCATAGCTCAGCACCGCTACCGCTCCCTCTCCCGGCACACGGTCGTCATCCGGCGCGATCAGTCGGCCCAGGTAAGGCGTCACTCCCAGCGTCTCGTAGTAATTTCCCGACACCAGTTCGCCGCTGACTCGCTCACTCTGCCCCCCAAGGCTCGCATTCAATTCCAGCCCTGACCGGCACAGCACCCCGCTGAACACCGTGTTTTTATTCCGAATCGCCCGGTACATCGGATAGGAGTAGTCATCGTCTGCTACATCGCCGCTCGATTCTGGCGTGGTGTATTGCACCACCACCAGCTCTTGAGGATTCCGCACTGGCAAGCTCCCCAGCAGCACCGCGTTCACCAGCGAGAAGAGGCCCGTATTCGCCCCAATCCCCAGCGCCAGTGAAATCACCGCCGTCGCCGTGAATCCCGGGCTCTTCTTCAACATTCGCCCGCCAAACCGCAAGTCCTGCCAGATCCCATCCAGTACACTCAATCCACGCACCTCCCGGCACTCCTCCTTCGTCCGCTCCAGACCGCCAAACTCCACTCTGGCGCACCGGTACGCTTCCTCCTTCGGCAGGCCCTCCCGGACAAGGTCCTCAGCCCGCATCTCGATATGCGCGCGCAGCTCTTCCTCCATCTCCCTCTCGCGCACTCCCCGGTTAGTGATCCATGAAAGCAGCCGTACGATCCGTTTCATCGTTCCTCACAAAAGAGAGTCCGTCATCCCGCGCGTAGCGAGGGATCTCTCTTCGACTTACTTCCTTACCTCGTCTTCTTTCACACTTCCTCCGCCCGCGTTCCCAAAATTCCCGCGATCACTTCCGACATCTCTCGCCACTTTTCCGTTTCCGCCACTAGTCGCTTCTTTCCCGCGGCGGTGAGGGAATAGAATTTCGCCTTCCGGTTGTTGTCAGACTCGCCCCACTCGCTTTTGATCCAACCCTGGTCTTCCAGGCGGTATAGCGCCGGGTATAGCGATCCCTGCTGAATCTCCAGGCGCTTCTTCGAAATCTGCTCGATTCGCAGCAGAATCCCGTACCCGTGCAGCGGTCCCAGCGACACCGCTTTCAGGATCAGCATGTCCAGCGTCCCTTGCAGTAATTCCAGCTCTCTGCCCATCCGGTCTTCCTCCTAGAGTGTCTAGGAATGTACGCCGCGCTCTCCTAGTCTGTCAAGGAGAGTCCAGGGGGCTGCTTTGCGATCCGCTCTCGATACGCTGCGTGCTTTTTGATCGCGCTGCGGCCTTACTTGCGTCTGCGCAAGTTTTCCGCGCGCGCGGAATTCTTGCGGAATTCCCGCTTGCAAAATCTTTGTAAAGTCGGCGCACTTCTTTTCGTTATCTCCTTTGTTTTGCGAGTTCGTGACAACCTCGTGACAACCTCGTTTGCGTTAACGCAAAGAATGCTTTTCGCGCAGTCTCTAC
>Ga0335076_10002942_pt1 | contig 17043 bp, 12 predicted proteins | sample Lox_Sample_25_FD_206717 | JGI IMG/M metagenome (GOLD analysis project Ga0335076, IMG submission 206717) | Soil microbial communities from Loxahatchee National Wildlife Refuge, Florida, United States - Lox_Sample_2.5 | ecosystem: Environmental > Terrestrial > Soil > Wetlands | place: USA... | reverse complement strand
GATGTTACAAGATTGAGGAGACGCCCGTGGCTTAGGAAGCTAGGAGCAGAACGATGACGAAGGAAAGCTGAAGAGTCTAAGTGTAATGCACCCCGCCGATTTAGACAGTGAGGGCCTCGTTTTTAGTTAGAACTGCAAAACTCAAGAACGTCTCGTTTGGGGTGCGGTTTCCGACGCCGTAATGCGGCCGGTCGTGATTGTACTCCTCGATCCAGCGGGCGATGCCACCCCGTGCTTCCTCGAAGTTTCGATACTCGGTAGTCCAGACTTCCTCCTCCTTCAAGCTCCGATGGAAGCGTTCGATGTAGCTGTTGCCCTCCGGGTGATGATACGCCGTGCGCCGGTGCGTGATGCCCAGCCGTGCCAGCGTCTCCATGAACCGCGAGGATGTGAATTGCGTCCCATTATCGGTGGTCAAAGTAAGATTCGTCTCCCGACTTCCTGCCGGCAACCGCTCCAGCACCGCTTGTTCTACGGCCTCCAGCGCTTCTTCGGTCCGGCAACGACGAGAAAGATTCCATCCTACGATCTCCCGTGTGCAGCAATCGATGACGCTGACCAGGTACGCCCACCCCACCGCTGGCCCAGCCCAGATCTTGGTCATGTCGGATTGCCAGATCTGATTCGGCTGTGCCGCTTCAACGCGCCCCCACTCTTTCTTCCTCCGTGCTCGCAGTCGTCGTGAGCGAACCAGCAAGCTTCGCTCACGCATCACCCGCAGCACTCGTTTGCCATTCACGTGAAGTCCTTCCTTCCGGCGCAGCCACCAGGTCACCCGGCGATAGCCATACGCTGGCTTTTCTCCGCAGGCTACAACGATTTGCTCATCCCACTTCCGATCCGCGCGACTTCCACGCGGCTGCTTTCGGTAGTACAAGCTCGATCGGCTGATGGCTAGAGCCGCGGCCACCACCGTCGCTGCGTATCCCTGCTCGACCAGCACGCGCGCTTGGGAGTGAACGTCACCGCAGCTCACTCCCCGACGACGTTTTTTAGGATTTCAATCTCCAGAGATTTACGCCCGAGCGTTCGCTCCAGCTGCCGGATGCGGCGATCCTTCTCGCCTTCCGCCGCGGCAGCGCTCTTCCCCCCGAGCGCTGCCTTCGCTCCCTGTTCCGCTTCATCCTTCCAGCGGTAGTACAGCGTCTGCGCGATGCCATGTCTCCTGCAAGTTTCGGAGACATTCCCGCTCTTCATCCCCTCCTGCACGATCTGCCACTTCTCTTCCGGGGTTCGATCTACGCGTGGTTTCCTGCCCATCTTGCCTCCTGGTGGAGGCCCTGATTCTACCTAACTGGTGAGTCCAGTTTCAGCGGGGAGCACTACACAACCAGTCCCGATCTTTCCAACTTTCATAAGCTAGGAAGAAAATTGCTGATGTATCACGGATGGAGCGACGAGACCGTCTCTCCCCTTCGCACCCTCGAATATTTTCAAGACGTACGCAACCGCATTGGCTCAAAGCAGGCCAGCGACTCGATTCGGCTGTTTATGGCTCCAGGAATGTATCACTGCGGTGCGGGACCAGGTCCCGACACGTTCGATTACATATCCGCCCTAGAACAGTGGGTAGAAAAAGGCGTGGCGCCGGAACAAATGCTATCTACACACTTTGACTCGAACGGAAATCCGGACCGCACCCGCCCATTGTGCGCTTATCCGAAGATCGCGCACTACAACGGAAGCGGCAGCATCGACGACGCATCGAATTTTTCCTGCGTAGTTCCGGCAGACACTAACGACAAAACGGGCCAAAACTAATCTTGATTGCGGCGAAACGCGGCAAATTTGAATTTGCTGTATGCGCCAAAGGAAGAGTCTCCGGTGATGAAAAGCAACAAGGAGATTCCTCTGCGGCCACCGCGGTAATTCAGAACAGTATTTTGGCGGCAAGGACGATCTCACGGTTGTCGCGGAAACTGGCTGTGACTCCTGGGATGAACTGGCCAGAAGAATTTGTAAACGAGTTGGTGCTTACGTCCGTGGAACCGGCGTTCACGTAGAGGTTGGGATGATTGAGGAGATTGTAGAACTCGGCGCGAAATTGTAGCTTTGTCTTTTCCCATGGCAACGGGAAATTCTTGATCAGAGCCGTGTTCCAGAAAAAAAGGCTCGGTTCGCGAAACGTGTTCCGCGAGAGAGTACCCTGAAACGGGCCATTCACTGAGATTTCGCAAGCGAAAGGCGCTGCTTGGGCAATGCACAGGCCGGTATAACGGTCGTAAACCTGGTTTATTGGAAGATAAAGGTAGTTGTTAGCGGAAATTGCATCGGGGATAAGAGAGGTATGTGGGGGAGCACCGGTCAATCTTGGCCGCGTTCTTTCGAACGTGAAATCGGGCGTACCCAAGTCCTCGAGACTAAATGGTTGTCCAGTCTGATAGCTAAGAAAACCACTCAATTCCCAGTTCTGAAGGAACAGGCGGCCCATCCAGCCGTGCGAACCAACAATTGCCGGAATTTCCCATATGAAATTCGCAGCAATGCGATGGCGTACATCAAAGTCAGATGACCCACGATCGAGACTGGGTGCAAACGCATCAAGGTATCCAACAGCGTCACCCCCTATCGCGTCGCTCAACCCACTGACGCTACGATTATCAATAGAATGGCTCAAAGTGTAATTCGCCCCGAACTCCAGGCCCAGACGCGATATGGGCTTGCTATCGATGCGCAGCTGAAGTGCGTTAAAGGAAGAATGCCCATCGTTCCCCCGACTTACGATGTTGCTGATATTTGGATTCAAGCGCGGGCAATTGGTGTAGTCAGGGCCGATCGTAGTGATGCCATCGGCAGCGATTCTCGAGGTAACGCAACTGGAATCCAGAAGGCCGCCGCTGCCGACGCGATTCAGATTGTTGCCGGAGTAAAGTCTGCTGCCGCTTGAACCCAGATAGGAAACACCGATAACAAAGCCGGTGGCTAACTCTCTCTCGATGGTTGCATTCCAGGATGCGAGGTAGGCGGTGTGCATATGCAGGTCGGGGTCTTGCGTGGCGCTCTGGCTCAACAAAACAGGCGAATTCGGGAACGCCGCATATTGATTTGTGACGATTTCGGGTGTCATCGGGATATTGTTGAGGAACTGGAAACTGTAGCCGGGAGGATTCTGGTAAGAACGATACAGTTCCCAGCCTACCCATCGGTCATAGAAAATCCCAGCGCCAGCCCGAATGACGGTCTTTCCGTCGTCTGTCAGATCGTAGGCCAGCCCGAGTCGCGGCGCGAAATTCTTATAGTTCGGAAGATAAAAACGCCCGTTGTATTTCCCCGGTGCGTCAACGGTGCGCATCATTTGACCGCTCGCAATCTGCTCGAGGAAGGTGGAGCCCGAGCCAGGGTAGAAATTTGAATCGAGACTGTGTTCAGCCCCCGGACTGTGAAAAATACCAAAGTACTCCCAGCGCAACCCGGGAGTTAGCACCAGACGCGGCGTAAGCTTCCAGGTATCTGCGATAAACAGAGCCGGTTCGTTGTAATGGTAATGACGGGTGAAATCAGGAGGCCCGAAAGGGGGATCTACATATTCGCCCGGGAAGTGTCCTTTGGCGTCCAGAGCGATGTGATACAGCTCCAGCGTTCCGTCGATAAATCCTTGGGTGCTGGCGAACTGGGCGTCTGCAACCTGACCCGCGATTCCAAAGGTAATGTTCTGCCGAAGATGAACAAACTGCCCGCCAAACCGCAGAGTATGGTTTGCTCGAGAATAAGTTGCGGTTTGAAAAAACTGGTAGCTGTTCGTTGGCCCGTATCCCGCGGAGCTACCACCGGGGAGGGTAGCGGTTTCGTCCAGGATATAAAAAGAAGGCAAGAGCGGGTTGGGCACCGCATCGACATCACCACCAAAGCGATCGGGATCACCTGTCACTCGATCAAAAGCAAAGCGAGTTTCCGTTGCAAATTTCGGCGACCAGGTGCGAATCAGATTAATGCTTGCGTTCTGATTGTGGCCGTAGTCCGGCTGGTCCAGTTCGGCCGAATAAGGCTGATAAACCAGGGCGAACTCATTTTTGTTCTCAATGGCATAACGGAGAAATGCCTGGGTATTCGACCCTATGACCCAATCGACGCGGCCGGTTGCCAGGATGGTGTTTTGTGGAGGCCCGGCACCGAAATCCTGGGGGCCCATCCGAGTGGTGAAGGCAAACACGGGAATGGTGACATAGCCTGTGCCGGTCGCATCGCAGGAGGTCGCGTATGGACAAACCGGTTCCGTCCGCACGTCGGTGGATGACAAGTTGCTGGGCAGAGGGAAGCGGGAAAAGATAGCTTGCGTTCCGGGAGCGCTGATGGCCAACAGTTGCGGCGTAGGCACGTAAAAAGAAGTCGCCCCGCTGCTTCGCACGAGAATTCCTTCTGTGGAAGCGAAGAAGAAGAGCTTGTTTTTTCGCAGCGGACCTCCCAAAGTGCCGCCAAACTGGTTCCGGTTGAATACCGCGCGTGGAAGTTGATGCGCATTATTGTCGAACGTGTTCGCCGCGAACCCAGAATTGCGCACGTAATCGTAGAGCGAACCGTGAAGAGAGTTCGTGCCACTTTTCGTGACGATGTTGGCGGTGAATCCTGAGTTCCGGCCATATTCAGCACTGAAGTGGTTGGTTTGAACGTTGAACTCTTGAACGGAGTCGAGCGGAACATCCAAGGCAGGAGCGGACATCATGATGTCGTTGTTCCCTGCACCATCGAGTAGGTAATTGGCGCTTTGGGTCCGTCCACCATTGACAGAAAATCCCACGCCGAGGTCATCGTTCGAAAGGGTCGCGCCCGCCATCAGCCCGATAAAGTCGTACAGACTTCTTCCTAAGGAAGGAAGCTCGGTCATTTCGTGAGGCGAGATGACACGGCCAAGATTGGCATTTTCGGTTTGAACCGCGATGCCACCTTCGCCTATGACTTTCAACTCTTGCTGCACGGTCTGAACGCGCAGCATGACATCAGCCCGCAAGGGTGTGGCGACGACGACCTCCACGTTGAGCGTCGTGGGCGCGAACCCGGCATGTTCCACAACTAGCTGGAATCGCCCGGGGGGCACAAGTTCAAAGGTGTATTCGCCTTCGGAATTCGAAACCGTGTGGCGCTCGAAAGCCATTTCGGTACTACGTAGGACGACACTAGCGTCGGCAACCACGGCGTGTTGCGAGTCCAGTATGCGGCCAACGATCGTGCCGGAAAAGGTCTGTGAAGTTGCTTCGGGAACAAGGCAAAGAGCGGCTATACAGCATACTGTTAGGTTCAACACTGGGCGAAACATTGGACGGTGCCTCACATCCATCAACAAAATGCTCTACCGGGCGGCCACTCAACCGTGATAAACCTCCGTCATTCGCTTAGCTGCTCCATCGATTCAGTCCACGGAAACAGAGCTGCTAACTACCAAAACTCACACCCAGCTCTAGGTTTCAAGCGAGCTTCAATCGCCGCAAATCTTGAGTCGGAGCGCAAATTGTCGAAGTCCGGGTCCGAAGGTGGGGGAAAATCATCTTTATTTGCCTTGCCGAGCCAAGTAATGGCCTGCACTCTGTCACCCAACAAGGCATAGAGGCTCGCGATGAGATTCGGGGAGACATAACGTTGCTTGGACAACTCAATTAATTCCGTGAGAACCGCATGTGCCTCATCGATTTTTCCAGCGTGGATGTACATTGTCCCAAGAAGTCGGCGTCGTATAGGTTCGTCGTGGATCGTCAGGGCCTTCTTTATCAAATCGATCGCCCGGTCGTAATTGTGCTTTGCCGCGTAGCTCATACCTAATCGACTAAGGGTCGTGGAGTCGTTGGGGTCAAGCTCAAGGGTGTTCTGAAACTGCTGAACGGCTTCGTCGAATCGGCCGAGTTCAAAGAGATATAGCCCGTATTCCGAGTTTGTTCCGACGGAAACCGGATCAGATTCGAGAACCCTCTTCTTTTCCCCCAGAGCTTCGTCGCCACGACGAGTCTTTAAAAGGAAGTAAGAGTGATAATCGAGCGTGGCCATGTCATTCGGATCCAATTGACGCGCCAGGTTCAACTCCCGTTCGGCTTCGATACGATCACAGCGACGAAATAGCCGATTCATCCCGATCAGGGTGTGGGCCAAAGCGGAATCAGGTTCGAGCTCCAGTGTTCTCGCCAAATAGAACTCGGATTTATCCCATGCTTCCTCCGCCGGCATATCTCCTTGTCCGATGTAAGCCATCATTGCGTAGGACTCGCCGAGCCCAAGGTTGGCTGGAGCATAGTCCGGGTCGACGTCGACTGATTTCTTGAAGTATTCAACAGCTTTCCCCAATGTCTGTTCGGGTCCCTGATAGAAAAAAGTGCCCTTAAGATATGCGTCGTATGCTTCCGGATTGACCGGTCTTGCAGAGGCCTGCGCTGCTCTTTGATTGGAGCTCAGGGTTGCTTCAATCTCATTGGCTATCGAGTGAACGACTTCGGCCTGCAAAATGAGAACGTCATTGATTTTCCTCTCGTAGCTTTTTCCCCAAATGCGAAAATCGTTGTCGCTTCGAATCAGTTGGACATCAATGCGCACGTGATCGCCGGAACGCACCACAGAGCCCTCGACAATGGCATCGACGTTCAGCTCTTTACCGATGGCGGGAAGCGTCTTCCGGCTTCCCTTATATTGCATGGCCGACGTACGCGAGATGACGCGAAGCGAGCCGATTTGCGCCAGGTTCGTGATTAAGGCGTCGGTCATGCCATCGGCAAAGTAATCCTGGGCGGAGTTCCCAGATAGATTTTGCAGAGGCAGAACTGCAATAGAATTAATGTGGGTGACGGCGCCCGAGTGCTTTGCAAATACCTTAGACCGCATCGCGATTACGGCTACTGCCACTGCTGCAAGTAGCAAGCAGGCCGAAACCACACTTCGCAGTAAGAGCGTGTTGCGGGAATCGGTGTTCCTTCCCTGGTCGCCCACCCCGGTCCGTGCCACAACTTCGCCGTGCCCATGTGCGTTGCCCGCCGCCACTTGAACTACATCGGGTTGAGCAATTACAGGCTCGGCCTCAATCTCGACCATGGCGATGAAGCGGTACCCATGTCGCGGCAGAGTCTCGATGTAACGAGGTTCTTCGGCGGATTCACTCAAGGCGTCGCGGAGCCTGCGGACGGCGGCATTGAGCCCTGCGTCGAAATCCACGAAAGTGCTTTCGGTCCACAGCTCCATCCGAAACTCTTCCCGGGTTACTAACTGGCCGGGACGCCGAAGCAGAAGTCTGAGAATTTGAAAGGGTTGGTCCTGAAGTCTTACACGGATGCCGTGCTTCCGCAATTCAAAGGAATCCAAATCAGCGACAAAGTCGCCGAACTTGACCCGCCGGGGAGCGCTGGAGGCGATCATGAAGGCCAACTATTGCGCGCACTATACGCTCGCAGCAAGGAAAGCACAAGAGCAACAGCCTGTGCGCACCTCCACTAAGAGCAACGCTCTCAACACATTAGCCCGTTAGAATCATTTCAGGTGCAGTGCCTCTTGCATTCTTGCCAGGAACGGGACCGACCGCTTTGATCTCACTGGGCCTGCGCCATCTGAGGATCAGGAGGAAATCCCAAACGATGAACCAAATCCTGGAATCTCGGATCATCTCGCAAGCTGTCAAACGCCGGATTGGACTTCAACCACATAACTAGACCGTCGTGGCGTTCGGCGTAGAGCAGTTCCAATAGAACCAGAGCGCGATCTTTGTGCCCCAGGCGGGCGTGGAGCTCTGCCAGTGGGAAGGATGTGACCCGCGAGCCGGCTTGCGAGTGCTCCACCGCGCTGGACTCTTCTAATTCAACCCGCTTGTCCCAGTAACCGCCCGGCCCGTGTTTTGCATAGATGGATTGCAGCTCTTTCGTTCGCTCACACTCAGTTCCCGCGGGCTCACAAAACCACCATTTCAGTGCTTCCAATGCGTGCGGAATATCGCCCACTTGATCATAGACGCGGAGCAAATGGCGGTGTGCCATAAAGAAGCGGGGATCCATCTCGATCACCGCCTGGAATTCCTTCTCTGCTTCCTCGTAGCGGCGTTGCGAATAAAGAATCAGGCCAATCTGCACGCTGTTTTCCAATGAAAGCGGGTCCAAGGAACGTGCTATCTGAGTCTCTTTCATGGCCTCAGCTTGTTGATTCATCATCCAAAAATAGTTCCCCATCCACTCGTGAGCGAGAGCGGAATTGGGACCCAGCTCCACGGCCTTGCGGTATTCCTGTTCGCCCCGCGCGAAGTCCCAATCCTGCCGCAGATAAAAGCAACCTTGCATGGCGTGAGCTTCGGCGGACATCGGATCCAGTTTCAGAGCTTTCCAGATTAGCTTTTGCGCCCCCTCGCGCTGCTCCGGCAATTCGCCATAGAAACAATAATGTTTGGCAAGCTCCACGTACGGAGCGACGAAATTGGGGTCCAGCTCAATCGCACGATGCAAGTAGGAAACGCCTTTCTCCATGCTGGTTCCATCCCCCCGCGCCCGGTAATAGGTCCCGAGAAGATAGGATTGGTAGGCATCAGAGTTTTGCGTCTCGATCGTGGAAATCTTGCGGCTTTCCTGGGGACTGATTGTTGCTCGCACCTGGGTTGCGATGTCCTGGGCAACCTGACCTTGCAGGGAGAAAACGTCGTGCAGTTCCCGATCGTAATTTTTTGCCCAAAGATGTTCTTCCGGCGAAGCCCGGAGTAACTGCGCCGAAATTCGGACGTGGTTTCCGTCTTCCACGACAGAACCTTCGATGACCGCGTCGACGTTTAATTCCTTGGCAATTTCGGGGATCGATTTTTTGGTGCCTTTATAGCGAATCGTCGAATTTCGGCTGATGACCCGCAAGGAACTGATGTGAGCCAAATCGGTAATCAAGGCGTCTGTCATGCCATCGGTAAAATATTCGCGCTCAGGATTACCGGAGAGATTTGCGAGAGGCAGTACGGCAATCGAATGGATCGGGGACGCTGCGTGGCTCACAAACCGGGTGCGGACTGTCCCTCCCAACAATAGGACGATCACCAGTGACGCCACCGCAGCAAGGGAAAGCAGCGAAGTCCGGCCGACTGACGTGGAGATCTCCGGCAAACTCCTGGTTTGATCATTTGTTTCATCCACGGCCAGAAATTCGGGAGCCGGGGGGAGATTCGTTACCTCGGCAATAAAGCGGTATCCATGCCGGGGCAGGGTTTCGATGTAACGCGGCTCCTCAGCGGAATCATTCAAGGCGTCTCGCAGCCTGCGCATGGCGGCATTGAGTCCGGCGTCGAAATCCACGAAGGTGCTTTGTGTCCAGAGTTCCATTCGCAGTTGTTCCCGGGTGACCAACTGCCCCGGACGCTGCAGGAGGAGCTTCAGAATCTGGAAGGGCTGGCCCTGAAGTTTCAGCCGGATTCCGTGTTTATGTAGCTCGAAAGAATCAAAGTCTGCGATGAAATCGCCGAACTTGACCCGCCGAGGGGGAATCGAGGCTGCCATATAGGTTCACTCGCCGCGGACTATACGCTTCTCGATTCGAGAATGCAATCAAATGGGCGCGACATTGAATTGGTAAACCTCACGCTATCAGTGTGTTATCTCGTTAGGATCATTTCACTTCTCCGCCACGGTCAGACCATTGCCTTTTTTGGCCTCTGCGTCCAATTTCTCATCAAGTTTATCGTCTCGGCTGTCCTTAAGCGGGCTGAAGGGAGTTCACATGAGATTCATTCGGTGGTTCAACCAGCGCTCGAGTTGTTTACAAATTGTCGCGGTTCTGGGCGTCTGCTGTTTCTCGTGCCCACACGTCTTCTCGCAGGTGCCTCCCCCGGAGAGAAACAACATTAGATCAAGCCCCACTTCCTCCACCCAAGCTTTCGTGGAGCCCCTGCGGCCCGCTAATCTTCGTTTCGAATCGATTGACTATCCGGGAGCGCTCGCCACCCGCGCTCTGGGTATCAACGCGCAAGGCGTGGTCGTCGGCTCCTTCGACGATAACGAAGATACGCACGGTTTTGTCCTGGAGAACGGAACGTTCAAGACGATTGACGTTCCAGGAGGGTCATCAACTCAAATTAAATGCATAAATGCCCGCGGCGAAGTCGTTGGTTTCTACTACGATTCTGACTCTAACCTGCACGGCTTTTATTGGTTCAGAGGGAAGTTCCGCACCGTCGACGTACCGTTTTCAGTGGAAACTCGCGCTGAAGGCATTAACAATGCAGGCGTAATCTCTGGCGAGTATGTCGATGAACAAGGGAACGAACACGGCTATGTGCTTCGCGACACGGAGTTCAAAACAATTGACGTTCCGAACAGCTTCAGCACTGACGCATGGATGGTATCCGACGACGATTGGCTGACCGGGGATTATAGTACCGCGACCACGGTTCTCGCCTATGTTCGCAACAAGCGCGGCTCCTTCCTGACCCTGGACATTCCCGGTTCCTTCGCCGCATCGGCCCGGTCGATAAACGACCGTCACGAGGTCGTTGGCCGTTGGGATGACAACAGTGTTCCCGGCGACCCGAACGCGTGTGCAACACAATGCCACGGATTTTACTGGCGTGGCGGTCACTCGACAGATATCCGTTTTCCCGGTGCCGCGTATACGATCGCGCTCGGCATTAATGATTCCACCCACATTGTGGGTAGGTATGTAGACCGTTTAAACAACGAGCACGGTTTCATCGCGCGACCAAAGGACGATCTTGAATGAACTGGATCGGGATGGTGCGCAAATAGGATAGAGAAAGGGAGGCGATATGCTACGCGCCGCGGCGATCCTTTTTACTCTAATCGTGGTTCTCCTGACAATGTCAGGTTGCGGAGGTGGCACGCCAGCGCAACCATCACAACCACCATCTCCGTCGCCAACACCACCACCTCCCATCGGATCCGTTACCATCAGCTCGCTCTCTCCGAACACCGTGAGTGCAGGTAGTGCAGATCTAACTTTGACCATAACGGGAACACATCTTGATCTCGAACACACAAGCCATCAGCAGACAAGCACCTCAGCTATATGGATTGTGAATGGCAACCAGACCTCCCTGAATGCCACTGTGGTTAGCAGTACGCAGGTTACGGCCGTAGTGCCCCAGGCGCTTTTGGCCACCCCCCTACAGGCTCAGATCTTTCTACAAAAGTGGTACTTTGCGGATGATGGGCCATTTGCGGTCTCAAACACGCTCCCTTTCACGGTTACCAACAGCTCTAATCCTTCGTTGGCTCCCGCGGCGGAAACACTCGGCGTAAACGGAAGCCGCCAGTTTGCCGCCGCAGGTTTTGACAGCAATTCCGGTATCAATTGGAGCGTTGAAGAAGGGTCTGCCGGCGGAACGGTCACCTCCAATGGCTACTACACAGCTCCCGCTAATACCGGGACTTTCCACGTGATTGCAACCTCAGTGTCTGATGCAAGCGAGACCGCCGGGGCTTCAGTAACAGTGACGAATTCAGGTTTTACGCCATCCGGCTTGATGCATGTGCCGCGCAATGGCCACACAGCGACGTTGCTCAACAATGGCAAGGTTTTGATCGTTGGCGGAGGGGACGCGACCGCAGAGCTGTTTGATCCTGCAAGCGGAACGTTTTCATTTACCGGGCCACCAGTGGCCGGCCGCCTCGGAGCGACGGCTACCCTGTTGTCCGACGGCAGAGTGCTGATTGCCGGAGGGCTCGGGCTAACAGCAGGACCAGACGGATTCCTCCCCTTGCTGAACACTGCGGAAATCTTCGATCCCACAACGGGCACCTTCAGCTCGACGGGCACCATGGTCCAAGGACGCCGGCAGCACACGGCGACATTGCTGGAGAACGGTTTGGTGTTGGTCACGGGTGGATACCGCGGCCATATTTGTTTTACTGCCAGTGCCGAAGTATTTGATCCGGCGGCAGGAACGTTCTCTCAGGTGGGATTTATGCTATCCGAACGCGTTGACCACACAGCCACGTTGCTTAGTTCCGGAGAGGTTCTGGTGGTAGGTGGCTCAAATGGGTGTGCACCTGATGCGGCCGACGATCCTCCATGGGACCCGGTTTTCGCTGAATTGTATGAACCTAACTCCGATAGCTTTCAGGGAGGCGGGAACATGAGCACTACACGCATACACCATGCCGCAGTTCGGTTGAACAACGGAAATGTTCTTGTACTTGGCGGCATTCCATCGGTACAAAACCTGCACGAGCAGCCACCCAATCCGTCTTACGCGGAACTCTACGACCGAGGGACCGACACATTTTCGCCGATAATTGGGTTGACGATTTTGCCGGCTCACTACACTGCCACGCTAATGACTTCAGGTCTGGTGCTAGTTGTTGGCGGTGAGGACGCTGCAGGCACACCTACGGCAGAGGTCCAGCTTCTGGATCCCGTCTCTGGAGCATTGACTCCGACAGGTGCACTTGGGACTGCTCGAGTAGGACATACGGCAACACTTCTCCAAGATGGGCGGATTTTGGTGACGGGCGGAACTGGAGCTGATGGGAACGTTCTAACAAGCGCCGAACTATATAAGTGACGGGGGTTCAGCATCCCCATGAAAAACACGAGCATTGACTTTTCTCCGTACCCTGGCAGTTGCACAGTGCGACTAACGATTAAGGAGGAGCCTGGGGCCTTGACAATCTAAAGTAGAACCCAGATCCGCGAGCGCCAAACGTAATCACACGACAGTGCTATTCAGCCCTCGATCAAAATCCACAAAGGTATCGGACGCTCAAATTTTGCAGCTCATCGCGCGTAACTACTTCCCGTCGTTCTCCACCGCGGAAGCGGTTACCGATTGTTATTCAATGATTTATACCGTTACAAAAAAAAGGGATGTTTACTAACTCCACGAGATTGACGCTCCAGCCGGGGATCAGAAAAGGCCCAACAAAGCAGCCGCCTAACCTGGAACTGCTAAGACAAATGCTTCTAGGAGTCCGATAATAAAACTACGTCTAGTCCGTACGGCCTTGTGGGCGGCCATTGTCATTCCACTGCTTATGAGTTCTGTTCCATGTGCCAGGAGGCGCGGGTCTCCGAACTCCCTGCGGAGGCACCGACACTTTAATTGGTCCTGTAGTAGAAACGTAGGATCAATTCCGGAAACTCGAGGCAAAAGCGAATCAAAAGGGAATAAAGAAGGAGAAGATAGATTTCCCGGAGTTGATCAACGTGCTCATTACCCTCGGTATTAGCTTAGCTCCGGCCCATTATTAGTAAATACACAAAGCGTCTATTAAACGAAGGGTTGTTAGTTAGAATCTAATCTGGGGGCCAACTTCTCAATTTTTCGATTCGATAAGGAATTTATTCATCGATGGGACGATGCAGGCGCTCTGCCAGCTGTGGCGGATGGCGATTCATATCGTTTTGGTCAGCGACCGGCTATTTCTCCTCAGTTCGTTCCAAGGGCTTGCCGGTCTCGGCCTGAGCGGTATTAGCAATATCGCTGGCGTTGCTCTTATCCATATGGATCATGCAGAAGGCGCCCGCTCCGGCAGGATCGGTGTACTGGATGGTCAGAATATGCTTCTTTGTCTTACTAAGCAGAAAGAAGGGGGAGATGAGGATTGCTTCGGCGTAGCGAGGCCTGGAAGTCTTTTCGTAGAGCATGGTTCTGATTTGATCGTAGGGGATGGTGACGATCATTTGACCCTTGGTATCCTGGAACGCGAGAGATTTCTTGTCCTTGTCGAAGATCATGCGTCCCTTCACCGGGTCTGCTCCTTTTTTTTGCCCTTGTACCTTCGGCGGGAGGTACTCGACCTTGTCGAATTTCACGTCCGCCGCACTCACTCCTACGACCGCTAGAAAGATGAGACTGACGACAGCAGATAGAGCCGTACGCGTTAATGATCGCATTTGCCACTCCTAGCATTGCTGTGGTGGGCCGATAAGGAATCATAGATATGTCCGGCGGACGTATACATTACCGGATCGTTGGCGTCCGCCTGTCAACAATAGACGTAGCAGGATCAAATACGGATACAGTCGGTTCTGGGCGCAAATCGGCTGCTCTGGGGCCCCAGAAGTTAGCACGCGCGTCAGTGGCGGCTGCGAAGCAAGACGGGCGAAATCCCAGTACGACTACCGGGGAGGTAGCTGCAACGAACCGGACAAATGCTGTAATATTCGGGGGCGCAAACCTGGCCGTCGTAGATCGTCGTGGATAAGGGAGCGGGTGAGGAATGAGCAAGCAGGTGAGGCTCGTGTGGCTAACGATCGGTCTGGTTTGCGCTATGTTGAGCGGCACGGCGACGAAGGCGCAGAAGGTTTCGAATCTTGCGGATGGAAGCTATGACTTTTCACAACATAGGAAATACGCGTGGAGAGAGAATCGCTTGGTCACACGACAGAATCCGGACACGAACAAAGTGATGGATTTGAAGATCGTGAAGAACGTGAATGCGCAGTTGGCAGAAAAGGGATTCGTTGAGGTCCAAGAAAATCCGGACTTTTATGTGTACTACGACGCCGGTGGAAACCAGAACATGGGAGTGGGAGGGGCGGACGCGCTGAACTCGAATTCGGGCGCACCGAACGATCCCGCACCGACGTATGGGCTGGGACAGGGACCGATGTTGACGCCATCGACGTGGTTGATCGTAAAGGGACAGATTGCGTTCCATATTGTGGATGCGAAGACGAAGCAGCAGTTGTGGGCAAGCACGTATCAGAAAACGTTTCGCGATCCGGACAAGGCAATGCGGGAGATGGATAAGGAATTGAGTCAGCTGGTGACGAAGTGCTTCAAGAGTTTCCCGCCGAAGGCGAAGAAGTAGACGGGGCCGCTAGCGCAGTGGAAGGTGCGGGCCCGCGCGGGCCGTTTGCTATTCTGCGGGATCACGTACGACTGTTGCGAAGCTGAAGGAAGTGAAAGCCCCAGGCGGGAAGACCGACGTACAGGCCAGCGCTGCGTAAGTCTTCGGAGTCGCGTTCGAACTGGTCTCCTGAAAGAGAATCGGTCAGCAAAAACTTTCCTGGCAGGGCGTTGGTCCAATCCGTAAAAACGCGGCCTTGGCTTGGTTGATCGCGGAGGTTTACCACGATGAGAAATGACTCGGTGGCGTCTTGCCAGGTCCAGGCGACAAGATTTTGGTAGCTGGAATTGTCTGGCCAGCCGTCGAGGCGGCAGAGGGCCCATCGCCCTTCGCGAAACAGCGGGTGGTCGATGGCTTGGAGCAGAGTTCGGTAGAACTGCTGGAGGGCCGGGTCGGCGGGCTCATTGGGACGGCGGCGGAGAAAGACGGGGAGCCGCACCTTGCGGCCGTCCAGCTGGCCTTCGTGGAACAGACGTGCGCCGGGTAGAGAAGCGCTGACGACAGCAGCGGCTTTTTCCTTTTCTGGCGGGAAGGCCGAAGCGGCGCGAGGCTCGTCGTGATTTTCGAGGAATCGAAGGAGCTTGGACTGGTAGACGAGGTCGGCAGAGAGATGCTGGCGAACAGTGTCGGCGTTGGCGTGCTCCAAGCGATCGTAGAGGCGCTTGTCGTAGCAAAAGTCGAATCCTAATTGCTGAAGCTGCCATTCCAAATCCCAATATGCTTCGGCGATAAACAAGAAGCCATGGTTGAAGGCTTTGACGGTGGGAATCAGCTCTTTCCAATACTCGGTTTGAGGCATGGCACCCGCACGAGCACCCCAGGTGCGTTCGAAAATGGAATTGAGAAGAAGCATGGCCATGTCGCAGCGGACGCCGTCGCACTGGGCGGCGATTTGGGAGACGGTCTCGATGGCGGCGCGACGCAGGGAAGGATGGAAGATGTTGAGCTGAAGAACGTCTTGCCAGGCGGGGAAATACGGGTCACGGCCACAGGCGAGGATTTTTCCGGAAACATTGGTGAAGGAGATGGGATCACGCTGAAGTTCTTCCAAAGTGCCCTGAAGGAAAAATTCCGGATGCTCGGTAACCCAGGGATGGTCTGTGGCGACGTGATTGGGCACGAAGTCAAGGACAAGGCGCAAACCACGCTTGGCGAGTTCTTGGCGGGCAACGGCTAGAGCGGCTGGTCCGCCGAGATGAGGATCGACAACATAGCGGCGTACGCAGTAAGGAGAACCAACGTTGTCTTCTAGCTGAAAATCAGGGACGGCCCGGTGGAAATCCTGAAGGTTCTGCGCGTTGGCGTTGGAAATGGAGATGCCGGCAGGACTACGTTCCCAGACGCCCATGAACCAAACGGCATCGAAGCCGAGCGCGGCGAGGGCATCCCATTCCGCGGGAGGAACGGAAGCGAGGTCGATGGGCTTGCGGTAGTTGAGACTGAGTTCCGAGAGCCAAACCCATGTGTTGATTTCGTAGATACTGGGATATCGAGGCCAAATGGGCATGGGATGTATCTCCTACTGTTTCTAGTCTAAGGCCACGCGTGTTTCGGCTTGGCACCGCCGACGACGGTCGATGACAGATATAGGTCTTACAAATGAAAGGTTGATTTTACTCTTGTACGCTACATACCGCATTGGTAAGCTGCTTCAACTTTATCGCCGCCGCCCACGGTCGTCGACATCGGAGGCTGGGGATGTTTCCCTGGAGATTGCGGACAATCTTCAAGATCGTGGCGGCTGTTATTCTGTGGCCTTGCCTCCTTTACGCTGCACCAACTGAGAAATCGGACAAATCCAACAAGCAATCGGACCTGCGAAAGAAGTATGAACGGCCTACGGATCCGGCATTGTACGTGGGACCGGAAACATGCGCGGGCTGCCACGACGAGCTTGCCAAGAACTTCGAGAGCACTGCACATTTTGCCACGACGATGGAAGGCAAGCTGGAGGCACACAAGGGGCCAGAGTGGCACGGCTGCGAGGCGTGTCATGGGCCGGGGAAAGCGCATGTGGACGGTGGCGGGGACGTCTCGAAGATTTTCACGTTCAAGGATGTTTCGCCGGAGGAAGCGAGCGCGCGGTGCTTGGGATGCCACCAATACACCGAGGAGCACGGAAACTACGAGCGCTCAGTTCACTTGATGAATGGAGTGGGGTGCATCGACTGCCATTCCCCGCACCATGCGAAGGAGAGCGAATTTCTCTTGAAGACCAAGGCTCCGGAGCTCTGTTATGGATGCCACGGCGACATTCGGGCGCAGTTTGCGCGGCCGTTCCACCATCGAGTGAACGAAGGATTGG
>Ga0335076_10002941_pt1 | contig 17044 bp, 16 predicted proteins | sample Lox_Sample_25_FD_206717 | JGI IMG/M metagenome (GOLD analysis project Ga0335076, IMG submission 206717) | Soil microbial communities from Loxahatchee National Wildlife Refuge, Florida, United States - Lox_Sample_2.5 | ecosystem: Environmental > Terrestrial > Soil > Wetlands | place: USA... | reverse complement strand
GGCTCCGCCGCCTGCTGCGTGCGCGGCAACGCCGCGATTTCTTCGAGTACACCGGCCGCGCTCGTTTGCGCCGCACCGAACGCCGCCAGGTCGACGACCTCGGCTGCGTGTTGCAACTTCGCTGCGACATCCGCGATGCGTGCAACCTCCGCCGGCTCCGCGACGATGAGCGGCGCACGGCAATGACCAAGGATGTATTGCAGCTCCGAGGCGGTCAGCGCCGGATTGACCGGCGCGAAGATCGCGCCGCTCTTTGCCAGCGCGAGGAAGAGGACGATCGACAGATCGCTGTTGCGCGCGATCAACGCGACGCGGTCGCCTTTGCGCACGCCGCGCGTGCGCAGCGCGGCGCCGAGCAGGTCGCTGACGCGATCCAACTCCGCATAAGTCCACGAGCGCGACTCGAAGCGCAACACCTCGGTCGCCGCGCGCCGCTCGCAGCGGCTGCGCAATAGCAACGGAATGGTGTCGTCGTGCGCGGGGTAGAGCGCGAGTACCTCGGCCGGCGCCAGCGTCGATGGCGTCGTCACCGCTGCGCCTCTTCGTCGGTGCGCAGCCACAACTCGCGCGCGACTGGATTGCGGATCTCCTCGAGAAGATGCGCCACCAGCCCGATGCTGCGTGCGATCACGCCGATGCCGCGGCAGATGCGCCAGTCGAGGCCGAGTTCGCTCGCGACCGCGCCGATCGCGCCGGACACGTTGACCGGGAGATGGCGGCCGAACTGTTCGCTCGCTTCGCTCGCCACCTGGCGCATCAGGCGCACATGCGCCCCGCTGAAACCTTCTTCCTGCGCGATCGTGAAGATGCGTTCGGAGCGCGGGTCGACATCCTTGTGGATCGGATGGCCGATGCCCGGCACGATGGCCTTGCGCGAGCGGAATCCTTCGACGATGTTGCGTGCCGCGGCGGCCGGCTCGAGATTGGCCGGCGCTTCCTGCAGGAAGCGCGCCGCGCCTTCCACGCTTCCGACGAACGTGTTGCCGAGCCCCACCAGCCCGGCCGCGATCGCTCCCTGGAACGACTCCGGCGCGCCGAGGTAGGTAAGACGCGCCGCGAGCACGCTCGGCGTCAGGCCGTGCTCCACGAGCGCGACCACGAGCGACTCGAACACGCGGCATTCCTTTGCCGTAGGTAGACGACCGTAGATCTCAAGGAACGCCATTTGCCCCAGCCCTACCTTGCCAAGGAGATCATCGGTGAGATCGAGTCCATGAATGGCAATGCGGTCCGCGGTACTGCGGCAGATCGAGCTTTGAATCGGCTTGGAATCGTGCGCCATCGTGCTGTGCCTTTGCTTGACCGGAGGCGTCAGCGTAACCAGCGCAGCCGCAGGTTGCCAGTCGCGCGCGTCGCGCCCGTCGCGATTTGGCAAACGCAACGGCGGTGTTCAAACTGCGTCGAGCCATTTTCGACAAGGACCGTCACGATGAACGCCGCCGCACCGCACGCCGCCCTGATGAGCGGCGCCGATTATCGCGAGTCGCTGCGCCGCAGCCGGCCGAACCTGTTTGTCGACGGCCGGCGGGTCGAGGACGTGGCGGACGATCCCGCCCTGCAGCCGGGCATCAACGCGATCGCGCTGACCTACGACTACGCACACAAGCCGGAATACCAGCCGCTGATGACGGCGGTCGAGCACTCGAGCGGCAAGCGCGTGAACCGCTTCACGCACATCAATCGCAGCGCGGGTGATCTGCTCAATCGCCTCGAAGCCGTGCGCCTGGTGTGCCAGGGAACGGGTTGCGCGCAGCGCTACCTGACGCAGGATGCACTGAATGCGATCGCACAGGTCAGCGCACGCATCGACGATGCGCATGGCCAGCCGACCGGGCGCGGCGAACACTCGGCACGTTTTCTCGAGTATCTGCATCGCATCCAGGAACAGGACCTGACCCTCGGCGTCGCGATGACCGATGCGAAGGGCGACCGCAGCCGCCGTCCGCACCAGCAAGCCAATCCCGACAGCTACGTGCACATCGTCGAACGCAACGCGCTCCGCAATGGCGTGCGCGGGATCGTGATCTCGGGAACCAAGGCGATCGTTACCGCGGCGCCGTATGTGCACGAGTTGCTCGTCATGCCCTGCCGCAACATGGGCCGCGAGGACGCCGACTTCGCGGTCTGTTGCGCGGTTCCGCTCGATGCGCCCGGCCTCACGATCGTCGCACGTCCAGCCGGCCGTCCCGGCGAAAAGCTCGAGCATGGCGCCGCGCTGTTCAGCCGCAAGTACGGACAGAGCACCGGGGTCTGCCTGTTCGATCGCGTGTTCGTTGCGTGGGAGCGTGTCTTCTACGCCGGCGAGTGGGAACACTCGGGCCACGCCACGTACAGCTACGCGACGCATCATCGGCACACCTGCATTGGCGCACGCGCCGGCTTCGGCGACCTGCTGATCGGCGCCGGCGCGCTGATGTGCGAAGCGAACGGTTTCGATACCGCCGAAGAAGGCCACTTGCGCGACCAGATGGTCGAGCTCATCACGATCACCGAGAGTTTTTTTGCGTGCGGCGTGGCGGCGAGCGTTTACGCACAACCCGATCACGATGTGTTCATGCCCGATCCTGTGTTCGGCAACATCGGCAAGCTGCTGCTCGCCACCAAGATCTACGACATGCACCGCATCGCGCATTACGTCAGCGGTGGCCTGATCGTCACGCTGCCGGGCCCGGACGAGGATCACAACCCGGAAACCGCGGCGCGCCTGAGCGACGTGCTGCGCGCCAATCCGGACGTGCCGTATGAAAAGCGCATCGAGGTGGCGCGCTTCATCGAAGACCTGAGCGCCGGCTACCAGGGCGGCTGGTACAGCCTCATCAGCCTGCACGGCGGTGGTTCGCCTGCGGCGATGCGCCAGGAGATCTATCGCAACTATCCGGTCGGATCGAAGGTCGAACTGGTCGAGCGCCTTCTCGAACGCGGCATCGCCGCCACGGCGACCGGCGGCGCTAGCGCACGCGCGATCACCCGCAACAAGCAGCCCGGCCGCTGCTGCGACGCCGGTTGCACGGCGCCGGGTCAGGCGGTGATGGTCGACTTGAAAGGGCTGCAGATCGAGCGCGAGAAACCTTGAACGATGCCGATTCCCACCGAACCGATCGGAAGCCTTCCGCGCCCCGAATGGCTGCTCGCCGCGCAGCGCCTGCACGACGGCGTGGATCCTGCACTCGATCCGCTGTACGAGGAAGCGATCCGCGACACGATCCGCAAGCAGGAGGCGGTCGGTTGCCCGGTGGTCACTGACGGCGAGCAGCGCAAGTACCACAACTTCTGGACCTACTGCGTGCACGGCATGCGCAACATGAACGCGGCCGGCTTTCGCATCCCGTTTTCGGCCGGTCACGTGCGGCGCATGCCGCGCCTCACGGCCGGTCCATTCCGCTATCGGCGCTACGCCGACGCCTACCTCACGTTCGCGCAGCGCTGTGCCAGGGTTCCGGTCAAGCAGGCGGTCATCTCGGCTTCCGCACTGAGCCTGCTGTATCCGCAGGACGAGCTGCCCGACTATCCGCGCCGGCAGTTCATCGACGACCTGCTCGACGAACACGAGACCGAGGTGCGCCGCTGCCTGCGGCGCGGCGCACACACCGTGCAGGTGGATTTCGCCGAGGCGCGCCTTGCCGTCGAGCTCGATCCGCGCGGCGAGCTGCTGCAAAGTTTCATCGATCTCAACAATCTCGCGCTGACACGCTTCGATGCGGACGACCGGCGCCGCATCGGCGTGTACACATGCCCGGACGGCGACGGCGAAGCGACCCACGCCACCGCCGCGGATTTGCTGCCTCTGCTGTTCGAATTGCGCGCCGACAACTTCTACATCGCGCTGGCGGGCGCGGCCGATCCCGAACGTGTTCTCACAACCATCGCGCGCCATCTCAAGCCGCACCAGCGCGCCTTCATCGGGGTGATCTCGCCCGGTGATCCGCGCGTCGAAACCGCGGAGATCGTGCGCGACCGAGTACTGCGGGCGGCGCGCCACATCGCGATCGAGCAGCTCGGCACCACCGACGACTGCGGCTTCGCGCCGTTCTGTGACGACACGGCGACGTCGCGCGAGGTCGCGTTCGCGAAGATCCGCGCGCGCGTCGAAGGCACGGCCCTCGCGGCGCGCGTGCTCGGAGTCGCGTGATGGCGACCGACCGCGACGACGAAACGCTGCGCCTGGTCGCGCTACGCAACGCCGAGGCGATCCAGCGTGCGCGCAACGAGGCGGACCAGGATCTCCGGCGCGCGAGGGATGCACTCGAGGCGCGCGAACAGGAGCTCTCCATCGCGCTGTCGCTGATGCAGGCGACGCTCGAATCAACGGCCGACGGCATTCTGGTCACCGATCTCGACGGTCACGTGGTGATGTTCAACACCCAGTTCGCCCGGATCTGGGGCGTGAGCCGCGAGGCGTTCGGCGGCGCGACCCATGCCGAGCTGGCCAGGGTGGTCGTGGACCTGTTCGACGATCCGACCACGCTGCTGCAACGAATCGCCGACATCTACCGCAACCCCGACGACGAAGCGCTCGACACGCTGGAGCTGCGCGACGGGCGGGTGTTCGAGCGCTTTTCCCGCCCGCAGCTTCTCGACGGCAAGATCGTCGGGCGCGTGTGGAGCTATCGCGACGTGACGGCGCGCCGTCGCATCGAGCGGGCGGCGCTCGAAGAAGCGCAGCTGATGGACGTGCTGAGCCGTACCGGCACCGCGATCAGCTCGACGCTGGAAATCCAGACACTGTTGCAGGTCATCACCGATGCCGCCACGCAGCTGAGCGGCGCCGAGTTCGGCGCGTTCTTCTATAACACCACCAACGAATCGGGCGACGCCTACCTGCTCTACACGTTGTCCGGTGCGCCACGCGAGGCTTTCGAACAGCTGGGCTGGCCGCGCGCGACGCCGCTCTTCGCAACCACCTTCAATGGCGAGAGTGTCGTGCGCTGCGCCGACGTGTTGCGCGATCCACGCTACGGCCACTGGTCGCCACGCAACGGCATGCCCGACGGACACCTGCCGGTGCGCAGCTACCTCGCTGTACCGGTGGTCCTGCGCGGCGGCGAATGCGTCGGCGGCCTGTTCTTCGGCCATTCGAAGGTCGACGTGTTCACCGAGCGGACCGAACGCCTGGTCGCCGGCATCGCCGCGCAGGCTTCGATCGCGATCGACAACGCGCGCCTGTACGAGGAAACCAGGCGTGTGCTGCTCGAACGCGAGCGGCTGATGGACGCCGAACGTGCGGCGCGCTCGGACCTGGCGCGCATCGGCCGCATCAAGGACGAATTCCTCGCGACGCTTTCGCACGAGCTGCGCACGCCGCTGACCGCGATCCTCGGCTGGTCGAAGGTGCTGCTCCACAAGGCAGGCGATCCGGCGACGATCACAGCCGGCCTCGAGGCGATCGAGCGCAACGCCACCGCGCAGGCGCGCCTGATCGAAGACCTGCTCGACATGAACCGGATCATCTCCGGCAAGGTGCGCCTCGACGTGCAGCCGACCGACCTGGCGCACGTGGCGGATGGCGCGATCGAAGCGGTGCGCGTCTCCGCCGAAGCGAAGGAATTGCGCCTGCGCAAGATCATCGATCCGCTTGCCGGGCCGGTCTCCGGCGATCCGAACCGGTTGCAACAGATCGTCTGGAACCTGATGACCAATGCGGTGAAGTTCACGCCGCGCGGCGGCAAGATCGACGTGGTGCTGCAACGGGTGGATTCGCAACTCGAGCTGAGCGTCAGCGATTCGGGCATCGGCATCGCGCCGGAATTCCTGCCGCTGGTGTTCGATCGCTTCAGCCAGGCCGATTCATCCACCACGCGCACGCAGGGCGGCCTCGGGCTCGGACTGTCGATCGTCAAGCAGCTCGTCGAGCTGCACGGCGGCAACGTGCGCACGCACAGCGATGGCATCGGTCTGGGCGCGACGTTCATCGTTGCGCTGCCGTTGACCGCGTTGCGACCCGGCGGCCGCGGCGAGCACCCGGCGGCGGCGCGCAGCGCGGCGGGTGCGGCGCCGAGTGTCGACTTTCGCGGGCTCAAGGTCCTCGTTGTGGACGACGAGCCCGATGCGCAAGTGCTGATCCGCCACCTGCTGCTGGACTGCCACGCCGAGGTGCAAACGGCGTCCTCGGCGTCGGAGGCGCTCGTGCTGCTGCAGCAGGCGCGTCCCGATGTGCTCGTGAGCGACATCGGCATGCCGGAGCGCGACGGCTACCAGCTGATTCGCGACATCCGCCGGTTGCCGGCCGAGCGCGGCGGACGGACGCCCGCCATCGCGCTCACCGCGTTCGCGCGCTCCGAGGACCGCACGCGCGCGATGTTCGCCGGTTACCAGGTGCATGTCTCCAAGCCGATCGATCCGCACGAGTTGATCGCCACCGTGGCGAGCCTGGCCGGCCGGATGAACGACGGCTAGAAGAACTTGGTCGCCTGCACCAACCAGGCGCCGCGATCGTGCGTCGATCCGGCGGGATACAGATAGCTCACCTTGCTCACTGCGACGCGGCTCAGCTGCACGCTCAGGCTCTCCCACTCATAGCGGACGCCGAGACGGCCGTCGTACTGGCGCCTCGACCGCTCGGCCAGGACACCGGCGTGACCGAAGACGCGCCATCCGGGAGCGATTTCGGTGCCGCTGTTCAGCTCGAGATACGTCGCCGCCCGGTCCTGGCCGAAATATCTCGGCGCGTAAGCGAGCCGCAGGTTCACGAGGCGCGTGGTGACGCCAGCGTGTGCCTCGACGTAGTCGAACTCGTTTCCGGATGAAAAGTCGGCGTAACTCACGCCTGCCTCGACGCTGAGATCCGCACCGAGCCGGTAGGCGTATCCGGCGTAAGGCAACACCTCGCGATTGACGGCGGGATAAAACGCCAGCTTGATGGTCGAGGCGAACAAGCCGGCGAACCAGCCGGCCGCCGCGTCGTAGTTGACGTCGATCTGTGCCGCGGGATCGCCATTCGAGAGCGAGACTCCGCGAAAGCGATAGTCGGAGAGCACCGAAACATCGCCGGAAACCTGTGCTGCCGCGTTCGACGCAACGCACATCCCAAGCAGCGCGGCGGCTGCCGCGCCGGTTCGCCGCGCGCGTTTGCTATCGCGGCGTATAGGCACTGACACCGTCAGCGGACGTGCAGGAGCAGGTGCAGGATCCGGTCAGGCGCGCGAAGACCGCGCAGGTGTCGATGCGGCCGGCTTGCCGGGTACTCGCTGCGCCGTCCACATGAACCGTCTTGGTGAGCAAGGCCTCGCGTGCCTGCGCGGCCGTGAGCCCGGGTGACAGTTGCATCATCAGCGCGACCAGCCCGGAAACGTGCGCGGCCGCGAACGATGAACCGCTCACGAATCCGAACCGCGCGCCGGGCAATGTGGTCGGCACATCGCGACCCGGTGCAAGCAGCCACGGCACATCGGTCGCTTCATCGCTGGCGACGGCAAGCACGCCCGGATGCGACGCCGGGAAGCCGCCTTGCGCCTGCTCGGGATCGGCCGCCACTACGATCGTGGTGCCACGACCGACGGCGACGTCGAGCAATTCCTTGAGCAGCCGGTCCGGCGGACCGGTCACGCTCAGGTTGATCACGCGCACGCCGCGGTCGAGTGCGAACTGCAACGCGCGCGCCAGCGTGAAGCTGCTGCACGCCGCGGTGTCACCCGTCTGCCAGCAGGCCCGCAGCACCATCAGCCGCGCACCGGGCGCGACGCCGGCGATGCCGATGTGGTTGTCCGCGATGGCGGCCACGATGCCCGCGACCGCGGTTCCGTGCTGCTCGCCGCTGTACGCGCTGCCGGGAACGAAGTTCTCGGTGGCCTGCACCTGGCCCGCGAGATCGGGATGCATTGCCTCGACGCCGCTGTCGACCTCGGCGACCACGACGCGGCGCCCGGTCGATACCTTGTGCAGCTCCGCCAGATGCCACGCCGATGCGGCCGGCTGTACCTCATACAGCGGATCGTCGTGGCCGAGCGAACGGAACAACGCCATCGGCTGCACCCACTCGGCGCGCGTGTCGCGCGCGACCGTTTCCGCGACCTGCGCCGCGTCGGCGCCCAGCTGCACTTCCATCACATAGCACTCGACGCCGAGCGATGGCATCGGCCAGTCGGCGAGCATCTTCAGGTCGTACTGGCGAGCGAGATCCGCGGCGATGCGCTGGCGCGCCGCGCGCCCCGCACCGACGTCGTAGCTGCCGGCATAGTTCTCGCCCGGCCGGAAATGCGGTGCCGCCATGCGCAGCATCACCAGGATTTGCCGCTCGACCTGGTGCGTGCCCGGATCGCCCTGTGCGGCGGACGCGTCCTGTGCCGCACAGTTGGCGGTGCCGACGAGCAGCGCGAGCAGCAAGAGCAGCGCGGCGCGGATCATTGGCCTTGCTCCGCGACGAGCGGTTGCGCGAGGATCACCGAACGCTCGGCGCGCAGCACTTTCAATGCGCGCGCGATGGCGCCCGAGCCGTCGCCGACGTCGAGCATGTAGCCGTTGGTCGCCGTCGGACCATCGACAACCCGCGCGCCCGCCGCGGTCAGGATGCGCCGCAAGTCGCGTTCGCGCGTGGCGGGATCGAACACCACCACGATGCTGCCCTGGGCGCGTGCACCGGAGCCGAGTGTGCGATAGGCAGGCGGTTCGCGCACGGCGAGCGCCCAACCCAACGCGATGATCACGCCGAGCTGCATCGCAAAGGCGAGCCGCAGCCAATTCCCCTCCACGGCGACCAGCTTGCGCAGCCAATCCACGGTCGAACTGATTTGCGCCGGCCGCGCCGGGCGTGGCTCGGGCGGATTTTCCAGCGCCAGCCGCGGCTCCAGCCGGGCGAGCGCCTGTTCGACATCGACCAGCGTGTCGCTTTCGACGTATGCACCGGACAGCTGCTGCAGCCAGTCGCGCTCGCGCCGGCAGGCCGCACAACCCGCGATGTGCTGTTCAACCTGCGCGCTCTCGGCCTCGCTGAGCGTGCCGTTGACCAGCCAGGGAAGCAGTTCGAAGGCGATCTGGTGCGGCGATGGCGTGAACTCGACGACGCGTCCGCTCATGGCAGGTCCTCCCGCCGCTGCTCCAGCAGCTGCCGCAAGCGGCGGCGCGCATGGAACATGCGCGTCTTCACGGTGTCGACCGGACAACCCATGATCTCGGCGATCTCGCGATAGGCGCACCCGTGGTAGTAAGTGAGTTCGATCACCGCGCGCTGCTCGGCCGAAACCTGCGCCATCGCCGCGCCGAGCGCCTCGCGCAGCTGGCGTTGCATCACCGCGCCCTCCGGCGCCTCGTCGGATGCGATCGCGTCCTGTTCGTCGTCGGCGACCGGCTCGTCGAACCGCTTCAAGAGTTTCAGCCCGCGCCGGTACGCGATCGCGAAGATCCACGTCGAGACCTTCGACTCGTTGGTGTAGGTGGCCGCCTTGCGCCACACCACCAGCATCGTGTCGTTCACCACTTCCTCGATCGCCTGCGGGCGGCGCGTCACCTGCTGCAGAAAGCGCGCGAGGCGCGGCAGGTAGGCGCGATAGAGGCGGTCAAAGGCGCTGCGGTCGCCGCGCGCAATGCGCGCGACGAGGTCGACTTCGCCCGCGTCGCCGGTGCCGGCCGCCGCTGACGATTCACTGCGTTTCGGTTCTTGAGGCATATCCAATCAGGAAAGACTGCGCCGAACTCGTTTATTCCCGATTCACGTAAACAGGTTCAATGGCGCTTCTCCTCCATCGGTCCCGCGACGGCGGGATGCTGCAGCGCCCGACGCGAGGCGACGTCGCTCGGATCCGCATCGTCCGCTCGTGATCGCGAAGGCGGTACCTGATGCGCCCCTGCCAGTGAACCGCGCGGCGCACGCCAGGAATCAACCGGAACGAGCAAGCATCGGTACGAGGAGCTGACAATGAACAAATCACGGCGACGTCTGTTGTTCGCGAGCGCAGGAGCCGGCGCGGTCGCGGTCGTTGTGTCTGCGTGTGGCGGCGGCGGCGGTTATTCTCCTCCTCCACCCTCCTCAGTACCACCGCCGCCACCGCCTCCGGCGGGAACATGTGGCGCGACCGCGATTGCGGACAACCACGGGCACATGCTGACGATTCCGCAGGCCGACACGATGTCGATGGTCAGCATGACCTACAACATCCAGGGCATCGCCGATCACAACCACACGATCACGCTGACCCCCACCCAGCTCGCGCAGATTGGCACCAAGAGCCAGGTGATCGTCGTATCGACGGTCGGAAGCTCGCCCAGCTTCCCGGCCCACACCCACCAGGTCACGGTCAACTGCGCCTGAAGCTCGCTTAGCGCGACAAGGTTCATGATTGGCGCCCTCCGCAATCGTTGCGAAGGGCGCTTCGATGATCATCGACAACGAAGCGGCGGTCACCGACGCGGTGCTCGCCGAACTCGCGCGTGCTTCCGACGCGCGCTTGCGCGAAATCATGGGTGCCGCGATCCGGCACCTGCACGCGTTCGTACGCGAAGCGCGACTCACCGAAATCGAGTTTCACCAGGCCTGTGCCGTGATCGCCCGCCTGGGGCAGGCAACCACGCCATCGCACAACGAAGTCGTGCTGATGGCGGGATCGCTCGGACTGTCGTCGCTGGTCTGCCTGCTCAACAACGGCGCGAGCGGCCGCAAGCCGACCACCGCGAACCTGATGGGACCGTTCTGGCGCGCCGATGCGCCGAGCATGGAACACGGCGCGTCGATCGTGCGTTCGCCGACGCCCGGCAGCCCGGTGTTCGTCGATGCGTGGGTGGTCGATCCGGACGGGAAACCGGTTGAAGGCGTGCAGGTCGACGTCTGGCAATCGTCATCGGAAGGCTTCTATGAGAACCAGGATCCGCAGCAGGCCGAAATGAACCTGCGCGGCCGGTTCACGACCGATGCCGACGGTCACATCGCGTTTCGCTCGATCAAGCCGGCTGGCTATCCGATTCCGGTGGAGGGCCCCGTTGGCGACTGGTTGCGCGCGCAGGGCCGCCACAACCTGCGGCCGGCGCACATCCACTTCATGTTCTACAAGCCGGGGTACAAGACGCAGTTCTCGCAGGTGTATTCGAGCGACGACCCGAATCTCGACAGCGACGTTCAATTCGGCGTGACGCGCGCGCTGGTCGGCCAGTACCTGTTGCATCGCGCGGAACCCGCGCCGGCGCGCGACGTGCAGGGCGAGTGGTACTCGCTGGCGCACCGCTTCGTGATCGAGCCGGGCGAAGCGCGCCTGCCGAAGCCGCCGATCACCTCGAAGACCAGCGGCGCACGCCCGGCGCTGACGATCCTTTCCCGGACCTAGCTCACTCGCGCGTCCACTCCTCGGCGCTGGCGCCGGTCAGCGCGCGCACGCGGCTTTCATCGGCCGCCAGTTCGCGTGCGCCGCTGGAATGAACGATGACGCCGTCGTCGAGCACGTAGGCGTGATCGGCGATTTCCAGGCTCATGCGAGCGTTTTGCTCGACCAGCAGCACGGAGATTCCTTCGTCGCGCATCTGCGCAACGATGCGAAATACTTCGCGCACGATCAGCGGCGCGAGACCTTGCGACGGCTCGTCGAGGATCAGGAGACGCGGATTGAGCAGCAGCGCACGGCCGATCGACAGCATCTCCTGCTCGCCGCCGGAAAGCTGCCGGCCGCGATTCGATTTGCGTTCGGCAAGGCGCGGGAACAAATCGTAGATGCGCGCCGGCGTCCACGGTCCACCGCGCTCCAGCGGCACCTTGAGGTTCTCGTCGACGCTCAGGTTGGCAAAGATGCGGCGGCCTTCGGGCACGTAGCCGACGCCGCTCGCCGCGATCCGGTACGTGGGCCAGCGGGTCGCATCGGCACCGAAGATCGTCACGCGTCCTTCGCGTGCCGGGGTCAAACCCATCAGTGAGCGCAGGGTCGTGGTCTTGCCGGCGCCGTTGCGTCCGAGCAGCGCGGTGATCTTGCCCTCGGCAACCGCGAGGCTCACGCCGTGCAGGATGTGGCTCTTGCCGTAGTAGGTGTGCAGGCCCTCGGCGACTAAGGCGTTCATGTTTGCCCCCTACGGCGCTGCGCGCCGGTCCCCCCGAGGGGGAGCGAGCGCCTTCGGAGCGGCCGTGCGGCGCTCATGCCGCGCTCCCCAGATAGGCGGCCTGCACCGCTTCGTTGGCGGCGATCTCGGCCGGCGTGCCTTCGGCGAGCAGGTTGCCCTGGTCGAGCACGGTGATGCGATCGGCAAGATGGAAGATCACCCGCATGTCGTGTTCGATCAGCACGACGGTCAGGTTCTGGTCGCGATGCAGGCGGTGGATCAGCTGCGTGATCTCGTAGGTTTCCTGTTCGCCCATGCCTGCGGTCGGTTCGTCGAGCAGCAACACGCGCGGCCGCAGCGCGAGCGCCATCGCGATTTCGGCGGCGCGCTGGTCGCCGTGCGCCAGTTCGCCCACCAGGCGATCGGCCTTCGCGGTGAGTCCGGTGAGCGCGAGCGTCGCGGCGACTTCGCTGCTCACCTTCTCCTTCTCGGCGCGGCCGATCCAGGGGCGCAGACGGAAGCCGCTCGTCACTTCGGTGCTGATGCGCACGTTCTCGAACACAGTGAGTTCGGGAAAGATCTCGGTGATCTGGAAGGTGCGGGCGATGCCCAGTGAAACCCGTTGATGCGGCGGCAGCGCGGTGATGTCGCGGCCGTCGAACCAGATCGAACCCGCCGACGGCGGAAAAAATCCGCTGATCAGGTTGAAGAACGTGGTCTTGCCGGCACCGTTCGGGCCGATGATCGCGCGCAGTTCGCCATTTTCGACTTTCATCGACACATCGCGCACCGCGACCAGGCTGCCGAAACGGCGGCTGACGCCTTTGACCTCGAGCACGCTCATGCTTCGCTCTTGCGGCGGATGACCCCGAGCAGGCCGCGCGGGAAGAACAGCACGATCGCGACGAACAACATGCCGACGAACGACATCCAGTTGATCGTGATGCTGGACAGGTAATCCTGCAGCACCACGAACACCGCGGCGCCGAGCAGCGGCCCCCAGAAGCTGCGCATGCCGCCCATCACCGCCATCATCACGAAATCGCCCGACTGGCTGTAATGCAGGCCGCGCGGGTCGGCGAAGTTGTTCACCAGCGCGTACAGCGCGCCGGCGAACCCCATGAAAAAGCACGACAGCGTGAACGCGATCCAGATGTGCCGGTCCACCGGGATGCCGAGGAACCGCGCACGCCGCTCGTTCTCGCGGATCGCGATCAGCGTGCGCCCGAACGGCGATCGCAGGATGAAGCCCATCACGCCGATCGCGATCGCGAGGCACAGCAGCACGAAGTAATAAAACGCGTTGGCGTTGGCGAGGATGTCGATCTTCGCGAAACCGAAATCGAGCGGCTGGCGCGAGAAGCCGCGCAGCCCGTCGTCGCCGCCGGTGACCGAACTCCACTGGAAGGCGATGTAATAGAACACCTGTCCGAACGCGATCGTCACCATCGCGAAGTAGACGCCGCGCCGGCGCACGATCAGCGATCCGAGCACCGCGCCCGCGATCCCGCCGAGCAACATGCCGCAGACCAGCGCGAGCGGCGTGCTCGGCGCCAGAAACTTCAGCGCAAAGCCGGCGCCATATGCACCCAGCCCGAAGTACGCCGCGTGCCCGAATGAAAGCACGCCGGTGAAACCGAGCAGGAAGTTGACCGACATCGCGGCGAGCCCGAGCACGAGTACGCGCGTGCCGAGCGCCGTATAGCCGCCGAGCGGCGCCATCCAGAAGGGCGCGAAGAGAAGCAGCAGCCAGATCGCGCACAGCACGACCAGTTTGCGGCTCTGAGCGAAGCGATTCTGAGGAAGAACGGCCGGCGTGCTCATGACATCATGCCTTCTTCACCCAGCAACCCGCGCGGGCGGATCAACAGCACCACCGCCATCAGCACGTACATGATGGCTTCGCTGGCCGCCGGCAGGAACACGGCGGTCACGCCCGACGCGACGCCGATCAGGAGCCCACCCAGCAGCGTGCCGGTCAGGCTGCCGACTCCACCGACGATGATCGCGATGAAGCTCGGCATCAGAAGTCCGGTTCCCATCGTCGGCTCCAGTCCAAGCTGGCCCGCCGCGAGCACGCCGCTCAAGCCGGCCAGGAAGATGCCGACCGCGAAATTGAGCGCACGCAGCCGTCCCACGTTGATGCCGAGCGCCGAGACGGTCTCGAGGTCGAGCGTGCCGGCGCGGATCCGCACGCCCAGTCGCGTGTAGCGCAACAACACGAAGAGAAGCGTGACCACGATCGCGACCGTCACGACCATGAACAGGCGGTAGCCGGTGATGAAGAAGAGCTCGTTGCTGAGCGGCTGCGCGAGCACGGCCGGCACGGTGACCGGCTTGCCTTGCGCGCCCCAGATGAAACGCGTGCCGTCCTCGAAGATGAACGCGAGCCCGAACGTCAGGAGCAGGCTATAGAGCGGGTCGCGGCCATACAGAGGGCGAATCAGCGTGCGCTCGAGCGCGAGTCCGATCAGCGCCGTGAGCGGCGGCGCGATCAGCAGCGCGCCCCAGAAGCCCACGTACGGCGTGATCGTGTACGCGATGTAGCCGCCCACGACCAGGAAGCCGCCATGCGCGAAATTGATCACGTTGCTCAGATTGAGGATCAGCGACAGGCCGAGCGCCATCAGCACGTAGAACGCGCCGATGATGAGGCCGTTGGTCACGTTGAAGAGCAGGAGCTGGGTCATCGTCGTCTCACCCCGCGCGGGAGGAACGGCAAAAAAATGCCCGAGGGTTGGCCTCGGGCGTTGCAGTGTGCGAGATCAGCCGGGCCAGGCGACTTTACAGCCGGTAGCATCCTCCGGCGGCGCGGTCTTGTCGCCCGCGATCACGTTGTCGACGCGGAACAGGTCCTCCGGATCGCCGGCCGGCTTGGCAAGCGCTTCGCCGACGAACGCCGACGTCATCAGCTGGTGATCGCCCTTGCGGTAGTAGCACTTGTTGGGCTGCAGCTTGACATCGTCCGCCAGCTCGTAGCCGCCCAGTGCCTGCGCGAGTTTCTTCGCGTCGAGCGTCTTTTCCTTGTTGGCGACGCCGGCGAGAGTGTGCACCGACGTGTAGCCGAACCAGTGGCGCGCGGTCGGCACCTTGCCGCCGTTGACATTGCGGATGTCGGCGACGAACTTGTCTACCCCCGCGACACCCGGCTGCTTCCAATACCACTCGAACATCCAGATGCCGACGCGCGCTTCCGGCGGCATCGCTTCGAGCGACTCGAGCTCCTGCTGCAGCCCCGCGACGTGGATCTGCTTTTCGATACCGAATTGCGCCACCTGCTTCAGGCAGTTGACCATGTCGGAGCCTTGCGGGAGCACGAGCAGCACATCCGGATTGGCGGCGCGCGCCTTGATCAGATAAGCCGAGAAGTCGGTGGTGCCGAGCGGGGTCAATTCGTTGCCGGTCATCGTGCCGCCGAGCTTCTGCAGGTCGACCGCAGCGGCCTTCTGCAACGTATGCCCGAATGCGTAGTCGGGCGTGATGAAGTGCCACTTCTTGCCGTACTTGGTGAACAGCAGGCTGGCGACCGCGTTGGCTTCCATGCTGGTGGTGTTGCAGACGCGATAGACGTTCCACTTGCAGTCGGACCCGGTGATCGTGTCGGTGTGGCCACCGGAGACGATGTGCAGCACGCCTTTTTCGTTGCTCACTTGCGCGATCGCCTGCGCGATACCGGAGTTGACGTCGCCGATCAGGAACTGCACCTGGTCGCGCTCGATCAGCTTGCGCGCCTTCTGCACGCCGGTGCCGACGTCGTTGGCCGAGTCTTCGACCAGCAATTCGATCTGCCGCCCGAGGATGCCGCCCTTGGCATTGATCTGCGTGACGGCCAGCTTGGCGCCGGTCACTTCGTTTTGCGCCACCGCGGCGTACACGCCGGTGAGCGGATCGACCATGCCGATCCGCAGCGGTGTTTCGCCGCGTGCCTTGATGATGGCGGGTGGCGTTACGCTCAAGGCCGCTGCTGCCGTGGCGCCCTTGAGCACCGTCCTGCGATCGAAACTGCGCGTACGCGCTGGAGTGCTCATGATTCTCCCTGGGGGTTTGCGGACGATCGGGTCGATCGTTCGACTGCCCGACCTGTGCCGGCCGCTTGCGACCAACGCTAGCACGGCGGCGCGCGTCCGTGCTTATCGGTTCCGGCCGGCGGGAAATGCAGACTCAGTGGAGCCAAAAACAAAAAGCCCGCCGAAGCGGGCTCGTGAGCTGCGCGATGCGCTCTACCAGCAGGCCGCGGTCGCCTGCGTGTTGTTGACGTTGCCCTGCGTACCGCGGTCGTCGATCGTGTAGTCGCCGCAACCGTCGTTGTTCTGCGCGGTGCTGCGCGTCGCCTGCGCCGAAAACGACGTTGCCGTGAACGCGGTGACGTTGATCGTGTAGCTGGTCGTGCCCGTGCCAGGGATCGAGGCCGGGAACGCGGCGTAACCGAGATTGGCGGCGACGTTGGTGTAGGTGTTGTTGGTCGTGAAATACCGTTCTTCACGTGCCGCAAGGTCGAGCAGCGCATTCTTCGCATCGGCGCGCCGCGACTTGGAGACCTGGTACGCGTAGCCGGCGATCGTGACTCCGGTCAGGATGGCGATCACCGTGACCGTGATCATCAACTCGAGCAACGAAAATCCGCGGTTGCCGCGGGTGGAACTGCAGTCGTTCTTCATGTCAGCGCAGTTGGGTCCAGGTCACTCGGCCGCCGACGGTGCCGCCCGGCGGGTTGATTTGGTTGACGGTACCGATGCCCGAGCTCGTCTGATTGACCAAATAAGGGGCATTGTTCGCGGTAACTACGGACGGCGAGCCGGTCGCGTTCAGCGCGATGCCGCTGACCACCGAGCCGTTGATGGTGACGAAGTTGTTGTTCGCGTCAGCGAAGAATGAGTTCGGCAGTGCGCCGCCGCTGGTCGGGTTCAGGGCCAACGTCCAGCCGCTCGGCAGGTTCGCCGAGCACGCGAAGGGTGAATTGCTCGCCGGCACCGTCGTGTTGACGATGAAGGCTCCCGCATAGGTGATCGGGTTGTAGATCACCTGCTCGCCGCTGGTCGGAAGGTTGATGTACCAGCCGTACTTGTTGTTGTTGGAGCTGCAGGTCGAGCTGCTGTAC
>Ga0335076_10002937_pt1 | contig 17059 bp, 13 predicted proteins | sample Lox_Sample_25_FD_206717 | JGI IMG/M metagenome (GOLD analysis project Ga0335076, IMG submission 206717) | Soil microbial communities from Loxahatchee National Wildlife Refuge, Florida, United States - Lox_Sample_2.5 | ecosystem: Environmental > Terrestrial > Soil > Wetlands | place: USA... | reverse complement strand
CCATAGACTGGTGTGGGAATGCGGAAGATGACGTTGTTCGCCTGCTGCATGGCAGCAAAATTGGGTTGAGCCAGGTTGCAGCCTGCTGGCGCGTCGAAACGCCCGGCAATCGTGAAAAGGTCATGTACGCCGCCATCCGGCGTGCGTGTTACCGCGCCGTTTGGACCGACTCCAAAGGGGAAGCGGGCTTCCCGGACCGGCCCGTCAGCGGCGATGAAGTTAGGGATTTTGTTGGTCGCCCCTCCCGCATTAGCCGCGGCTATTTGCGGATTGGGGCCGAGATTCGGATAGTCAGCGACGGATGGGCTGGTGCCTCCGAAGGCAGGTTGCGCGTGACACCCGGAGCAACTGGTAGAGTTAAACGCGGGCCCCAGGCCGTTCTGCACCGCATCCACTTCATTGAAGCGCATCTGGCCATCCTGGAAGAACTGCAACTGGCTGGCAGTAAGCGACGCCAGAGGATTGCCGGCATTGACATCGCCCGCTCGCACACCGGGGTCTTTCGCGGTGGCGGCGGCCGGGTTCTGCCCATAAAGCAGGCGCGAAGCCAGAAATACCGCCGCAAGCAAACTCAAAAACAAAACCACTCGAAGAATTTTCATGATTTGGTCCCTCCGTCCAGAATATCGAGGGTGTTCAGACACACCCGTCGTAACGGCCGGGTTTGCTACTGTTTAGGGACAGTCAACCCGTGGAACTGGGCAGCGGACTGCGCGGAAATACTGGTTCAATCGTTGCTGATACAAGAGTTCAAATGGGATCAGGTCGGCTTCACTTCCGTTTCTCCAGCACCTGGCTGGCGCACACACGCCCGCATGCATTCAGACCACAGGCGACCAGGTCTGCGATGCGCCGATATGCTTCCGGATGGACTCGAAGATGACTGGGATGGGCAGAAACTATTCTCCAAGGGCGCAAAGGTCAATCCGAAATTGGTACGGAATCGGTACAGGCTTAGTTCCACGCCGATTGGCCAGAGTGCACCAAACTAAAATCGCGTGATGCGTGTATTCCTCGTGTAACATCGGTAGGTGTACCGCCATCTAACACACTGGGGAAGCTCCCACACATATTTTGCTCGCGACGATCCGGAACGTGACGCCCACACTTTTTCGGGCCGCCTGTAGGTCTTAATCTGAATTTGGAGGATCGAGTCATGAGTGAAGCTGCCAGACCAATGCGTTCGACCGAAGCAGAGAAGCCGCAGACATTTCCAGCCAGAGCGTTCGCCGCGTATGGGGCAACGACGCCGCTTGCGCCATTCAGTTTAGTGAGGCGCGCGCCGCGTCCGAAGGATGTCCATCTCGAGGTTCTGTTCTGCGGCGTTTGCCATTCGGACCTTCATCAGGCGCGCAACGAGTGGCAGAGCGTTTTGCCAACCGTATATCCCTGCGTGCCGGGGCACGAAATTGTGGGGCGTGTGGTGGAGGTTGGCAAGGATGTAAAGAAATTCAAGGAAGGCGACATAGCGGCAGTGGGTTGCCTGGTGGACTCCTGCCGCGTGTGCGACAACTGCAAAGCGGGCTACCAGCAGTATTGCCAGAACGGCTTCACGCTGACCTACAACATGGAAGACAAGATTCTTGGTGGCGTGACTTACGGCGGTTATTCGGACAGCATCGTGGTGGATGAGGGCTACGTGTTGAAGGTGCCGAAGAACCTGGACCCGGCTGGGACGGCGCCGCTGCTGTGCGCGGGAATCACCACCTATTCGCCGCTAAAGCACTGGAAGGCGGGCAAAGGCAAGAAAGTCGGCGTCGTGGGCCTCGGCGGGCTGGGCCACATGGGAGTGAAGTTCGCTTACTCGTTTGGCGCGCACACGGTGTTGTTCACCACCTCGCCGAACAAGGCTGCCGACGCCAAGCGGTTGGGTGCGAGCGAAGTAGTCGTCTCGAAGAACGCCGATGAAATGCAGAAGCATGCGGGAACGTTCGATTTCATTCTGGATTGTGTTTCCGCAGAGCACGACCTGAATGCCTATCTGAATTTGCTGAAGAGGGATGGAACGCTGTGCCTGGTGGGAGCGCCGGAAAAGCCAGCGCCAGTGTCGGCGTTCAACATGATTTTCGGGCGACGAAGCCTGTCGGGTTCGGCAATTGGCGGGCTGCCCGAGACACAGGAAATGCTCGACTTTTGCGGGGAGCACGGCATCGTTTCGGATATTGAGCTGATTCCGATCCAGCAGATTAATCAGGCCTACGACCGCCTGCTGAGGGGCGATGTGAAGTACCGCTTCGTGATCGATAACGCCTCGCTGAAGAAATAAGCGGTCAACAGGAAACGAGAATCAGGCGGACAGAGCAATTCCGCCTTTTCTCTTGTGCGTATTCGCTCTCTTAAGTCTATGGGCCTACGCTCGCTGCTCATTTGCCAGACTCTGCGGGCCGGTGCGCTTCGACGAACCAGCTATCGGCAATTCTCGCGAGGAACGGCGCAATACTCGCCGCCTGGCATCCCACATGAGAAGTCAGAACCACTAGTTTTCCGCTGACTGACAACAAATCTAAGTCCGAGATCTGCGGGTTTTGCGAGAAAAAGCCGTCGGCGTGGATCGTCAAATCGTCAAGCCCAGCCTCTGCCACGGTGCGCTGCACATCTGTGCGCGACCAGTAGCGCATCTCAAACGAGTCAGTTCGTGCTGGGCGAAACCCGCGCTTTGCCTGCCTGACCAGATTAAAGAGGCCCGCGGAATTGGGCAATTGCAACAGACAAAGCCCGCCGGGCCTCAGCACTCGGTAAATCTTGCGGATCACTTGCTTCACCGTAGCCTTTTCCAAGTAGCACACTGTACGAGTACACCACATCGATGGAACTGGGCAGAAATGGCAGATGATTCGCTTCGCTGCATACATAGTCGGTGGCGATGCCCATCTGGTTCGTGACTCGTCGAGCCGCGGCCAACGCGTCTAAGTGCACGTCCAAGCCAATAGAACGGAAACCAGACAGTGCGGACGCCATGGTCCATCGACCCCAACCGCAACCAATGTCGAGAAGCGTCTTCCCTTGCCCAGCGACCCACGGCCATTTGGGAATCGGATAACGTGGCAGTTTTCCTCGCACGTTCCAATACAGATTTCCATTTGTGTTCACGATCCAATCGTCAACAAATGGATCGATTTGGGGCAGCGCCCGCTTCCGGTCACAAGCCTTCATGTTATGCGGGACAAGTTCCCTGCGGGGATGTTCCGAAAAGACCGGAATTCCGCCTTCCAGAGCAAATTGGTGCCCGTTTCGGCAGCGCAGATACTCTCCTTTGTTTTCCAGGGGAGTCTGGTCTAACGGGCAGGCCAGAATTTGCAGCAATTCAGTGTTGGAGAAATCGCTCATCTTTGCTGGTGCGAACTGCCGTTATCTCCGCCCGAGAATCCGATTCGGATACAGCAGAAATTCTACTTTCTGATCATTCTCGCCGCAAGCAGCGAGGTCAACGACTGCCTTGGAGGATCTGAGAATGCAAAGAAAAAGGCGGCCGGAGTGAACCGACCGCCCTTGTTGGATTGAGATTTCTGGAGCTAGATATACCAGCGGTACATGGTCCGCGCCTTTAGTACATCCCGCCCATGCCGCCCGCGCCCGGAGCACCGGCCGCCGCAGCCTTCTTGTCGTCTTCCTTGAGCTCGGCCACCAGCGCTTCGGTGGTGAGCATCAGGCCCGCGATCGACGCCGCATTCTGCAGCGCCAGGCGGGTGACCTTCGCCGGATCGATGACGCCCATCTTCACCATGTCGCCATAGTCGCCGGTGTCGGCGTTGAAGCCGAAGTTGTCTTCCTTGGAGTCGCGGATCTTGCCGATCACCACCGCGCCTTCAAAGCCGGCGTTGTGCGCGATCTGGCGAGCCGGCTCTTCGAGCGCGCGCTTCACGATGCCCACGCCGACCAGCTCATCGCCTTCGGCCTTGATCTTGTCGATCGCCGTCAGCGCGCGCAGCAGAGCCGCGCCGCCCCCGGGAACGATGCCTTCTTCCACCGCTGCACGCGTTGCATGCATGGCGTCTTCCACGCGAGCTTTCTTCTCCTTCAGCTCGGTTTCCGTTGCCGCGCCGACTTTAATCACCGCGACGCCGCCTACGAGCTTGGCCAGGCGTTCCTGGAGCTTCTCGCGGTCGTAGTCGCTGGTGGTGATTTCCACCTGCTGGCGGATCTGCTTCACGCGGCCTTCGATTTCGCTGGCCTTGCCCGCGCCTTCGACGATCGTGGTGTTGTCCTTGTCAATAGTGACCTTCTTGGCCTTGCCGAGATCTTCGATTTTCACGTTCTCCAGCTTGATGCCAAGGTCTTCGGTCACCGCCTTACCGCCGGTCAGCACCGCGATGTCCTCGAGCATAGCCTTGCGGCGATCGCCAAAGCCAGGGGCCTTGACGGCGGCGCACTGCAGCGTGCCGCGCAGCTTGTTCACCACGAGAGTGGCCAGGGCTTCGCCTTCCACTTCCTCAGCGATAATCAAGAGCGGCTTGCCGAGCTTGGCAATCTGTTCGAGCAACGGCAGCAGGTCCTTCATCGAGCTGATCTTCTTCTCATGGATGAGGATCAACGCGTTCTCCAGGATGCACTCCATGCGCTCGGGGTCCGTGATGAAGTAGGGGGACAGGTAGCCGCGGTCGAACTGCATGCCTTCCACCACTTCCAGCGTGGTGTCCATGGTCTTGGACTCTTCCACGGTGATGACCCCGTCCTTGCCGACCTTCTTCATAGCTTCGGCGATGATTCCGCCGATTTGCTTATCGTTGTTCGCGGAAATAGTGCCGACCTGGGCGATCATGTCGCCCTTTACGTCGCGGTGCAGCTTCTTGATTTCTTCCACGGCCACTTCGACGGCCTTGTCGATGCCGCGCTTGAGAGCTGTGGGGCTCGCGCCAGCCGCAACCGTCTTCACGCCTTCGCGGAAGATGGCCTGCGCCAGAACCGTGGCGGTGGTGGTGCCATCGCCGGCCACATCAGACGTCTTGCTGGCGACTTCACGAACCATCTGCGCGCCCATGTTCTCGAGCGGATCACGTAGTTCGATTTCCTTGGCCACGGTCACGCCGTCCTTGGTGATGATCGGTGCGCCGAACTTCTTTTCGATCACCGCATTGCGGCCCTTGGGGCCGAGGGTGATCTTTACTGCGTCCGCGAGGGCATTCACGCCGCGAAGAATCGCTTGGCGCGAATTCTCGCCGGTTACAATCTGCTTCGCCATTTCTTGATTCCTCCTGAAATTTGTTGCGAGCTACTGGATCGTTCTGGAATTTCTTTTCACTACTCGTAATTGCTAACAGTAATCAGTTATCAGCGATCAGAAAGAAGATTTTCTCTGGCGGATTACCGATTACCCATTACTTCTTCGCCGCTTTCGCCGCGCCCCCGAGCTTCGCCAGGATTTCTTCCTCGCGGAGGATCAGCAGTTCTTCGCCATCGATCTTGATCTCGCTGCCGCTGTACTTGCCGAACAGCACGCGATCACCAACGTTGACGTCCAGGGGAACACGCTCGCCCTTCTCCCGCTTGCCCGCGCCGACGGCAATGACTTCGCCCTCTTGCGGCTTTTCCTTCGCGGAGTCGGGGATGATGATCCCGCCCTTGACGGTTTCCTTCTCTTCAATGCGCTTCACGATCACGCGGTCGTGGAGCGGTGTCAAATTGACTGCCATCTTCGGACAACCTCCATGGATTGAGCTAAGGTACGACTGAAAAATCTGAGGTGGGGAGTTGCAACTGGGATTAGCACTCCTCACTAACGAGTGCTAATAGTAGCAGATTTTCCGTTCCAGTCAAGCCTTTTGCTGACTCTTCCCCCGGTTTCCACAACTCCGTTCGTCAAGCAATTCAATGTTAAGTGTATTAATTACAATAGAATAGATGTGCCAGATTTTCCTTGCACTTGGTCATTGCCTTGCCTGTTTTGCAGCAGTAGACTCGCGGACGACAGCCCCCATGCGCTGGCTCCTTTATCTTCGGCTGATCGCTCTGACTGCCGGCACACTTCTGCCATTTTTCTGGATGGTTGTGATCCTCGGGCATCGCCGGCAGCGCAATTTCGAACGCATTTTCTTCTTCCTGTGCTTGGCGTTGACGTTTTTTTGCGGAAGCAGCCTGCTTGCGCTCAATGCCCAGCTGTACTACTCGGTTCCTCCTCGTGCGCTGGAGGTGTTCGCCGGGACGTTTCTTTGTATAGGCCTGTGGTTGATTCCCGGGCTGATCGTTCAACTGCACGTGGAGTACGGTGCGCTCCGCGATATGGTGGCGGGCCGCAGCGCCAAAGTCGGCTGGCTCGTCGTCGCCTATGTTCCGCAATTGCTCCTGCTGCCGTCGCTTTTCCGGGCTTTGCGCTTTCAAGACGTCAGTGCGTTTTCAGCTCCCTCGTTGGCACTGGGCGGATATTTTCAATTTTGGCTGCTCGCGGCTGTCGCCATCGCCGCAAACTGGCAGTGGCGCTTCCGGGCAAGCGCGCCAGACAAGCCGCAAAAGCAATTCCATCAGTACTTGTGTTTCTATTTTGTGTTTCTGATCGCGGTCCTCGCGGCGCTGTTTCTCGAAGAGCGCGGCCATTGGCTGGGAAACCCGGCTTACCGCAGCGCACTGAATATCGTTGTTCTTTGCGGCATGATTGGCCCGCTCGCAGCGCTGATTCGCGAGGTACGGCGGTTCAATTTTCTGCAGATTGGACGCCAGCGGAATCTGATTTACGCGGTGTTTGCCGTTTTTCTGGCCCTGTTGTACCTCAGTTTGATTCGCCGCGCCAGTCTTTGGCTTGAGCCGTATCTCCCTCCGGAGGCCTCGGCGGCTCTGTTGCTTTTCCTCCCGGTAGTTTTTTTTGAGCCGATCCAGCGATTGGTAGGCCGCACACTCCGCGCGACAGCTCATAAAGAGATGGACGTTGTGTATCGCCTCTCGGCCCAGTTCCAGCAGGAAGCCCGGCTAGGAGATTTGCGCGGCCTGGCTTCGCTGATCGAGAAGCGGGTGAAGGAAGAATTCCAGCTCCAGCAAGTTTCGGTGAAGTTGATCGAACCACGTGCGGAGTTGCCCGGTGACGCCAGGCAGCCTCGAAGCGGAGACGAATCGTTCTCCATTTACCGGCCCGGTCGCCTGAACGGCTTGCTCACCGTGCATCCGCACGGGGCGATGCTTTCCGGCGAGACGGCAGCGGGCCTGCACGTGCTTTGCGAAGCGATTAGCGGCAGCATCGACCTGTGCATCGTGCTGGAAGAAAAGTTGCAACTCGCAAGGGAGCTGGCCGCGCGCGAACGCATGGCCCTGGTGGGCCAGATGGCGGCAAGCATCTCGCACAACTTGAAAAATCCACTGGGGTCGATCAAGACGATTCTGCAGGTGCAAATGGAAGGCGCGGAGCTCCCGGCGGCGCTGCGCGGCGAGACGCAGATGGTTCTGGATGAAATCAACCGCCTCTCCGGAAAACTGAATCAACTGCTGCAATTCAGCCGCCCGGGCGTGCGGCCTTGCGCCGAAGGTGAGCGCTGCGACATCGTGGCAGTAACGATGAGTGTTGCCGAGGTGCTCTGCCGGGAAGCGGAATCGCGCGGCATCGCTCTGGAATTGGCGCCGCATGGCGGCCGGTACGAAGTAGCGTGCTCGGCGGAATCGGCGAACGATATCCTGTCCAATGTGGTGCTGAACGCCATCGAAGCGGTGAATCGCGATGGCCGCGTTTCCGTAAGCGTCCACTGCGAAGGGGACACCTGCACCGTGCGGGTGGATGATACCGGCCCGGGAATCGCACCCGCGCTGCGCGAAAAAGTCGTGCAACCGTTCTTTACCACCAAGCCACGTGGGACTGGGCTAGGGCTCGCGATTGTCGCCCGTCGACTCGAAGAGATTGGCGGCCGGCTGGAAATCGACAGCCCGACAGCAATTGAACGCGGAACTACCTTTCGACTGAATTTCCCCCTCGCTCCGGAGGAAGCTGCGAAATGAAGACCGTCTTGATTGTGGATGACGAGCCCGCGGCGCGGTACGCCTTGCGGCGGGCATTGGAAAATCGCTACCGGATCGCGGAAGCGGATTCCGCGGCGGCGGCGCGTTCGGGACTGGTTACCGAGAACCCGGATCTGATCCTGCTGGATGTGATGATGCCGGAGGAAGACGGCATCAGCTTCTTGAAATGGCTACGCCACCAGGGGAATTCTCTGCCGGTACTGATGGTCTCTGCGCTCGATACGGCGAAGACCGCCGTGGAAGCCCTGCAATGGGGCGCTGCGGATTACCTGGTGAAGGGCTACGAACTGGAGGAATTACGACAGCGCGTCGCCACGCTCCTGAAGCTGGTGTCGCTCGAGCAGGAAAACGACTCGTTGCGGCGCCGGCTGGCGACCGAAGGGCAATTCGGGCACATGATCGGGCGGTCGGCGGCGATGCGGCGCGCGTTTGAAATGGCCGACCGCGTGGCGGCGACGGACTCGACAGTGCTGATTCTCGGCGAAAGCGGCACGGGAAAGGATCTGCTGGCGCAGGAAATTCACGCGCGTTCGCAAAGAAATGGGCGGCCCTATGTGGCGGTGAATTGCGCGGCGCTGCCCGAAACGCTGATCGAATCGGAATTGTTTGGCTACGAGCGCGGCGCGTTCACCGGTGCGGGGCAGCAAAAGAAGGGGCGATTCGAACAGGCGCACGGCGGCACGCTCTTCCTCGACGAGGTGGGCGACATGAATCCCGTAACGCAGTCGAAAGTGCTGCGGGCGCTGGAGAATCGAACCATCGAGCGGCTCGGCGGGACGCAATCGATTCCCGTGGACGTGCGGGTCATCAGCGCCACGCACCGCAATTTGCCTATGGCCATTCGCGATGGACGTTTTCGCGAGGACCTGTTCTACCGCTTGCGCGTGGTGAGCATCGAGCTGCCTGCGCTGCGCACCCACAAGGAAGACATTTCGATACTCGCGCAGGCGTTTCTGCAACTGCACGGAGCCCGGCTGAATCGCACCGCGCGGCTCAGCAAGGAGGCGATCGCCACGCTTGAGCGCTACGACTGGCCCGGGAACATTCGCGAATTGAAGAACGCCATCGAGCGCGCCATGGTTCTGTCTCGCAGCGAGGACATTGGCGTGCTCGATCTTCCGGAAGAGGTGGTGAAGGGCACGCCGCTGCTGCCTAAGGTAGGAGACGAAGCCGATCTGGGGATGACCGAAAGCGACTTTCGCGACGCCAAGCGCAAGTTCGAAATTGCGTATTTGCGGCGGCAGCTCGCATCGCATCGCTGGAACATCTCGCGCACCGCGGCTACCATCGGTTTGCATCGACAAAGCCTCCAGGAGCGGCTGCGGGAGTTAGGGATTCGCCGGCCAGGCCAGGAAATCCCGGAGGATGATGAAGCATGATCGGCTTCCTGCAAGCGGGCGGCGGCAGCACGCGCTTTGGCCACGACAAAGCACTGGTGGAGTTGGGCGGCAAGACCATGCTCCTGCGCACCGCGGACCTGCTGGCCAGGGTCTGCGATGCGGTCCAAATCGTGGCACCCGCCGGCAAATATCCGGGCTTTCTCGCCGCCGCTATCGACGACTGCTACCCGGGTGAGGGTCCCCTAGGCGGCATCATTACGGCCCTTTCGGCTGCGAAAACGTTATCTCCGCGAGCCGATTGGGCCCTGATTGTCAGCTGCGACATGCCGTTTTTGACGGCAGATTTCCTGGCCTTCCTATGCCGCCGCGCCGACACTTCGTCCAAACACGTTATCGTTCCAGAATCGGCCAATGGCTTGGAGCCATTGTGCGCCGTGTGGAACATGGTAGCGGAGCCCACGATCCGGGCCGCATTTGATTCCGGCGTGCGCAAAGTGACGGAGGCAATGAAACGATTGCCGATGGAAGTGCTTGACGAGAATGCCTGGAAACAGTTTGATAACGAAGGCCGGCTCTTTTGGAACATGAACACGCCGGCCGACTTTGAAGAAGCGCGACAAATCCTGGAAGGGCCAAAAACCAAGTGAGTGACGCCGCGAAAAACCTGGGTTTGACAGACGACCACTCCACGACCGCCGCAGCGTATTACTTCGAGTTTCGCGACGTCTGCAAAGCGTTCGACGATCGGCCGGTCCTGAACAACGTAAGTTTCCGCGTGAAGCGCGGAGAAACTTGCGTGATCATGGGGCGCAGCGGCGTGGGCAAATCCGTGTCGCTGAAGCACATTATGGGATTTCTCCGGGCGGATTCGGGCCGCGTCCTGATCGACGGAGTGGACGTGACGAACTTCAGCGAGCGCCAATTTGAAGTGATTCGCCGCAAAGTGACCATGGTCTTCCAGTCGGGTGCGCTCTTCGACTCGCTCACCGTGGAAGAGAACATCGCGTTTCCGCTGGAGACACAGGTCGGGCTGACCGATGAAGACATTACTGCCTACGTGACAAGGCTGGCCCACGTGCTGGAAGTAGAAGAAGTGATGGACAAGATCCCGAGCGAGCTTTCTACCGGCATGAAGCGCGCGGTGGCCATCGCGCGGGCGCTGGCGCAGAATCCCGAAGCAATTCTTTACGACGAGCCCACCACCATGGTCGATCCGATCATGGCCGGCCACATGGGAGATCTGATCTCCCGGTTGAAGCAAGCCTTCCACAAGACGTCGATCGTAGTGACTCACGACACGCACCTGGCGAAACGGCTCGCCGACACGGTGGTGTTTTTGCACGACGGGCTCGCGGACGTGTTTCCCACATGGGGCGACTTCGAAAGCTCGAAAGATCCTTTGATCCGCGACTTTCTGCTGCAGGATCAGCTGATTCCTGCGCTTGATGTGACTCTCTGACGACCCCGCGGCGTCGATAACGAACGGCTAGGTTTTCTGGCAGGGTAGTTCCAGGCCGTAGTGCATCTTCTTGTCTTCGCTCTTCAGCAGGTTTCCGAAAACTACCGAGAGCACCCCCAATCCCGTGAAGACCAGCATGGGCAGTGTGTAGTTGTACGCGGGACTGGTCAACCCGTTGTCCACGCGCGTGCCGACGATGCAATAGCGGTCCAGAATCCAGCCGATCAAATACGGAATGCCCCAGAGAGCCACCAGATTCTGCATCCAGGAAACAACAGCGTAGGCCGTGCCCAGTTGATGATGGGGAATGAACTTGGGCAGAGAGGGCCACATCGCCGCAGGTACCAGCGAGAAGCCGAAGCCCAACACGATGGTGGCCGCCAGAGCCACGAGCCAGTTGGTCAGGAATGGCACCGTGAACACGAAATGCACCAGAACCAGAAGCAGCGAGCCCAGAATCATCAGCGTGGCCCCTTTGCCCTTGCGGTCATAGTAGCTGCCGAAAACCACCGTCAGCGGAATCGTTGCGAAGGGCAGGATGGAAGGAATGGCACCAGCGAGACTCTCCTTCACAGAGAATTTTTGCACCATCAGGTCGGGAGCGTACTTGAGAAACGGAAATACGGCCGAGTAGAATAGCGCGCAAAGAATGGTGATGTACCAGAAGCCGCGAATCTGGAGAATTTTGCCGATGTCGGAGATGCGGAACTCTTCTTCGACTGAGGCAGACGTCTCCTTTTCCGAATGGTCCAGCTTTTTGTCCATCGCGCAGTAGAACAGATAGGCGATCAATCCGATACCCAGCAGGAACACGCCCACCAGCACAGGCGCGGCCACGGACTGGAAGTACACGGCGATCGGGGCGCCTAGGCCCAGCGCGAGCGCCGTTCCGAGCCGGGCCGTGCTGACCTGCAACCCCATGGCTAGCGCGATCTCGTAGCCCAGGAACCACCGCGCGATGACCTTCACGGCGACCACATTCATGATTTCGATGCCCACACCGAAAATCGCGAATCCCACGGACGCCAGCATCACTTGCGACTTGAAATCCCAGAGGAAGTGGAAGGTGGAATGATCCAACGTGTGTGTCTTGACGGCCCACCACTTGAGCCCGCAACCCAGCACCATCATCAGGCCGGCCATGATGCCCGTGAACCGCGCTCCCAATTTGTCGAGCACCATGCCGCCAAACACCAGCATCCCGAGGAACACGTTGAACCACGCATAGGACCCGGTGAAAAAACCGTACTCGGAGCTGGTCCAGCCCAACTGCTGCTCGATCATCGGTTTCAACGGAGACATGACGTCAGCCACGTAATACCCGCACAGCATCGTGAAAGATACGATCAGCAGCGCTGTCCAACGCGCCGCCTTGGAATCACGCAGAGAGTTCCGTATGGCTTCCGTCATTTCTCGCCTTTCGATCCGATATTGAGCCAAGCCACAAGGACTTGCGGTGAACTGTCCCGGGACTGTGCAGCATGTCACAGGTCTGTAACTTTTGCCAGAAGGCCTGCCGGAGCCACCTTCGCGTGCCGGACTGACATGATGAAAAACAAATTGCCCAAATATGGTGGAACAAAAATCTCGTCTCTCCTCCAGATCGCATTCCACCATGACGGGTGCTGAACAGATGACTCGGAGCAGCCAGTTCGCGACAATTCGAGCTCTTCCATGGAGTAGAATTTCGAAACTTGCCGACGGAGAGGGAGATGGCGAAATGATGCTGAGAATTTTAATTCTCATCGCTGGGATCGTGCTGGCTGGCGTCCATCTGCTGGCGTTTCCACGAAACGGCACGCAGCCTGAGGTGCTTCGCGGTTGCTGAAGTTTCTCGAAAAGGGCGCGGCGATGGGCGGCGCGAAGCCGAAGAAGACTGCGTCGAAGTAATTCAGAATCCCTGCGCCACAAGTTGCTCGATTGTCAGATTGCCGCTGGTTTTGGCGCCGCTGCGCGCTTCCAGATAACGCTCGACATATTTCCCCAGCACATCGCCCTCAAGGTTGACAGCATCGCCGATTGTCTTTTCTCGAACATTGGTGTGTTCGTAGGTGAACGGAATGATGGCAATCTCCGCGATGCGGCCATTCCAGCGCGCCACGGTCAGGCTGATGCCGTCGATAGCTATAGAACCCTGCGGCACCACGCATTTCGCGAACCCTTCGGGAACCTCCACGCCGTACCACCAATTTTCGCCTTCAGGTTCAAGGCGGGAGACGCGTCCGATGGTATCGACGTGGCCGAGCACGAAGTGACCACCAAATTCCTTGCCGGCAGTCATGGGATGCTCCAGATTCACGCGCGTGCCGGGTTTCCATTCGCCGATGGACGTCTTGCGAATGGTCTCGCCGGAAAGATCGGCGGAAAAGCGCTCGGCGTCAAGTTCGACAACCGTCAGGCAGCAGCCATTCACCGCGATGCTGTTGGCAATGGCAAGTTGCGGCGCGACGCTCGGTGTGTGAATCGTCAGCCGTCCGCCCTCCGCATGCGCTTTTAACGATGCGACCGTCCCTACATGCTCAATAATTCCGGTGAACATATCTTCCTTTGTGATGCACTGGGCGCGAAGCTTTAGCATACCCCGAACTGTGTACGAAGTCCTTGACGCGCGATTCCCCCAGGGAGCAAGATTGTTTTCAGACCACGCTCCTGGTCCGAGGTGGTCCATGTTTGAGCCCAAACTGACCGATCCCCACCCGGAATCAGCCAAAACATATCCGCAAAAAGTACATTGTTCGCTGCACAACCGCGATGCGGACGTTGTTATCGCCAATTGGCCCTTCAGCGAGGAAGGCTGGAGCGATTGGCGCGTGATTGATTGCTCTATTTTGCCCCCAGGGGCGGTCCACTGTGGAATGGACTGCCTGTCGCAGGCGCGCCTGCCCAAGACGGAATAGCGCCGCGGGCCAACACGTGGGTGGACTGGAAGGGAAGAGGATTTCTGTGTGTTCGCGCGACCTTGGCAGGGTCGGGGTCGCGCCGCAACATCGGGAAAATCAGGCCAGTTTCATACCTTTTTGACGGAGGAAAGGCATGACCGATCCGGAAATTCTCGACCGCATCCTGCAGAGCTGCAGCATTCGATTTCGGGATGTGGTTTGCCCGAACAAGGAAAAACTGGCCAACATCACGGCGGTGAAGATTCAGGGAGAGGACGAGGATTGGTCGGTAATCGAGTGCTCCCTGCTGCCGAACGGGCAAGTGAAGTGCGCGATGTCGTGCCTGATCCGCGAAATCGAGCCCCGGAATTAACTAAGAAGGTTCACGCCGGAGGAGTCACGGCCTTCGCGGCCATGGCCATTTCCCGCAACTTCCGCAAATCGAGTTTTCCCGTTCCCAAGTAGGGCAATTTTTCCACAAATACAAACTGATCCGCCCGTGGCTTCCACAGAGCCGGCAAATCGCTGTTTGCGAGTTTCTGCTGAACTTCGCGCAGCTTGTCATCCTTGAGCGTGTGGACAACCACGAGTTTCTCCCCCTTCTTTTCGTCCGCAACGGCGGTGATGGCTAGGATCTGGCCGTCCGCTTCGAGCAGTTCGTGCAGTTTTTCTTCCACCTTGATGTGCGGTACCATTTCGCCGCCAATTTTGCTGAAGCGGCTCAGGCGGTCAGTGATGCGCAGGAAGCCGTCTTCATCGACGGTGGCGATGTCGCCCGTGTTGTACCAGCCGTCTTTCAGCACCTCGGCGGTTTTCTCCGGGCGGTCCAGGTAGCCCACCATAATGTTGGGACCGCATACCAGGAGCAATCCCGGCTTGTCCACGGGCAGCGTTTCACCGGAGTCGGGGTCGATGATGCGCACACCGATGCCGGGCAGCGGATGCCCAATGGTGCCGCGCTTGGCGCCGACCTGGCGGAAATACGCGGCGCGGAAATCGTAGGTGTTGACGGCGACGACGGGCGAACATTCCGTGCAGCCATAACCTTCGAGCGGACGAATGCCGAAATGATCTTCGAACGACTGCGCGATGCGCTCCGGCAGTTTTTCGGCTCCCGCCATGACGATGCGCAGGCTGCCGAACGACTCCGGTGTGCACCGGCGCGTGTAAGTGTTCAGGAACGTGGGCGTGGAGAGCAGCATGGTGACGGAATACTTGGCGATCAGCGCGGAGATGGCGTTGGCATCGAGTGGGCTTGGATGAAAAACGACGCCGATCCGGACCAGCGGCGGCAAACAGATCGTCCCCGTGAAGCCGAAGGAGTGGAAGAAAGGAAGAATGCCCAGGATGCGGTCCTTCTTGTGAAGGTGGAAGACCTGTTCGAGTTGCTCGACATTGGAAGCCAGATTGAAATGCGAAAGAACGACGCCCTTGGGTTCGCCGGTGGAACCGCTGGAGAAAATGACCGTGGCGGTATCGTCCAGGCGGATTGGTTGCGAGGCGCCGAGAAATTTCTCGAGCAGGCGCGCCGGAAAAAGCTTGGCCGCGAGCAAGGCCACTATCTTTTCTACCGCGCCGGGGTCCTTGGCCAGATCTTCGGCGTAGATGACTTCACCGGGCGGCTGAAGCGGCATTTTTTCGAGAAACAGGCGCGAGGTAACCACGGTTTTCAGCTCGCATTGTTTTGCGCACGAAGCCATCGCTTCGTTGGAGCTCGTGTAGTTCAGGTTGATGGGGACTTTGCCCATCAGGATGGCGGCCCAGTTAACCAGGGAACCTGCAATCGACGGGGGAAGGAGAACCCCGACCATTTTTTGCTTTCGCCACAGCGGACGCAGCCGCCGCGCGAGGAACACCACGCGCACCAGCGTTTCGCCGAAAGTGAGCTTGGGCGTTTTGCCATCGGCCATGGCGAAGCGGCGGGGATGGCGGCGCGCGGCCCGGATGAAGGATCGCGTGAGCGGCTTCATGTAGCGCCGCCGCCGTTGAAACGCATCCACGCCGAGTTCCTGAACCGCTTGGCGGACCTCGGTAGCCGTGGCTGTAGACGGCAGCGGCTCGCCGAAGGTGATGCGCACGGGGTAGGGAATCGTGCGCGGCCACTTCCACAGAAAATGGCCGCCGGAAAAACTGAAAATCGAGCCCCAGATGCCGTCAATATTCGTTGGGATGACGGGGACGTCGATGCCTTTGATGATGCGTTCGAAGCCGCGGCGGAACGGAAGCATCTGGCCAATGCGCGTGATTTCGCCTTCGGGAAAAATGCACACCAGTTCGCCATTGCGCAGCGCTTCCGAGGCGGCGCGCAGCGAATGAATCATTTCGCGCGGGCCCTGATCGCTGGCGATGGGAATGATGTTCAGCAGCTTGGCGAACGGATGAATGAGCCAGTATTCGTAGACGCCTCTGAACATCAGGAAGCGGATGGGGCGGTCGGTGGCTGCGATAAGCAGCACGGCATCGACCCACGAAGAGTGGTTCGGCGTGAGCAGGGCACCGCCGCGTGCGGGAATGTTTTCGTTGCCCTTGAGGTCCAGGCGATAGATAGTGTGCGCGGCGATCCACAGCAACAGGCGCAGCAGCGAGTCTGGCAAGAGCCAGAGCACGTAGATGAGCGCCGCCAGTGTGCCGAAAGAAGACCAGAAGAAAATGCTGACCGGGCCGAGGTGTGCGAAGTGCTTTGCCAGGTAGTAGACTACCGAAGCGCCAAGAATTCCGATGAACGACCAGAGATTGGCCGCGGCCAGAACGCCACCGCGATGTTCTTCCTCCGGCCGGTGCTGCAACAGCGCGCTGATGGGTACGATAAAAAATCCAGCGAAAAACCCGAGAGCCGCCAGCAGGCCCATCACCGCGATAAACGAAAGCCCATGAATCGCCAGCAGAAAGCCAAACGTGGTAATGCCGAGGGCGCCCAGCGGGATTAAGCCGTACTCGATTTTGCCGCCCGATAGATAACCTGCGGCCAGGCTGCCAACGCCGATTCCAATCGCGATGGCTGCCTGCAGGAATCCGCCGTGGCTGGCGGCCAGGTGCAGGATGTCGCGGCCGTAGAAAACGATGTCGAACTGCAGGAGCGCGCCAAGAAAAAAGAAGTAGGTGTTGCCGAGCAGCGCGAGCCAAAGTACGCGGTCTTTGCGAGTCCGGCCGCCTTGCACCCACAGATCCCAGAGAAAGTTGGCCTGGAATTTCTTTTGGGGATCGGCGGCGGGCACGCGCGAGATGCCCAGGCTGGTGAACAGTCCGGCGACCGCGAGCCCCAGAAAAACGACGCCCGAATATTCCTGGCGCCCTGCAAACCAGTGCGAGAGATTCGCTCCGGCGAGCGTGCCGGTGATGGCCGCCAGGAACGTGCCCAGTTCAATGACGCCGTTGCCCCACGAGAGACGCTTCTCCGGCAGGATTTCTGGAAGCAGGCCGTATTTCGAGGGGCCAAACAGTGCGCCTTG
>Ga0335076_10002936_pt1 | contig 17060 bp, 17 predicted proteins | sample Lox_Sample_25_FD_206717 | JGI IMG/M metagenome (GOLD analysis project Ga0335076, IMG submission 206717) | Soil microbial communities from Loxahatchee National Wildlife Refuge, Florida, United States - Lox_Sample_2.5 | ecosystem: Environmental > Terrestrial > Soil > Wetlands | place: USA... | reverse complement strand
CCTGCGCGATGAGCTGGTCGCGCTAGAGTCCTGGATCGAGCCCCCGGAAAGGCTCCGGGTCTGTCACCGCGACCTGTGGGCCGACAACGTCCTGCCAGCCGCGGACGGCGGGGTGTGCGTCATCGACTGGGAGAACAGCGGCCCGGCTGATCCGAGCCAGGAGCTCGGGTGCGTCCTGTTCGAGTTTGCCCGCAGCGACCCGGGCCGGGCCCGCGTGCTCATCGACGCCTACCGGCACGCGGGCGGGCCGGCGACAGTGAACCGCCGCGGGCATTTCTCGATGCTCATTGCCCAACTCGGGCACATCACCGAGCTCGCCGCAAAGGACTGGCTCCAGCCCAATTCCCGCTCGCCACAGCGAGCCGATTCTGCCGCGTGGATCGGCGAAGTCCTCGACGAACCGCACACCCGCGAGCTGCTCGAAACCATCCTGGCGGCGGTGTAGGAGACACCGCTCGATCGATTCGACTTCACCCTCAACTTGATCATGGACGGTCTTGGTCATCGCACCTAACAGCCCAGATCTTCCGCCACGTGACCGGGAGGTCCCGATATGGCCAGTAAGTTCACCGAGCTGGCGATCGACTGTGCCGATCCCAGCGGTCTCGCCCGGTTCTGGTGCTCGGTCCTTGGCTACGAGGTGCAAGACGAAGACGACGGAATTGTCACCATTGGCTCCCCTCTGGAGCCTGACGGCAAGAATCACCGCGGCCCGGTGCCACCGACGTTGACCTTCGCGCACGTGCCCGAGGGCAAGACCGTCAAGAACCGGCTCCACCTGGACCTCAACCCAGCCGACCGGGAGCAAGACGAAGAGGTCCGTCGCCTGCTCGACCTGGGTGCCCGGCCCGCTGACGTCGGGCAGGGCCCCGACGTCAGCTGGGTGGTGATGGCCGACCCGGAGGGGAACGAGTTCTGCGTCCTTGCGGACCGCCGCCCCTGATCGGAGGCCGCGCACCGCGCCAGGCCGGCCGAGGCGGGTGCTGACGACCTGCGACGATGGACCTGGCCGGGAAGGCGACCCACTGCTCGTTCGTTGCCGAAAGGCTTTCGACGTGGTAAAACGGCCCAGATGGTCGTCAGCCCGAGCCCGATTCAGCCGACCGCGGACAGTCGGACCGAAGCCGAGCCGCCCGCGATCCGTGTGCTCGGGCTCCGCAAGAACTACGGTCCCGTCGTGGCCCTGGACGGTGTCGATATCGCGATTGAGCAGGGCGAGTTTTTTACCCTGCTCGGACCGTCCGGGTCCGGCAAGACCACATTGCTGCGCCTCATTGCCGGGTTTGAGCGCCCGGATGCCGGGGTCATCGAGCTTGGTGGCCGGGACATCTCCCGGGTTCCGCCCTACTCCCGCGACGTCAATACCGTGTTCCAGGACTATGCCCTCTTTCCGCACATGACAGTGGCCGAGAACGTCCAGTACGGACTGCGGGTGCGGCGGGTGCCGAAGGCCGAGCGCCGGGAGCGGGCGACACGCGCGCTGGAGATGGTCCGGTTGAGCGGCCTGGGTGAGCGCAAGCCGACCCAGCTCTCCGGCGGCCAGCGTCAGCGGGTGGCGCTGGCCCGCGCCATAGTGAACGAGCCCCAGGTCCTGCTGCTTGACGAGCCGCTGGGTGCGCTGGACTTCAAGCTTCGGCAGGAAATGCAAATTGAGCTGCAGCACGTGCAGCGTGAGGTCGGCATCACGTTCGTCTACGTGACACACGACCAGGAAGAGGCGCTCGCGATGAGCGACCGGATCGCGGTGCTCAGCAACGGCAAGATTGAGCAGGTCGGCACGCCGCTAGAGGTGTACGAGCGGCCGCAGACCGACTTCGTGGCCGGGTTCATCGGAATCTCGAACCTGATCGAGCGCGACGGCAGGCACATGACGATACGGCCGGAGAAGATCAGGCTCCTGGCGGAGGGCGAGGAACCGCCGCCGGGCGCACGCGTAGAGACCGGGCGGATCCGGGACGTCATCTACGTCGGCGTGCTAACTCGTTACATCGTCGATCTTGACGCGGGAGGCGAACTCGTGGTCGCCCGGCAAAACGAGCAAGTTCCCGTGGCAACTCACGATATTGGCAAGACACCTGCCAGAATCGCCTGGCTGCCCGATCAGACCATCACTATCTCGCCAGCGGAGGACGCGCACCGATAACTGGGAAGCGCGGAAGGGCAGGTTCAGATGCATAACCCCATCAGGATCCGTTGGCGTGCAGCTGGAGCCGTGTCGCTGGTCGGCGCGCTCGCGCTGCTGGCCGCCTGCAGTTCCAGCTCCAGCTCCGCTCCGAGTGGCTCCACCTCCAGCGGTGCCACAAGCGGGCTCACAGTGCCCACCGCGAACCTGCCCGTGCTGCAGAAGATCGGCAAGGGCGAGGGCCAGCTCAACCTCATCGCGTGGGCCGGCTACTTGCAGCCGGAGTGGGTGAAACCGTTCCAGCAGCAGACTGGCTGCATCATCCACGCGACGTATCCCAACACCTCCGACGAGTTCGTCACGCTGATGAAGAATGGCGGCGGCGGCCAGTGGGACATGGCGTCGTCGTCCGGCGACGCCGACCTTCGGATCATCTACGCAGGCGACGCGCATCCGGTCAACATCAAGCTGATCCCGAGCTGGAACCAGTTCTTCCCGGCCTTCAAGTCGCCTCCTTTCAACACGGTCGACGGCGTTCACTACGGCGTGTCGCTGCAGTGGGGACCGAACGTCCTGATGTACAGCAAGAAGGCGTTCAAGACACCCCCCACTTCGTGGAGCGTCGTCTTCTCCAAGCAATACGCGGGCAAGATCTCGATCTATGACGGGCCGATCTACATCGCGGACGCCGGGCTGTACCTCAAGGCCCATGATCCCTCACTCGGCATCACCGACCCGTATGAGATGACCCAGCCGCAGTTCCAGGCGGCGGTGAACCTGCTCAAGGCCCAGCACCCGCTGGTCAAGCAGTACTGGAGCAGCGCAGCGGCGCAGATCTCGGCGTTCGCGAACGGCGACGTCACCGTCGGGACGAGCTGGCCATACCAGGTGTCGACCCTCACGGCCCAGCATTTCCCGATCGGCGCAGTCATCCCGAAGGAGGGCGCGACCGGGTGGGCGGACACCTGGATGCTCGCCGCCAAGGCGCCGCACCCGAACTGCGCCTACATGTGGATGCGCTACATCAGCACGCCGAAGGTCCAGGCCGAGCAGGCCGTGAGCTATGGCGAAACGCCCGACAACATGCTGGCCTGCGGCTACATGAACCAGATCGCGAAGGGTTCGTGCGCGCAGTACCACGCGAACGCCCCGAGCGCGTACTTCAACTCCATCGCGTTGTGGAAGACACCGGTAGCGACATGCGATAACGGCAAACCGGACTGCGTGCCCTATGTCGACTGGGTAGCGGCGTGGAACACGCAGATCATGTAGGTACCAGCAGGACAGGCCGACGATGGGCGTGACCACACCGGCCGGGGCTGCAACCGCGGCCCCGGCCCGGCCGGTTCCGCAAGGACCCTGGTCGCGAATCTCGGCGGTGCTGTGGCGCAGGCCCTGGGCCCGGGCCACCCTCCTGCTCACGCCCCCGCTGGCGTGGTTCCTGCTGATCTACATCGCATCGCTGGCCGTCCTGCTGGTTACCGCGTTCTGGACGACCAACCCGTTCACCACCAACATCGAGAAGACCTGGACTCTGTCCAACTTCGCCGACATCCTGGGCACGCCCGCCTACCGCACGATCATCTTGCGGACCGTTGGCATGGCGGCCGGCGTGACGGTTGTAGACGCGATCATCGCGATCCCGTTCGCGTACTTCATGGCGCGGCTCGCCCGGCCGCGCACCCGTACATTCCTGTTTGTCTGCGTGCTGCTGCCGTTGTGGGCCAGCTACCTGGCCAAGGTCTACGCCTGGCTGCTGATCTTCACTCATGACGGCGTGCTGAACTGGGCCCTCGGCAAGGTGGGGATAGGGCCGCTGAGCCTGATCTATACCAACAGCGCCGTGTTCATCGTCTTCTGCTACATCTGGCTGCCGTACATGATCATCCCGGTCTACGCGGCGCTGGAGCGGATCCCCGCCTCACAGATCGAGGCGTCACAGGACCTGGGCGGCCGGACGCTGCGGACGGTGAGGTCGGTGATCCTGCCGCTAGCCCTGCCCGGCATCGTGGCAGGCTCGATCTTCACCTTCTCCCTGACGCTGGGGGACTACATCACGCCCATCCTGGTCGGGGGCGGGAACTCGGTCCTGATCGGGAACGTGATCGACTCGAACATCGGCATCGCGAACAATCTGCCGCTCGCCGCCGCCATGGCGATGGTCCCGATCGCGATCATGGCCTGCTACCTGCTGGGGGCCAGGGCTCTCGGCGCGTTCAGGGAGATCTGACGTGGAATCCGCCGGCCTGCGAATCGCACTGCGCATCTGGGTCGTGGTGGTATTGCTGCTGCTGTTCACCCCGATCGTGCTGATCATCGTGTACGCGTTCGGTCCGTCGGTCGTCCAGACCTGGCCGCTCCGGGGCTTCACCTGGCACTGGTTCGCCGTTGCCTGGAACGACCAGGCCGTGCGTCAGGCCTTCCTGCTGTCCGTGAAGGTGGGGGTACTCGCGGCGGGTATCGCCGTGGTGCTCGGCTCCGCGGTCTCCTTCGCGCTGCACAACTTCCGGTTCTTCGGCCGGGAGGGGGTCTCGTTCCTGCTCGTGCTGCCGATCGCCTTGCCCGGCGTCATCACCGGTGTCGCGCTGAATAACTTCTTCGGCTTCACGAACATCACGCTCGGCGTGCTGACGATCGTGATCGGCCACGCAACCTTCTGCATCGTTATCGTGTACAACAACCTCATCGCGCGGCTCCGGCGGACACCCCGCTCCCTCAGCGAGGCCTCGGCGGACCTGGGCGCCCGGGGCTGGCAGACCCAGCTCTATGTCACGTTCCCGCAGGTAGCGACGGCCCTCGTTTCCGGAGCACTGCTTGCGTTCGCCCTGTCGTTCGACGAGGTTATCGTGACGGTGTTCACGGCGGGGGCCAACTTCACCCTGCCGTTGTGGATCTTCGGGCAGCTCCGGCTCGGCCAGCAGCTACCCGAGGTCAACGCAGTGGTCACGATCGTTATCGTGCTGACCATCATCCCAGTCCTGCTCGCCGCCCGGCTCGCCGGTGCAGGCGCGGCCTCCCCGACGGCACGTGCCGCCGCGGTAGAAGACACCGGCCGCCTGTAGCCTCTGCGAGATTTCTCGCGTGGGCTTCACCGCGAGCACGGCTGACCCCGGGTCAGGGGCCGTGCTGCTCGGAATGGCCGCCATCCGGCGTGGTGCCGAGGTCGTCGCGCCCGGCGCTACGCCGTCGGGCGAACGCCGGGAGCGGGAACGCGAGCGGTCCGCCTGGCGAGGTCGCGCTCGCAGCGCCGGAGCAGCGCCACGCTGCCGTGCTCCGATGCCATCTGCGCGGCGGAACGCAGGCGCGCGACGGCGCCTTGCTCGTCGTCGAAGGCGGCCCGCATCCGCATCACTTCGGGCAGCCACCACAGGTCGTGGTGGACGCGCCCGGCGGCGAGAGCGGCGTCAAGGGTGGCCCGCGCGGCGGCCGGCCGGCCGTCCCGGGCGCAGAGATCGGCGAGCAGCGACAGCCAGTACGGCATGCGCGCGAGCGCGCCCTGCGATTTCAGGTTGCCGATGCCGCGTCGGACCAGGTCGGCGCCCGTGGCACCCTCGCGGAACCAGCCGTCCAGGATCAGCGCCCACTCGCGGTAGTAGGCGAAGCCATAACGGTCGCACAGCGGGCCCAGCTCGTCGACCATGTTCCTCAGCTCGGGCAGATCACGGCGCATCTGGTGGGTGACGCCGGCGTAGGCAAGGGCCAGCGCCAGGCTGTACGGGTGGTCGATCGCCCGGGCCAGCGTGATGGCTTCGCGGCAGGCGGCCAGCGCCTCGTCCTGGTGGCCGAGCAGCCAGTGGGCATGTGCGGAAAAGGCCTTCCCGTGCACATCGGGGCGGGTGCCGAAACTCAGCCAGACGGCGCCACCTGCCAGCTTCGCGGCCAATTCCAGATGACCCAGCCCATCGGCCGGCATCCCCAGGCTGAAGGCCGAGAAGCCGGCGACGACATGCGCCTGGCCGGCCAGCTCGGACTCGGGATCGGCCAGGTCCAGCGCGCGCATGGCCGTCCGGTGGCTGTCGGCCGTGCGTCCCTGGACGAACTGCGCGCCCCCCAGCGCGGCAAGGCCGGCGACCCTTGAGTCCCTGCGACCCAACGACTCGGCCAGGGCGATCGAACGTTCCAGAGCCTGCTGCACGTCCGGCGACGAGTAGCCGTACCGCGCGTTGAGCGGCGCCGCCATCGCCTCCAGCGTCACGAGCTCGCGGGAGTCCCGGTCCCGCCCGGGCGGCATGGCCGCGATAATGGCCAGCGCCTTCTCGTGCAGCTGGATCTCCTCGGCGTGGGCGAACATGCCGGCGGCGACATTGGCGGCCCGCTGGTAGTAGGCCACTGCCCGTTCGGGCTGCCCGGCCCGCGCATACTGCTCGGCAAGCTGGGCCGCGACGCCATCTTTGTTTTCGGCGTGCAGCACCTCCAGGCCCTGGGCTATGCGCCGGTGCAGTAGCCAGCGCCGGGGCGGGCTGATCCCCGCGTAAGCCGTTTCGCGTAGCAGGTCATGGGAGAAGTCGTAGCCATCCCGGAACTCCCGGATGATCCTCCTCCGCCACAACTCGTCAACGGCTTCCACGACCAGGTCAGCGTCCAGGTCGCTTGCCTCGGTGAGCAGGTCAAGGGTGAAATTCGTGCCTACCGCTGCCGCGAGACCGGCCAGCTCCCGGGCGGCCGCAGTCCCCTGGTCGAGACGTTTGCGCAGCACCGCGGCGAGATCCCCGACCGGGAGTGACGCCTGGTCAGAATCGGTGATGCCGCGCGCCGCCTCGATGATGTACAGCGGGAAGCCGCCCGTCGCCGCGTGCAGCAGGTCTGCGCGGGCCTCAGGGAGAGGCTGCCCGGAAATGGCGTGGGCGAGACGCGCCGTGTCGGCGGCCTCGAGCGGGCTGAGCGGGACCTCGGTGAGCAGCCCGGTAGCCCGCATCCGGACTATCCAGCCTGCCAGCTCAGGGTCTTCGTCGAGGTCGTCCTGGCGCAATGTCGCGGCCACCAGGAGCCGGGCGCCGTCAGCCAGCCCCAGGCAGAACGTGAGGAAAGCCAGCGTCTCCTGGTCGCACCATTGCACGTTGTCCAGCACCACCAGCAGCGGGCGCTGGACCGCGATCAGCGCCCGTGCCAGGCCTTCGAGGAAGCGATGACGCTGCCAGGCATCTGCCGTCGCCCTGGAGCTGATACCGCCGCCACTGGCCGGAACGAGCCGACTAACCTCGGCGCGCCAGGCGGGATCGAGGTTCGCCGCCGCCGACTGGACCGCGTCGTGCCGTAGCCAGTCTGCCACCGGAGCGAGCGCCAGCCGCCCCGCCGTCCCGAAGCACTGCGCCGTCGCGACTACCGCGCCCTGCAGCCGTGCCATCTCGGCGACCTCGGCTACCAGGCGGGTCTTCCCGACGCCGGCGCCGCCGCGGACCAGAACGAGACCACGCTGGCCCGCCTCGGCGGCCCGCCACAGCTCTTGCAGCGCGGCGAGCTCCGCGGACCGGCCGACAAGCCGTGCCGCAGCCAACCGGGGGCGGCCGGCTGCTGAGCTGGCCGCGGCAGGGGGGCGTGCCGATGGGCGGGCGTAAGCCATCAGCCGCTGGAACGCTCGGCGGGTCGAGGGGTCCGGCGTGACACCGAGCTCGCGCTCCAGCATCGACGCGCAATTGTGGTAGGTGCTGACGGCCCCGGCCCGGTCGCCCATATCAGCCTGCAACCCCATCAGAGTGCGATAGCCGACCTCCTCAAGCGGCTGCAGCTGGACCCGGCGCCGGGCCGCCTCCACCGCCCTGGCCAGGTCGCCCGCTCGCGCCCATGCGGCAGAGGCCAGGTCGCACAGGTCGACGCACTGGCGTTCAAGCTGTGCCCTGGCGTCGAGTAGCCAGTCGTCGTACACGCCGGGCAGCAGCTCACCCCGGTACGCGGCGATCGCCGCGGAGGCGTGCCGCAGCATCCCTTCGTCATCATCGGCCGCCGCCGCCGCGAGCGCCGGTTGGCGCTCACCGTCGAACACGCGCACATCGACGCGGCACGTCTGCGTGTCATGCCAGCACAGATCCCTGGGCGTCACCACAAGCGATGGCTCGTCCCCCAGGATCTGGCGCAGGTGGTGCAGTTCGCGGCGCAGGTTGGTCAGTGCCTGCGCATCTGTGGACTCGGGCCAGAGCAGGCCGGCGATACGCTGCCGGGCCTGAGCGGATCCGGCGTGCGTGACCAGGAATGCGATCAGGACGACAACGCGCGACGACCGGGCTTGGATACTTCCGCCGCGGTCGTCAGTGATTGCGTGCCCCCCGAGGAGCGACACCTGCAACACATCGACCCCTCCTAAGCGTAAATCCTGACGGGTCGGCTGGCACGAAGAGCGATCGAGCCCGTGTGGAGATGGAGCACTGTGTCTCCCCCTGGGCCCAGGAATTCCACCGTCAGGACCTCCCGGCCGGGGAAAGACGGGAACGGGTAGGGCCCGCGCACGAAGCGGACTCCGGCGATCTCATCGACCCGCACGGACATCGTCCAACTCGCCGCATCGTCGCTGAGTTGGACATGCCACCGCCACCGGTCGGCCGGTCCGCGGAACACCGGTGTCGTCGTGCCAGTGAGGTGGGCCGTACACCATCCGCCGCCGGCGCCGAAGACAAAGACGAGCAGGCCGGACTCAGACAGTTCGGCGATCAGGCGCTCTAGCTCGCTGGCGGGCTCGCTGACGTCTGCGGCCTTGTTCATCTCGTGCTCCTACCGAGTTGGCGACGCCAGTGCCTGGAGAACACGGCCCGCCGCAGTCTCGATACCCGACGGCCCGCGAGATGCCAGCTTGATCCTCTCGCCGAGGTTTGCCGCACGCTTTCGGGCCCGGCTCCCCACCTTGGGCGCGTCGGGCGCAGAGATCCATCTTCATGACCTGTGCCACACCGGCAACGGGCTGGTCGCGGGGCCGGTGCCAACCTCCGTGAGCTGACGGAACGCATGGGCTGGGGGTCCGCCGGCGCGGGACGGGATGGTTCCCGCCGTGTCCGTATGGTGAGATAATTCCGCTGTGGACGATGTCGAGTTCCGGCTCGGCCGCGGCTACCGCACCCGGCCGCTGGTCCAGGGGTGCCTCGCGCTGGTCGTTGCCGCGGCCCTGTTCGCGGCGGGCCTTCACATGCCCGCGTTGCAGTGGCTGGCCGTCTTCCCGCTTGACCATCCTGCGTCTTACTAGCCCCGGGCGTGACGAGCTCGGCACGGGTCACATCCGACAGGATCCGGCGAACCAGCTCACCGTGCGTCCATGTGGGTGGCGAGCGTGGTGATCGAGGAGCGCGCGGTCGTCCACATAGACGCAGCCCAGGTCGAGCCCGTCGGCGACTCCGCTGTCCAGCAGGCGGTGCACCTCGACCAGCGACGCCAGACGCGGACCGTCGACCGGGCCGTCGACGATCGCGACGAGGTCGAGGTCACTTACCCCCGGCACGTAGTCCCCCGTCGCCAGGGAGCCAGCGACGAACAGATGGCGTACCCAACTCAGCTGCGAGAGGCGATCCGCCAGCACGAGGGCGGCCGACGGCATGTCTTGCACGGGTCCGAGACTACGAGCACTCGCTGCCTGAGCCGATCTGCCGGCAAGCGGTACCGCCCTGGTTAAGCCTGGGCTCGGTCATCTTGTCGGCCAGCGGCCAGAGGTAGGCCGGGCTGCGCTGGGGAATCACCTGCATAATGGTTCAGCACTAGTCCGCGGGAGGCATAACGTGACAGATCGCCACAGCGGGCGGGAGTTCCCGGTTGTGGTCCGCGCCGTGCCGGCCGGCGCGCACGGACTGGGCTGAGGGTCGCTGCGATGCGCGCCGAGGAAGCGGATCTGCCGGTGCTGGCCCACGATGACCCGGCCTTCACGGGCGATCGGTTCCACGAGATTCTCGATGACCTCGCAGGCCGCAGTTGGCTAGCCCGCTCTGACCTGGGCTACGTGGTGCTCGGCCGTGAGCCGGGCATGGCGCTGCTCAAGGACCGGCGGCTGTCGTTCCCCGCAGTCGAGCTGCTGGAGCTGCAGGGGGTGACCGACGGGATCATCTACGACGGCACGACTAAGGGCCTGATGGCGCAGTCCGGCCCGCCGCACGCCCGCCTGCGCCGGCTGGTGAGCGCGGCCTTCACGCCGCGCCAGGTCGAGCGGGTGCGCCCTCGGCTGCGCGCGTACCTGGCTCGCCTATGGCAGGACATCGCCCAGACGGGCAGGTGCGATGTCGTCACGGCCCTGGCCCGGCCGCTGCCCTCGATGGCCATCGCCGAACTGCTCGGCGTCCCCGGCGATGCCGCGCTGCTGGCCCGGTGGTCGGCCAGCCTGCAGGCAGTGTTCGACATGGATATGACGGCCAAGCGCGCTGAGATCGAGGCAGCCAGCCAGGCCGTCCGGGACTACGTGCTCGGCCTGGCGGCCCGGCGGCGGCAGCAGCCAGGCGAGGACCTTGTCTCAGCTCTGGTCCATCACGAGCAAGCTGGTGACCGGCTCAGCGATGACGAGATCGTCACCCTGACGAGCTCGGTGATCGCTGGCGGCACCGATACCACCGAGTCGCAGCTGGCGCATGGCTTGCGGCTGTTCGCCGGCCATCCCGGCCAGTGGGACCGGCTGGGGGACGACCCGGCTCTTGCGGAGCAGGCCTGCCAGGAGGTCCTGCGTTTCGAGCCGATCGTGCCGTTCACGGCCCGGCTGGTGCGGGAGGAGCTGGAACTCGCCGGGATCGTCTTCCCGGTGGGGACAGTCATCTTTGTCTGCGCGGCGACCGCCAACCGTGACCCGCTGACGTACGCAGATCCGGGCCGTTTCGACATCATGGCCGACCGAGGCGGCGCGCAGGTGGTTACCTTCGGCTTCGGCGCGCACTTCTGCGCCGGCGCGAACCTGGCGAGGGCCGAGATCATCGAAGCGCTGGCGTTCCTGGCCCCGCGCATGCGCCACCTGCAGCTCGACGGCGAGCCCGTCTTCGGCACGCCGACCGGGATCTACACGATGCGCAGCCTGCCAGTTCGCTTTACCCCTTGCGAACCCGGCTGAGCCAGCGCCGCAGCGCTCCGCTCGACCAGCCGGTCAACGGCCTGCCTCCGCGGACACTCCCTGACGTACTTGAAATGCCGTTAGTTGCCTGACGCGGGCCCGGCTGGCGGTTCGACATCGTGGTAGACGCGGACCGCGGCCAGCAGCCCGCCTGGGTCGCGCTCGTATACTCCGAGTCCCGCCTGGGGCGGCAGGTCGTGGCTGCCCCAGCGGACGCAGTTGTATTCCAGCGCGCAACGGACCCCGTCGTCAGTCACCAAGCAGGGCTGCAGAGCGATACCGCCGCCCGCGCTGAACTCCCTGGTGAAAAACGAGCGAAGCTCCGCCGCGCCACGGTGAGTGGCATGCGGGCCGGTGGGCTCACGGTAGTACCCGTCCGGTGTGAAGGCGCTCACGACCGCCTCGGTGTCACCAGCCTGGAGCGCGGCCTGGTATCGGCTGGCGACATCCCCGAGGCGGGCGTCACCGGGCTTGAGGATGGGCGGCCGGACGTGACGCCGCCCGTCGACCGGCCACTGGCTACAGTAGGTGCGGAATACCACCGACAAGTCGTTGGGGGATTCGGCGACGACCGCTACCGGCCACGCCACTTCCCCGCCATCGCCGGTCAGGTGCGCCAGAAACTCCACCACGGCCCGCCCGTCCGCGCGTGTGGAAGCCACGGTCTCGATCCGAGTGCGGTGCTGGGCCAGCCAGGACTTGTTCTCTGTGACGAACCGCCGCAGTTGCCCGTGGCCGCGGATCTCGCCCGCGCGGGGATCGTAGACCACCACCTCGCCCGGCCACGTGGTCTGCAGGACGCGGCTGTCACCGCGGTTCAGCGCAGCGAAGTACTGGCCCACCGGATCTGCCTGACCAGCGGCGCGAGTCTGCTGGCGCGCAAGCTCCCCCGCACTGACGAAGTCCGGAAACCACGGCATCTGAACCCCTAACTCCCTCGGCGGCCGGACACGCGCTGGCCCTTGCCCTCCAGCGACATCCTCATCCCCAGCGCCGCCCAGGGGAAGGTCCTACACCGGCACCAGAACCTGGCAGATCACCTGGACCTGTTACCTCGGCGGCATGTGTATAGCCAGCCGAACTGTCACCGGGCCGGTTCCGGACGGTCGGACATCGCGGCGGCGTGCGCTCAATGGCATCGGACCCAGCGCATGGCAACGAGCCCACCGCCAATTCCGCAGGCCCAGTCGGCCGTCCGCCGTCGATGCGGGGTATTCACACCTGCCGCGGCCGGTAGATGTCAGAACGGTGCTCGATGGCCACGACGTCCACCTTCTCCGGCAGCCGGGCCAGCGCGCGGCGGGCACCAGCCGTCCAGGCGATGGCGTGGTTCGCAGCTGCGGCCGGCTACCACACCCCCGGACCGACTACGCGTCCGCTGTATCGTGGTTTCACCGCCGAACGCAATGTGCTCAACGCATCAGTCTCGCTGGCCGTCGGATCAGATTTTTGAGTTTCCCGGCCCAGCAGCTGGCCCTGACGATGCAGCAGTTTTGCCAGTGGTGACGTTCAGGAAGGTCGGTTGCGACGATGCATCAGAGCCACTGCTTCGACCGCGGCTCTTATACAGCCATTGGCGACGTGGCGAAGCCCTGCGCTAGCTGCTACGGACACTGGGTGGCAACCAGCGAGGCCGCGGCCAGAGCGGTGTCATGACGACCACGTCGGCGGCGGGCGCCTTGGCGCGGCTGCAGGCGGCCCGGGCCTGGTTGCACGCGGCCGATCCCATCATTGCCGGGCTGATCGACCGGCGGCCCGACTACGACTCGCGGCATCGGCTGGACGGGATACCGCCGATGGACTTGTTCGGGGCGCTGGTGTTCCAGGTGACAGGGCAGCAGCTGTCCGTCGCGTCCAGGCGGCGCATCGCCGAACGGTGGCGTCCATTCCGTAGCCTGGCGACCCTCTACCTATTCCGGGCAGGGGAGTCGACGGCGGCGGTCAATGGGAGTGTCCCCCGGCTGGACGATGCGAAGAAGAATGTCACAGAAGGCGGCAGCCCTGCCACCATCTCGGCCCACCCAGGCCCGCATTCGAACGGGTGATCTGAACGCGAATGGCGTTCGCCGCCGACTCGCTATCGGGGCACTTGCCGACGGTCTCGTGCTGCCTGCTCGGGCGAGCCCGAGGGGCCGGGATGACTCCCGGCCCCTCGGCTGTGACCCCGGCGGAGATACGCCCTCTAGTTGAAGTCGACCGCCGCGATCCCTTGCGGGGACTGCCCGGCTCCCAGGCCGTCGGAGACGGGGGTGAGCTGGGTGAGGCTGCCGCTGCCGGGGTCGATCGCGAACGGCACCACCATCCCGTTGCCCGGAGACAGCTGGTAGAGGAACTGCCCGTTCGGGGAGAGCGCCTGGTCGATCGGCGTCACGAGGGCCGCGCTGGCCAGGGCGATCACATAGCTGGCCACCTCGGCCGGGTTGGCGGCATCGCGCACGAGCGTGCCCGCACGGGCCGCGATCTCGTCGCCGAGGTACGCCGCGACCTCGTGCGCGTGGCCGGTGCAGCCGAGCCCTCGCCGCTGCCGTCGTGCCCCGCACGACCACCGCGACCCTGGATCCTGAATCCGCGGCCCGCCACCCAGCTACTCCCGTTGCCGCATCACATATGTGCTCGCCAGTATGTGTGCGGATAGGAGATTAGCGCGCTCTGGATGTCTTCACGTCGCCCGCTTCTCCTGGCGGGCCAGCAGGTCACGGATGCGTGTTGCCAACGTCTCTTGGCGGACCACTAGCTCGCGGAGTCGCGTCGCCAACAGCTGGCGCGCGACGGTCCAGAAGCGACGGCTGTCAGGGTCGGCCAGTGCTACCGGATAGAGGGGATGTTACGTTTGCCTAGACTTAGGCACGATCGCCTCGGAGGACCTATGCAGCGAGGGCGGGCACTCTTCTGGACGATTATCGGAAGCGTCGTAGCTGTAGTGGCGGCAGTAATAGCATTGATCCTAGTCAACTCTGGCGCGCCGCCAAAGGCAGCTTCTTCGCCCGCGCCATCCATTTCCGCCAGTGCAAGCTCCCCAGCTGGCGAGTCTGCACCAGTGGTGATTCCGAAGACTTCCAGCACGTCCTCGTTCTCATATCTCTCAGATCTGGCACCTTCCGGGAATCTCGGCGAGCTGGTGGACCCGGGTCCGGTCAAGATAGACGGATCAATTTACCCCAAGAGCATCTCGTTCTATTGTAACGTTGGCGATCCAACTGCTTTTCCTGCATATAAGCTAGGGCGTAACGCTCGCCGGTTCCAATCTACTATTGGACTTGGGGGCAAGTTTCCGCCGCAGTTCGAAGCGGGAGTAATACTAGTTGGCGATGGGCACACTCTCGGGACCTTTATTGTCAGCGCCCTTAGTCCTAAAACCGTCGATGTCAATGTAACAGGGATCCATACCCTCCAACTCCAATGCTTCGGCTCCGGTCAATCTTCGTCGGCCGGTTGGGCCGTTTCTGTAGCGTGGGGCAACGCACGTGTCGTAGAACGACATTGACCACGGAATGGCGGGTCGTGCTCGCCGGTCTTCGACCGGGCAATCGGCCCGGAGGCGAGCGCCATTCCCGTAGCGGGAAAGACGGCCGCGGCGACGTCTCGACCAGGATGTCTTGAACCGCTACGTCTTCGCCCTCGGCGGCACCGCCGATGAGCGTGCGCCGAGTGCTACCCCTGCGGGGGCTTCTCTCCGGTGGCCTTCTTGGCCCCCGGCAAATGACCTTCGTTCCAGACCACGAACGCGACTTCGACCAGCACCACGACGACGAGCAGGACGATGGGTCCCTGCGACGTCCGGGACCAACCGAGCGCGTCAACAGATCGTGGACTCCGGCTATCAGCAGCAGTACCGGTCCGACAGTCCCACGATGGATGATCAACAGTCTCCGGAGAACGCACCGAGCCGCCTCAATGTCTGTACGCACTCCCCGATGGCCACCTACCGTGAGGGCACGCAGCCCGCTAACCGCTGGGCCGCGTAGGTTGACGGGATGACTCACCACAGCAGGCTGTCCAAGATCGTGATTGATGTCCCGCCCGCCGATCACGACCGCGAGCTAGCGTTCTGGAGCGCAGCTGTCGGCCAGCCGCTGACCCGATTCGACACCCACCCCGAGTACCACGGCGCCGCGCTCCACGGCCCGGAATTCGGGTTGCTCATCCAGCGGCTCAGCCACGGCCCGGGCCGAATTCACCTGGACATCCACACCGACGACCTAGTCGCCGAGATCGCCAGGCTGGAGGACCTCGGCGCCGAACGGGTAGAGCAGGTGCACGCCTGGTGGATCCTCCGTGATCCTGCCGGAATGCTGTTTTGTGTCATCCCTGAGCCCGCCGGCTCGCTCAACGACAGCAACGCGCAACGGTGGGACTAGCGCCGCCCGGCTGGACTCATTCTCATTCGCCAGCCGTTGAGCGGAAGATCGGTCTGGATGTCCTGCTGGCCAGGCCTGCTAAGGAAGGCGAACTCGTCGGTCCACAGGTCCGGGTCGTAGTTCTCGGTGTTCGGGCTGGTTCCGACGTGGCGCTGCCGCGTTGCGTCGTAGGAGAAGAAGTTCTCCCGCAGCGCGGCCTCGTGTGCTTGGCGGTCAGCCCAGAACTCTCGCCGGGTCTTCCACAGCGGACCCAGACCGTCTTCGTGGGCGACGGCGTTCTGAACGATGAGTGCTTGCAGCCGCTCGGGATGTGCGATCGCGAGCCGGAATCCCACCGGGCCGCCGTAGTCCTGCATGACCAGGGTGTACCTGGTCAGCCCGAGAGCCTGGGCGAAATCGCCGAGGACCGCGGCCAGGTGGTCGAAGGTGTATGCGAACTGGGTGTGGCTGGGCGCGTCGCTGTGCCCGAACCCGGGGTAGTCCGGTGCGACCAGGCGGAACGAGTCGGCGAGCCGGTCCAGCAGCGGCTGCCACATGCGGGACGAGGAGGGGAATCCGTGCAGGAGCAAGATCGCGGGCGCATCCTGCGGTCCGGCCTCACGATAGAAGACAGACAAGCCGTTGACGTCGACGGTGCGGTACGCCGTGCGATCCATGGTTGTTTCCGTTCACATCAGGGGCGGGCAGGTCCGGGTGGACCGGTAATGGTCTGGCTCATCAGTTCGCTGACGTGCCGCGGACTAGCCGGCGTCAATGTGATGCAATTCGCCGGTGATCTCGGCATTCACTCGGACTGCTCGGCGGGCGTGCTCGATGGCCAGTGAGCGGGCACCCAGTCCCCCTGCGGGTCGGTGGTCTGGCCCACTTCGATCAGGTGACCGTCGGGATCGCGGATGTAGCAGCGCTTCTCGAACGGGTGCTGTTTCGGCGGCGTCAGGAACTCAGCACCCCTCGCGCTCCACTCGGCATAGACGGCCTCGATGTCCGTGACCCGGATGTTGAGGAAGCTGCTGACCCGGTCGGGATCGGGCGGCGTCTCCAGGATGACGGTCGGCTTGTCGTCGGTCGGCCCTCCGCCGGTGCTGATAACGATCCAGCTGTTGGCTAGCTGGACGTTGACCGGCACCGGGCCGAAGACCTGCCGACCGCCGAGTACTTCGGTGTAGAAGCGGCGAGAGCGCTCGACATCGTCCGAGACGATGAAGTGGGTCAGCGCCATTCCGGCCGGGGGCGGTGGGAGCTCGGCCATCGGTCACCTCCGCTGGTGGGTCTCACACCCCGCTAAGCCGGGGCTCCAGCCAAACGCTACTCAGCACAGTCAGGCATTGGACTCCCCGGCTAGGGACGGGGACATCGACAGGAGATCGGTGTCATTGGACACCATGATGAGCGCTCCCACCTCGGCAGCTAGATCGAGGATCAGGTTGTCTTCATGATCAGGACAGTCGTGAACCGCCCTGGGCACCTCATCCAGGATGCGTCCGCCGCTGTGTTCGGCCGCTCCTACGACCGTATCCACGTAGGCGTCGATCTCCGCGCCGGAACGTCACCTGGGTCGATGCCGAGTTCGGCCGTGCGC
>Ga0335076_10002935_pt1 | contig 17066 bp, 15 predicted proteins | sample Lox_Sample_25_FD_206717 | JGI IMG/M metagenome (GOLD analysis project Ga0335076, IMG submission 206717) | Soil microbial communities from Loxahatchee National Wildlife Refuge, Florida, United States - Lox_Sample_2.5 | ecosystem: Environmental > Terrestrial > Soil > Wetlands | place: USA... | reverse complement strand
CCCCCGGACGACCCGCCCCCGGACGATCCGCCCCGGGACGACCCGCCCCCGGACGACCCGCTCCCGGACGACCGACCTCCGCCGCCCGGCCCCGACCCGCCACCGCCGGATCCGCCGCTGCGGGTCCGCAGCCAGTCGGCGAGTTGCTCGGCCACGCCTCCGACCTGGGCGCCGGCCTTGTTCAGGTTGTCGCCGATCTCGCGGAAGATCGCGCGGAAACGCTCGGCGTAGAACTCAACCGCGTCGCCGGCCTCGTCGCGGACGTTCGCGTTGGCGTCCTGTTCGCGGGTGCGGTACTCGCCGCGGATGATCCGGTCGTAGTCTCCGCTCTGGACCCACTTCAGCACCTCGGACACGCGGCGGACGGAGTCCGGATGGGTCTTGTTGAGCTCGTTGAAGAAGCGGCGGACGCGGTCACTGGGGTCGTCCCAGGCCTCGTATTCCATCGCCTGAGCCATGAACGCATCGAGGTTGAGGTCCCTCACGTGCATGTTTCCGGACATGACCATCAGCAGCCGGCACACGATCTGGGGATCGCGGACCACGATCGCGGCGGCCCGATCGGCGCTCAGCTCGGCGGCTCGATACCACTCGAGCAGCACTGCCCGGACCGCCCGGAACGGCATACCGAGGAAGAACGGCAGGCTGCCCCCCGCGCTCAGCAGGATGTTGAGCGCGGTCATGTACAGCATGTGATCGGAGAGGATGTGGCCAACCTCGTGCGCGAGCACCGCGCGCTGCTCGCCGGTCTCTAGGTTCGCTAGCGCTCTCGCGTCGATCACGATCATCGGCTTGCCCGACCCGATCGCCTGGGCGCCGCCGATCACGGGAGAGGTCACGTAAAGGTCGTAGACCTCGGGCATATCGAGGATCCGGCACACGCCCTGGTGGGCAGCCCACAGGTCGGGCAGCTGCTGGTCTGAGACCCTGATTGAGTTGCCCAGGAAGTACTGGCGGAGCGCCCGCTCGTAGCGCCACTCGATCAGCTTGCGCACGACCGTGTCGAGCATCGGGACCGCCTTGAGCGCCGCGGTTGCGGCGCGGTCCGCGGGATGCTCGTACGCCTTCGACGAGATCCCCGTGTACGGCTCGATGTGGTCGGGAAGGGTCTCCGGCACCTCGTCTGGAGCGTACTCCCCCGAAGCGGAGGGTCGGGTAGCGTTTGGGCCATGTTCGTGTTCAAGGCCGGCGTCGTCGGCGCCGGCACGATGGGCGGGGAGATCGCGCAAGTGATCGCGAACGCCGACATCCCGGTCGTGCTCAAGGACGTCGATCAGAAGTTCGTCGATCAGGGACTCGAGAAGGCCCGGTCGCTTTGGCAGGCGCGCGTCGACGCCGGCAAGATCGACGGCGAGGAGCAGCAGCGCAAGCTCGGGCTGATCACCGGGACGCTCGAATACGAGTCGTTCGGCGACGTCGACTTCGTGATCGAGGCCGTGCCCGAGCGGATGGAGATCAAGCAGACGGTGTTCTCCGAGCTCGATGAGGCCACGCCGGGTCACGCGATCCTGGCCTCGAACACCTCATCGCTGTCGGTGACCGAGATGGCGATGGCGACCGGCCGGCCCGATCGCGTGGTCGGCTTTCACTTCTTCTATCCGGCCTCGGTGATGCGGCTGATCGAGGTCATCGAAGGCGACGAGACCTCGCTCGAGACGGTCCAGGCGGCGGTCAACTTCGCCCAGGCGATTCGCAAGACCGCGATTCGCTGCGGCGAGGCGCCGGGGTTCGTGGTCAACCGGATCCTGAACTCGAGCGTGTCCGAGCTGTGGCGCGTCCAGGAGGAGACGGGCATCGACGTCAAGGAGATCGACAAGATCGTGGCCGAATCCAAGGCCGCACCGGTCGGCCCGTTCATCCTGTGCGACCTGCTGGGGCTCGACACTGTCCTGCACGTCGCCGAGCACCTGCGCGATTCCTACGGCGACCGCTTCTATGTGCATCAGGGCATGCGCGAGCTCGTGGCCCAGCGCAAGCTCGGGGCGAAGACCGGGGAGGGCTTCTATGAGCACGGGCGCTGAGCTCGAGACCGCTGCGCTCGTCGACCGCTTCACGCTCAAGGCGCTCGTCGAGAGCTGCCTGGTGCTCGAGGAGGGCGTCGCCTCGATGAAGGACATCGACCTGGGGATGATGGCCGGCGCAGGCGTCATCCCGCCGCCGTTCGCCCGTGCCGACCAGATCGGGCTCGACGAGGTGCTGGCGAGGCTCGAGCGCGCCTCCGTGGAGTGGGGCGAGGCGTTTGAGCCGCCCGCGATCGTGCGGCGGCTGGTCGCGCAGGGCCGGCTCGGCGTCAAGGCCGGCCAGGGCTTCTTCCCGTATCCACGGCCCGACGCGGGGTGGGCCGGGCGCCCGGTGAAGCTCGAGAGTCGCGGCCCGGTGGCGATCGCCTGGCTCGACCGCCCGCCGGCTAACTCGATCTCGCCCGAGGTCGTGGGAGCGTTGCGCGAGCTGTGGGACACGATCAACGGCACGGTTCGAAGCCTGGTGATCACCTCGGCCAACCCGATGCTGTTCTGCGCCGGCGCGGACATCAAGGCGTTCACGACAATGGACGCGACGTCCGGCGGGAAGCTGCTCGACGCCATGCACGGACTGCTCCGCGACATGGAGACCTCGCCGATCGTGACGATCGCCGCCGTCAACGGGATCGCGCTCGGCGGCGGCTGCGAGCTCGCGATGGCCTGCGACATCCGGATCGCGTCCGAGTCGGCGATGTTCGGCCAGCCCGAGATCAACCTGGGGATCATCCCGGGCTTCGGGGGGACGCAGCGCCTCCCGCGGCTGGTGGGGGAGGGACGCGCGCGCGAGCTGAACCTGACCGGGGATCCGATTCCGGCCGAGGACGCGTACGCAATCGGGCTGGCAAACCGGGTGGTGGCGGACGAGGCGCTATTCGACACCGCGCTCGCGTGGGCGCGCAAGCTGTCGGAGCAGGCGCCCCGGGCGGTCGAGCAAATCAAGCGCGTGTCCGCCGCCGGCGACATCGACGAGGGCATCGAACGCGAGAAGAAGGCGTTCCTCGACGTGTTCGCCTCCGAGGACGCGCGCGAGGGGATCTCGGCGTTCGTGCAGAAGCGCAAGCCGCGGTTCTCCGGCAAGTAAGTGAGCGCGACCGACACGGCGGCCGACCGGCTCGCAAACCTGATCAGCGAGGCCAACTCGGTCGTGGCGCTGACCGGCGCGGGCATCTCGGTGCCGTCGGGAATCCCGGACTTCCGCTCACCGGGGACCGGGCTGTGGAGCAACGTCAATCCGATGGAGGTCGCCCACATCGATGCTTTCCGTCGCGACCCTGCGCGGTTCTGGAGCTTCTACGGCCAGCGCTTCCAGACGCTCGAGGACAAGCAGCCCAACCGCGCGCATGCGGCACTCGTCGAACTCGAGCGGGCGGGGCTGCTCGACGCGGTGATAACCCAGAACATCGACCGGCTGCACGAGCGGGCCGGCTCGAAGTCGCTGGTCGAGGTGCACGGGACGATCTCGCACTCATCCTGTCTTGTCTGCCGGTCACGATATGAATTGGAGGACGTGCGCCGGCGGCTAGCCGGGTCCCCGGACGGGGTGCCGCGTTGCGATTGCCGCGCGCCGCTGAAGCCGGACGTCGTGCTGTTCGGCGAGTACCTCCCGGTCGAGGCGATCGCCCGGGCCGAGGCGCTGGCGGCCGGCGCCGACCTGATGCTGTGCATCGGGTCCTCGATCGAGGTCTATCCGGTGGCGCAGCTACCGGAGACGACGCTGCGAACCGGCGGCCAGATCGCGATCGTGACCCAAGGCCGAACGCCGTTCGATCGACACGCCGCGGTACGAATGGACGGCGACGTCGTCGACGAGCTCGAGGCCCTGGTGGCCGCGCTGGGGCTGGCTATCCGGGAAGCGACGCGACCCGCGCCCTGAGCGCGGCCTCGAGCCGACCCAGGGCAAACGCAATCGCGTCGGTCTGAGGAGCGTCGATCGTTCGCTCGAGCGCTGCCGTGGCTGCCGCCGCGACGCCGTCGTGGAGCGAGGCCAGCTCCGCCAGGCGTTCGGCCAGCGCCGGCGCGGCCGGGTCCGCGGGCAGTTCGGCGAGCGCGGCGTCGAGCGCGACCAGGACCTGGAGCGCGGCCTCGCGCGTGCGCCCGTCGTCGAGGTCGAGCCGTGCGCGCAACGCCAGCTCCTCGGATACCAGTGGGGCGTGGCGCCCGGTGAGTAGCGCGGCGAGGCGAGCCTGGGCGGCGGGGAGACGGCGGCGGCGTCCCCGCGCCGAGTCGATCAGCTCGCGGGCATCGGTCCACAGGCCATCGGCGACCTCCTCGCCGGCGCCATAACCGATGCGCGCCACCAGCGCATCGTGGCGCCCGACGCCGTAGACGTGCGGATCGGCCGACGCGAGGCGATGGGAGTGGAGGACCCGGTTGAGCACGACGAGTCCGGAAGCGAGCTCGGGCTCGCCGGCGCCGCTCAGCCAGACCGCGGCCTGCTCTGAGGTGCTCAGCGGGTCGCCGACCTCCACGATCGTGGCCCTCGAGGTCGTGACGAGTGAAGGTTCAGGCTCAGGTAGAGCCTTATTTTGTCGCCGGAAACGGCCGAGTTGACTGCGTTTCTGCGCTCCCAGCGTCGCCAGCACAAGGACGTGCGACGGGGCTGCACCCGAACCGGCGCCATCGCGGCGGATCAGGTACCGGCCGTCCGGAGGACCGAGCGTCCAGGGCAACTCGAACTGGCTGAAGCGAAACAGGGCGGTGATCCGCGGAGGCTAACCCGCCGGCCTGGCCGCCGGCGCTACTGGCCGGCGGTCTTGATCGCGTACTTGCTCGGTGCGATCGGGACGATCGGCTCGCTGATCTTCGAGATGTGGTTGATCAGCTGCGTCCACTGCTGCGGCTGGAGGATGCTCGAGACCTCGGCCGAAAGCTTATTGTTCTGCCCGTACAGCGGCGTGTAGGCGATCTGGATCCGGTTCGCGTGATCCGGCAGCGACAGCGCGGTCGGCTGGCCCTTGTAGCTCATCAGCGAGACGATCTCGTCAGGCTGCATCGCTCCCTGGAGCGTGAGCAGGCGACGCACGGCGACGTCGGTCACCGAGCCGGCGCCCTGATGACCCTGGATCGGGATCCCGTTGATCGCCGAGATGTCCACGCTCTCGCCGGTCGAGCCGGCATCGTCGACGCCGTCCGCCGCGTTCGAGGTGTGACCGCATTTGAGCCCGGTGACGTCGGGCTTGAGGCCCGAGGCGGACAGGAACTCGATCACCGCGAGGATCCGTCGGTCGATCGCGCCGTCCTGGATGTCGCGCCGGCCGCAGGGATAGATCTGCACGTTCGGGTCCTGGAGGACGCGGTCCTGGAGTTGCTCCTTGGACATCAGCAGGATCTGGCCAATCGTCGGATTCTTGGCGTCCTTCCCGAAGAACGGGTCGACTCCGGCGGCGCGGTACACCGCGGTCGCCTCGAGCAGCTTCCACCCGTCGAGGATCGGCTTGGGGTCGATGTACGGTGCCTTGTTGCCGGCCGGCTGGATCATGAACTCGAGATGCGAGGCGTTAGTCGGCGTTCCGGCGCCGAGCCGGCCGAGGATCGTCCCCGCGACCACGACCGCGCCGGGCTTGAGCGGCTCCAGCTTGTACTGGTTCTTGGCCAGGTGAAGGACGTCCGAGAAGTAGTTCCCGAAGTTTCCGAGCTGCGGCCCGCTGCTCGTGATCTGGAGCTTGCCGCCGGCGGCGTAGGACGCAGGGCGTGAGGGATTGGCGAACAGGCGCTCCTTGACCATCGGCGTGCCGATCGTCGGCGTGTCCGCCGGCGCGGAGCTCGCGTCGGCCGGCTGCTGGGATCCGGCGCTGGCCGCGTTCTGGGTGCCGGCGCTGGGAGCCTGAGACCCGGCGCTGGCCGCTTGAGACGGGGCAGTCGCGGGCGTCACCGGCAGCGAGATCGGGGCGCTGCTGGCCTCGCTCGACGCCTTGGACGTGCTCGGAACCGGAGGCGCCTGCTGCGAGCCGGCCGTGGCGGGCTGCTTCGGCGCCGGCGTGGCCGGGGCCAGGAGGGCCTTGGCGACCTCCGTCGAGCTGATCCGCACGGGCTTCGGCACGGGGTACAGCGTCGGGATCGAGCCGAGGTTCGCGTACGTGTAGGTGTTGCCAGTCGCGTCCTGGAGCTCGATGTAATGGCCGAGCTTCTGGCTGTTGCCGATCTTGACGATCTTGCCGTCGTTGACCGCGATCACGGGCGAGCCCTGCTTGGCGTAGATCGCGGTGCCCGTCGTGTTCGGGTCGGACTTGACCGGGACGGCCGCGTTGGGCGTCTTGATATGCGTCTTGGCGAGCTTGAGGACCGAGTCGTCCGCGTATTTGGCGGGAGCCGCGACCGGGAAGTGACCCTCGACCAGGCCCGCGAGGGCACCGATCATCGCCTTCGGCATCCCGCCGATCAGCTGCGCCCTGAGCAGCACGGACTGGACATACCAGCCCGCGTGGTTGTAGGCGAAGATGGCCTGCGAGATGTTCTGGGAGGCGCCGGCCGCGTGCAGGTACCGTGCCGCCGTGAAAACCGCGTCGGCGGGGTTGTAGGGGTCGGCGACGCCGTCCCCGTTCGCGTCGACCGCATACCGCTTCCACGTCGAGGGGAGGAACTGCATCCATCCGACGGCGCCGGCGGTCGACACCGACAGGTTGCGGCCGTAGTCGGTCTCGATCTCGTTGATCGCCGCCAGCACCTGCCACGGCACGTCGTACTGGATGCCGGCGGCCTGGTAGATCGGGAGGAGGAACGGCGGGATCTGGAAGCTGTCGATGAAGAAATTCGGTACGCCGATCGGCGCGGGCCCCGGGAGCGCGAACGAGTAGGTCGGGTTCGACGGGGTGGGGATGCCGCTCTTGGTGACAGGCGGCGGCGGCGTCAGCGGCTTGGTCTTCTTGTTCGGCTTCTTGTGCCGCTTCTTCTTGCCCTTCTCGACGTTTCCGGAGCCGAGCGACACGGCGCTACCGGGCGCGAGCGTTGTCGTCTTGGTCCGCGTCCCGGAGCCCGTCGAGCCCTTCTTATTCTTCGTCGGGTTCGTCGACGTCCTGGTCGGATTCGGGTTCGACTTCTTCGTCGTTGACGTCGAAGTCTTGGTCGAGGTGGAAGTCGAGGTCGAGGTGGTCGGGGGCGGCTGGACCGTCGTGGTTACCGTCACCGCCGGCGTGGTCGCCGTGACCGGCGGGCACGTCTGGGAGACGCTGACGATCGGCAGCTGGACCGGCAGCGGGAGCGTGTTGGGATCCGTGCCCGGAGCGACGTTCTGGAACGTGAACTGCTGGCCGCCGACGACCGTGATGATCACCGTGCAGCCATCCGCGGACGCGCTGGGGATTGCGCCAAGGCCGAATACCGCGAATACGCAACCCGCGGTCAGCGCAGCAATCGACAACTTGCGCCTTCTCAACACTGTGGCTTACTCCTCCCGCGGTGCGCCACGCGTAAATTCGTCCCAGCTACGATCACAGGTAGGCTTGGGATGACGCTACTGGCTGCCGCCGAGCTTTGCAATTCAGAACCGTCGGGTCTGGTGGATGTCTCTTCAGGTACCAACATGCCGTGGCGTTCAATCACAGTCGCCGGGCATTCCTGTGAATCGGCACGATCCCCGGGGCACTGTAGCGATGGGCGTGTTGTCTAAGCATCAGCTAATCCTCAAGTCGAGGGTTAGAGTTGCGGTTTGGGGACGAACTTTGTGACGTTTGCATCGAGCACGAGAGGCGGTTGGGAATGAGCGACGACAACGTCGGCGACAAGGGCATCCGTGACCGGGTCACGCGCCAGGGCGAGGAGGCGATCGGGAAGGTCACGCAGGGAATGCTCGACAATCCCGTGGTCAGCCGGGCGCTGAGCGCCGCGTTCGAGACGCGGCAGCGCGCCACCCGGGCCCAGGAGGCGGCGATGGGTGCCCTCAATCTGCCTTCTGCCGGGGACATCGAGCGGCTCACGCGGCGCCTGCGGAGCGTGTCCCAGCGGCTCGAGGCGATCGAGGATGGGCTCGATCGGCTCGACCAGAGGCTGGAGAAGCTCACAGCCGCGAGCGAGAAGCTCACGTCCGCGAGCGCGCTGGACGAACGTCTGACCGCGATCGAGGAGATCCTGGCCCGAATCGAGGCCTCGCTCGGCGCCCTCGCGTCCGAACGGGCTTCTTAGGCGGTCCGAGCGCCGGCGGTCAGCGCGCGCAGCGCCGCCTCTCCCATCCGCCGTTCCGCCGCGCGAAGCTCCTCCTGGCCGATCCGGACTCGTTCGGGGAAGACGATGTCGGAGACGACCAGCAAAGCGGCGGCCTGCACGGATCGGGCTGCGGCCAGCGCGAACAGAGCCGAGGACTCCATTTCGACCGCGAGGGCGCCCGCGGCCGCCCACTCGTGCTCGAGCCCACGATCGTCGTAGAACAGATCGGTAGTTGCGACGGGTCCCCGGTGGACCGAGTGAACGTCGTCGTCGGGTTTCGGGAAGGGCGGATCGGCGGCGGCCGTCACGACGTCCAAGAGGTCCCGGCTCGCCGGCACCCGGTCGGAGGCGCCGAGGGCCCGGCTGGTGCCGTCCGCCGCGATCGCCTCGGTGACGATCACCAGATCGCCCAGCCCCAGCCCCGGCACCAGCGCACCGCAGGTGCCGACCCGGAGCAGGTGACGCGCTCCGAGGTCGACCAGCTCTCCGACCACGACCGCCGCGCTCGGGCCACCAATCCCGGTGCTCTGGATCGTCAGCGGCTCGCCGTCGGGTGCGAGACCCGTGTAACCCCACAGGCCGCGATTGTGGTTGAACATCTTGGCGCCGTCCAGCAGTGACTCGGCCAGCATCAGCGCCCGGCCCGGATCCCCAGGCAGGAGTACGCGCTCGCTGAGCGCCGTGGTCGGCTGCAGTGCGTTCGGGGCTGCCACCAGGCCTATTGTTATTTATGTCCTCTTACCTTTATCTGGCATTGACAGATTCGGGATTGGCGAGTAGACCTAAGGCCAACAGAACAGGCACCAGGCCGGAGCGTGATGCGCAGCCCAGGCCAGCTGGGGAGCGCATTCGCGAGGCGCCGCCGGAAACGTGACGAGCGCCAACGGCCGACGCAGCGGGCCGTTTCGCCCGCGGGCGGCGGGGCTTCGTGCTCGTCGAGGCCCCGCCGCCGACTATTGCAGCGTCGCCGGCAACGCAACCGCGGCGCCCGGCGTGGGTAAGAGGCTCCAGCAACGGATGTCCCGTCCACGCGTCAACAGTCACAACGGAGCCTCCCCCGACGGCCTCTCGATCCGCGAGGCCGCGGACAGAGTCGGGGTCGCGGTCTCGACACTGAGGTGCTGGGCCGGCCTGCCGCTGGTGGCGCTGCTCCAACTCGTCCGCGTTTACGGGCAGGCGATGGCGCGCGTCGCCGACGCCGAGGTGAGGTTGTTCCACATGCACGTTCACGAGCCGCTGATGCGCTCGGGCGCCACCGGGGTCGAAACCGCCGACGAGATGCTCGAGCTCACCCGCCGGTTGCTGCCCCTGGCATCGCCGGTGATGGATCAGGTTCATCAGCGCTACCTGCAGCACTTCCTCGAGCAGGACGTGGTCGGTCACATGGAGTCCGACCTCGAGGGCGACTCGATCGACCTCGGGCGCATGCGAGTCGCGATCGCGTTCGCCGATCTCACTGGGTACACGCGCCTGACCGAGGAGGCGGGTGAGCTCGAGGCGGTCGATGCCGTCGAGCGGTTCGTGGACGCGGTCCAGGGCACGCTGCCCGACGACGCCCGGGTGATCAAGACGATCGGCGACGAGGTGATGATCGTCGGGTCCGACCCGGCGGCGCTGGCCCAATGGGCGGTCGGCTTCCAGCAGCTTCACGACGGGAGCATGCTGCCCCGGATCGCGGTCCACTACGGGGTCGCGCTCTACCGCGACGGCGACTACTACGGCCGTGATGTGAACATCGCCTCGCGCGTCGGAGCCCGCGCCGCGGGCGCCGAGGTGCTGGTGACCAGGCCGGTGGTCGAGCACTCGGCCGCGCGAGGCCTGGAGTTCGACCGGATCGCGGACGTCCGGCTGAAGGGGTTCAGCGAGTCCACGGAGATCTTCATCGCGCGCGAGCGGGAGGCGGCATGAACCCGGAACCCATGTTCACGCGCGTGCGCGAGGAGGGCCTGCTCGCCGCCGGTCGCCCCGTGGTCGTGCTGTTGTCGGGGGGCCGCGACTCGACGTGCCTGCTTGATCTCGCGGTGGACGTGGCCGGTGCGAGCGCGGTCACGGCGCTTCATGTCAATTATGGGATTCGGGAATCGGCGGGCGAGGACGACCGCCATTGCCAGAAACTTTGCGCGAGCGTCGGAGTGAAGCTCGAGGTACGCCGGCCGGGGCCGCCGTCGAGCGGAAACGTTCAGGCCTGGGCGCGCGAGGTCCGCTATCGCGAGGCGCTCGAGCTGGCCGACGGCGCCGACGTGGCCGCCGGACACACGAAGACCGATCAGGTCGAGACGATCCTCTACCGGCTCGCGTCCTCGCCGAGCCGGCGGGCGCTGCTCGGGATGCGGCCGCGGGAAGGGCAACTTATCCGGCCGCTGCTCGGTTTCACGCGCGAGGACACCGCGGCCTACTGCGTCGAGCGGGGCCTCGAGTGGCGCGAGGACGAGACGAACGCCTCGGATGCGTACGCGCGAAACCGGATCCGGGCCGGCCTCGTGCCGGCCTTACGGCAGATTCACCCGGCGGCCGAGGACAACGTGCTCGCAGTGGCGCAGATCCTGGGCGACGAGGCGGACGTGCTCAAAGACCTCGTGGACGGCGCTCTCGAGCGCGGAACGACCCTCGAACGTCTACGGCAACTGGCCCCGGCGCTTCGCCGCCTGGTGGTCCAGCGCATGGCCGATGAGGCGGCGGGCGGGTTCGCTCCGGGCGCCGCGATCCGGGCCGAGGAGATCGCCGCGCTGAGCGGTCAGGGCACCGTGATGCTCGACATCGGCAACGGGCTGCGTGCGGTCGCCGAGTACGGCGAGTTGAGGTTCGAGCGGCTTCACGCTGATCCGCTCCCGCCCGAGCCGGTGCGGTTGGCCATCCCGGGCAGCGTGTCCTTCGGCGGCCGCGAAGTTCGCTGCGAATACGCCGAGCCCGCGCTCGAGGCCGGGGTGCTCGACCGCGGCGCACTCGCCACGGAATTGCTGGTCCGATCCTGGCGGCCCGGGGACCGAATGGCGCCGCTGGGCCTTCGCGGCACGAAGTCCCTCCAGGACCTGTTCACGGCGCGGCGGGTGCCACGCGCGGAGCGGTCCGGATTGCCCGTGGTCGAGTCCAGCGGGGAGATCGTGTGGGTCGCGGGGGTGGCGACATCTGAGCGCTTCAAGGTCACGCGCGCGACGCGTGAAGCGGTCCTGCTCAGCTGCCGGGCAACGGCGATTCCCGGCGATCCTCGACCACCGGAAAGGCCATAAACTCGCGGCCGTGGAAGGCGACGACGCGATCGGGGAGATCCTCGTGCCCGCCGAGGATCTCAGGCGCCGCGTGAGCGAGCTGGCCGATGAAGTCTCCCAGGATTACCAGGGGAAAGACCTGGTGCTGGTCGGCGTGTTGAAGGGGGCGGTGCTGTTCCTGTCGGACCTGATGCGCCAGCTCGACGTGCCGTGCGAGGTCGATTTCATGGCGGTCGCCTCCTACGGCACGGCGACCAAATCCTCGGGCGTGGTGCGGATCCTCAAGGACCTCGATGCGGTGATCGAGGGCAGAGACGTGCTGATCGTCGAGGACATCGTCGATTCGGGACTGACGTTGCAGTACCTATTGCGCAACTTGGCGGGGCGAAACCCCCGCTCTCTCGAGGTCTGCGCATTGCTGATCAAGCCCGACCGCCAAAAGGTCGATCTACGGACCAAGTATGTGGGCTTCGAGATCCCCAACCGGTTCGCGATCGGGTACGGGCTGGACCACGCCGAGCGGTACCGCAACTTGCCGTACGTGGCCGCGTTGAAGGAATGAACGCCGAATGAGCGAACGCAGCCCGGCCGGACCGGGAAGCCCATTCCGGGCTGTGAACCCCCGCGTGCAAGGCTGTTCAGGGGCAGCAAACCAGATGCTACGCTTGACAGTCCCAGACCCGGAGCCCTGGCGCAGGTTGCGCCGAATCCATCCGCTATGAGCAGGTTTTTCAAGAGCGCAGCATTTCCGATTTTGATCGTGGTCGTGCTCGCGTTCTTCGCGCAGAAGCTGATCGGGAGCTCGAGCCACTCGCAGAAGCAGACCTTCGGCGACATGATGTACCAGCTCGAGCACGGCGGGGTTCAGAGCCTCTCGCTGCACGAGAAGGACAACACGGCGAACGTCACGACGACGAGCGGTCAGAAGTACTCGGTCGGCTATCCCGACGGCTACGTCTCGCAGATCATCACCGCCGCGAACAAGGACATCTCGCCGCAGAACTTCGACATCCAGGGCAAGACGTCTAACGGCTGGCTGTCGCTGCTCACCTACATCCTGCCGTTCGTGATCTTCATCGGGTTCTGGATCTTCCTGATGAACCAGGTTCAGGGCGGTGGGTCGAAGGTCATGTCGTTCGGCAAGTCGCGCGCCAAGCGAATGTCGGTCGACTCGCCGAAGATCACGTTCCGCGACGTGGCGGGCGTCGACGAGGCCGTAGAGGAGCTGCACGAGATCAAGGAGTTCCTCGAGAACCCCAAGAAATTCCAAGCCTTGGGGGCGCGAATTCCAAAGGGCGTGCTCCTGTACGGGCCGCCCGGGACCGGCAAGACGCTTCTCGCCCGCGCCGTCGCAGGGGAGGCGGGCGTCCCGTTCTTCAGCATCAGCGGATCGGACTTCGTCGAGATGTTCGTCGGCGTCGGCGCCTCGCGCGTGCGTGACCTGTTCGAGCAGGCCAAGCAGAACTCGCCGTGCATCATCTTCATGGACGAGATCGACGCGGTCGGCCGTCATCGCGGCGCAGGGCTCGGCGGCGGCCACGACGAGCGCGAGCAGACCCTGAACCAGTTGCTGGTCGAGATGGACGGCTTCGAGATGAAGGACAACATCATCTTGATCGCCGCCACCAACCGCCCGGACATCCTCGATCCGGCGCTGCTGCGCCCGGGCCGGTTCGACCGTCAGATCGTCGTCGACCGCCCGGACCGCAACGGCCGCAAGAAGATCCTCGACGTCCACACGCGCGGCAAGCCGCTGGCGCGGGAGATCGACGTCGACGCACTCGCCGGCCAGACGCCCGGCTTCACCGGCGCTGATCTGTCGAACCTGGTCAACGAGGCCGCGCTGCTGGCCGCCCGCAACGGCAAGCGCGAGATCACCCAGATCGAGCTCGAGGAAGGGATCATGCGAGTGATCGCGGGTCCCGAGAAGAAGACCCGCGTGATGTCCGACAAGGAGCGGCGGATCACGGCCTACCACGAGATGGGTCACGCGATGGTCGGCCACTACCTGCCGAATTCCGACCCGATCCACAAGATCTCGGTGATCTCACGCGGACAGGCGCTCGGCTACACGATCTCACTGCCGGGCGAGGACAAGTTCCTGACCACCCGCGCCGAGCTCCAGGACACCATGGCGATGACCTTGGGCGGCCGGGCGGCCGAGGAGATCGTCTTCGGCGAGATCACCACCGGGGCGTCGAACGACCTCGAGAAGGTCACCGCGACCGCCAAGCAGATGGTCATGCGCTTCGGCATGTCCGAGAAGCTCGGCCCGCGCGTGTTCGGCCACGACCACGGCCAGCCGTTCCTCGGTCGCGAGTTCAGCGCCGAGCCCGACTACTCCGATGAGATCGCGCGCGAGATCGACGACGAGATCCGGCGGATCGTCGAGGCGGCCCATGTGCAGGCGAAGGACATCCTGAGCTCGCACCGCGAGTCGCTGCAGAAGCTGTCGGAGATCCTGATCAAGCGCGAGACGATCGAGAAGGAGCAGTTCGAGGCTCTGCTCGATGGCTCGAGCGAGGCGGATGTTTTCGGCGCCGAGGCGCCACCGCCGCCCGAGGTGCCGATTCCCGGCACGCCCGCGGGCGAGCGCCGCGAGGGTCCGCGCCCGCTCCCCCGCCCCGGCTTGGCCGGCGGGACCGCCGAATAGCCGTCACCCGCTGAGCGGCGGGTTCAAGCCGTTGGCATGGCAGGCCGCGAGACCGGGGCCGAGCTTCGGCGCGGTGGCGAGCTTCGGTGGCTTGAGGAAGGCCGGCTTGCGGAAGTCGAAGTAGTTGGTCATCGGGGACGCGTTGGCGTCGCGAAGCGTCATCGCCGGGAGGTTCCACTTGCGCTCGATGAACGCGGTGATCGACGTGTGGTCTTCGATCGTGTGCGAGACGTACCGGGCCCGCGCCCAGGGCGAGACGACGATCATCGGCACGCGGAACCCGTAGCGATCGAACCCGGCCGGGACGTCGCCCGGGGCCAGGACGGGGGCGACCCCGTCCGGCGGGATCGCAGGGGGCGGCGGCACGTGATCGTAGTAACCGCCGTGCTCGTCGTAGGTGATGAACAGCGCGGTCTGTTTCCAGGTCGGTGCCTGCATCAACGCCTTCACCACCTGGCCGATGTACCGCTCGCCGAGCTGGATGTCCTGTGGGTTCTCCTCGGAAGTGGTCTCGTAGTTGGGGTCCAGGAACGTGAACTGCCGGAGCTTGCCGGCGGCGACGTCCGACAGGAACCGGCCGAAATGCTTGACGCGAGACGCGCGCGCCGGCGTGTCGGACCCCGGCACGAGCTCGAAGCTCGGGTAGCTAGGAGGCTCGTAGTAGATAGCCCAGCCGATGTGATGGTGGTCGAGCCGGTCCCAGATCGTCCCGTGCGGCGGCGGGGCGGGGGCGATGATGTCGTTGATCATCCCGGTCGAGGTCGCCGCGAACAGGTATGACCGGTTCGGCCAGGTCTGGCCTAGCAGCGAGCTGAAATGGCGGTCGCCGATCGGGAAGTGCTCGACCAGCGAGTAGGTGAACGGCAGGTCGTGCTTGTCCCAGTACTCCATCGCGACCGGCGCGCTGGCCCCCACGAACCCGTCGTTGAGGCCGTTGTCGTACGCCTCGTGGCTGGCGTTCCAGCTCTGGCTCGGCTTTCCCGACAGCTGGCACGGCGAAGTTGCGCGCCGGGCGACGATCGGGCTGCCGTTGGCATCCGGGTTGAAGTTGACGACGTTCCCGCCGACGACACGCAGGCCATCGACCGAGCCGCGCCCGCGCACCTGGTGGGGAACCATCCCGAGCAGGTTGTCGAACGAGTGGTTCTCCATCATCAGCACGACTATGTGCTCGATCTCGGGCATGCTGGCGGTGCCGGCGGGCTTGCCGGGGAACGGCAGGCTCCCCGGTTGGCGCAGGCCCGCGGGTAGCGCCACCGGACGGGCCCAGGCGGGCAGGCCGCGCGTCGCCAGCAGCGCCGCGCCGCCGGCGGCAGCGCCCAGCAGCGAACGACGGGTAATGGGTTCTTCGATGAGCGATCGCGAAGGCCGGCTCGGCATCGTGCGGGACACTATCCCGTGAGAATGCCCGACCACAGCACAACCCACGACGACACCTCGCGCCGCAGCGGCGGCGTCCTGCTCACGATCACGCGGGTCTGGGTTCCGGTGGGGATCGCGGTCGTGGGTCTCGCCGGGATCGTGATCGGCGGGGGAAAGGACGACGTGGTGGCGGGCGCCGGCGTGTCGCTGGTGATCGCGGCGCTGATCGTGTGGATGATCAACTGGATGTACCGGATCAGCGTGCAGAGTAACCGCGAGCGCGAGGACGAAGAGCGAGCGCGCGAATACTTCGACGAGCACGGACGGTGGCCCGGTGAGTAGCGCCGGCTTCCGGATCATGGGCGTGGTCAACGTCACGCCGGACTCGTTCTCCGACGGCGGGCGGTACCTGGACGCGGGCACCGCGATCGCCCACGGCCTCGAGCTCGCGGCCGAGGGGGCGGTGATGCTCGACGTCGGCGGCGAGTCGACCCGCCCCGGCGCGGCACCGGTGGCGGAGGACCAGGAGCTTCGTCGCGTGCTCCCCGTGATCGAGGGTCTGATCGACGCGGGATGCCGCGCCCAGATCTCGATCGACACGTCGAAGAGCGGCGTCGCGGCACGGGCACTCGAGGCGGGGGCGACGCTCGTCAACGACGTCACCGCGTTCCGCGGGGATCCGGAGCTCGCGGCCGAGGTCGCGCAGGCGAACGCCGACTGCTGCCTGATGCACATGCTGGGCACTCCGCGGACGATGCAGGACGACCCCCGCTACGACGACGTCGTCGGCGAGGTCAAGGCGTTCCTCGAGGAGCGGATGAGCTTCGCGATCGACCAAGGGATCCCGGAGCAGAAGATCATGCTCGACCCCGGGATCGGGTTCGGCAAGACGGTCGACCACAACCTCGAGCTGCTGCGGCGGCTGGGAGAACTGGTCGAGCTCGGGCGGCCGGTCGTGATCGGGACCTCTCGCAAATCGTTCCTGGGCAAGATCACCGGGCGCGAGGTCGACGACCGGGTGGCCGCGACCGTCGCCACCAACGTGCTCGCGTACGAGCGAGGCGCGCGCGTGTTCCGGGTGCACGATGTGGCCCCGGTCCACGACGCGCTCATGGTCACGGCTGCTACGGTCAGCGCGCCATGGACGACCCCGACGAGTACGACGAGGTAGACGAGGACGAGGGCGAGGAGCATCCCGAGCCCGAGGTCACGATCGAAGTCAGCGGGCTGTCGCTGTTCACGCACGTGGGCGTGACCGCGGCGGAGCGCGAGGTGGGCCAGCGGCTCCTGCTCGACCTCCGGCTCGACGTCGGGGAGTGCGACGCGACGGTCACCGACCGGATCGAGGACACGGTCGACTACTCCCAGGTGTGCGATACGGCAAACCTGGTGGCCCAACAACGCAGTTACAAGACACTCGAGCGCCTGTGCGCGGCGATCGCCGACCGTCTGATCGAGCAGTACGACTGTGGCGCGGTGTGGGTCAAGGCCGCCAAGCCCGAGCCGCCGATGGCGCTCCCGGTCAGCGAGGTGTCGGTCGAGGTGTGGCGCGAGGCCGAATGACGCCGGGATATCTCGGCCTGGGGTCAAATGTGGGCGACCGGCGGGCCCACCTCAAGGAGGCCGCCGCGGCATTGCCGGCGCGGGGCGTCGCAGTGGTGGAGTCCTCGTCGGTGTACGAGACCG
>Ga0335076_10002934_pt1 | contig 17066 bp, 16 predicted proteins | sample Lox_Sample_25_FD_206717 | JGI IMG/M metagenome (GOLD analysis project Ga0335076, IMG submission 206717) | Soil microbial communities from Loxahatchee National Wildlife Refuge, Florida, United States - Lox_Sample_2.5 | ecosystem: Environmental > Terrestrial > Soil > Wetlands | place: USA... | reverse complement strand
ACAGCTCGCAAGGAAGCGGAAATGCCGCGGGCGATGCGGTGAAGTTTACTGTGCCGACGGTAGCCAATGGGAAAGTATATGTTCCGACCCGCGGCAATGATACGACGACGAACTCGCCAACGGTTCGCGGCGAAATTGATGTTTACGGTCTGCTTCCGAATTGAACGTTTCCAGGCGCCTGGCGCGGAGGGTCACATTCCTTCGTAGTTCGGTCCGCCGCCTCCTTCGGGCACGACCCAGTCAATGATCTGGTAGGGATCGGCGATATCGCATGTTTTGCAATGCACGCAATTCGCGGCGTTGATCTTCAGCCGCAGCCCGTCTTTTTCCTGTGCCATTTCGTAAACCGCGGCGGGACAAAAATACTGGCAGGGATTGCCGTACTCTTCCGCGCATCTCGTCGAGCAAATGCTGTAATCGCTCACGTGCAAGTGGGACGGTTGATCCTCTTCATGCCGCGTCCCGGAATGGTAGACGTCCGTGAGCCGGTCGAAGGTCAACTTGCCATCGCCCTTGAATCTCTCCAGAGCCGCGCGCCCGTTGATCTTTTCGTAGTGTTTGTATCCCGCCTCGGCGCGCATGGGATCAATCAACCCGCGGCCGCCGGTGAGCTGTTGCAGTGAGGTGTGAACAAATCCGCGCAGCATTCCATGTTGGAAGGATTGATGGAAGTTCCTCACCTTCCACAATTCACTTTTGATGTAGCTCTGCTCGACTCTTCTCTGGAATGACCCAAGCGTTTTTTGCGAATAGTCACCGGCTTTGAGCGCTTCGAAGATTGTTTCCGCGGCGAGCATGCCGCTTTTCATCGCCAGGTGAATTCCCTTCAGACGCTGTGAATCCAGAAAGCTGCCGGAATCGCCGATGATCAGCGCGCCGTCCACCGAGTTTTTTGGCATGGCGTACCAGCCACCATAGGGCAAGGATTTTGCGCCGTAGCGCACGAGCTTTCCGCCGTCAAGCAGCTTTTTCAGAAATGGATGCGTCTTCCAAAATTGAAACGCGGCATGAGGATCAAATTGTGGATTCGCATATTCGAGCGCAATCACGAGGCCAATCGAAACGCGATTGTTCGCAAGACCGTAAATCCAGCCTCCACCGTACATATCGCCCGGAACCGGCCAACCGAGCGTGTGCGCGACGTAGCCGGGAGCGATGCGTCCCGGCTGCACGTCCCACAATTCCTTGATCCCGATTCCATAGCTCTGCGGATTGATGTTGTCGAGTTTCTTTTTGGCCACGAGCTGCTTCGTCAGCGAGCCGCGCGTGCCTTCCGCGAGCACGGTTACTTTCGCGCGCAGTTCATACCCGGGTGTGTAGTTGTCTTTCGGTTTCCCATTTTTGTCGAGCCCTTTGTCCTCAGTGATGACGCCGCCGACCCCGTCGCCGTCATAGACGAGTTCCGCACCGCCGAACTCCTTGAAAACATTCACGCCGGCGGCTTCGACGAGTCCGCCGAGCCACTTTGCGATTTTGTTCAGCGAAACGACGTAGTTGCCTTTGTTCTGAAATGGCGGCGGAGTGATGGGAAACCGGAAAGAGGAATTTTTGGTGAAGAGAAGCGCAGCCGAATCCGTGACCGGCGTATCGAGCGGCGCGGATTTTTCGAAATTCGGCACCAATTCGGCAAGCGCCTTCGGATTCATGATCGCGCCGGAAAGCTGCTGCGCGCCAATCTCGCGGCCTTTTTCGAGAACGTAGATATTTTCTGAAGAAAGTTCCGGCTTGCCGCCTGCTTCGTTGTGTATCTTGATCAGATTCGCCAGATGCAGCGCGCACGAAAGCCCCGCAGGCCCCGCGCCCACGATCAATACATCCGCCTCCAGTTGTTCCCGTTGAACCATCATATCGCTCGAATTCTAGCAGATGCGGTGACGCGGAAAACGTCAGAGCACATCATTTCGCGGTCCCATTGAAGGCATTTGGGGGGTTGTAAGGTTACGAGCCTTTTGCTTTTTGCAATTCTTCCGTAAGAGCGGGCATGATTTCGAAAATATCGCCGACCACACCATAGTCCGCGATCTCGAAAATTGGCGCGTTCTGGTCCTTGTTGATGGCCACGATCGTGCGCGCGCCTTTCATTCCGACCACGTGCTGGATCGCGCCGCTAATACCCAGCGCCAGATACAGCTTCGGTGCCACGGTTTGGCCCGAACTTCCAATCTGCCTTTCCATGGGGAGCCAGCCTTCATCGCAAATCGGCCGCGAAGCCGCGATCTCCGCGCCCAATGCTTTTGCCAGCGCTTCCGCCTGCGGAATATTTTCCGGCGCTTTGATTCCCCGGCCAATCGAGACGATCAGCGGCGCTTGCGTCAAATCCACAGCCGATTTCGCTTCGCGGAAGAGTTCCAGCGGCTTGGTGCGAATCTGCTCCGTCTTCAGCTCCACGGCGATCTTGTTCACCGGTGCTTTGCCAGACGGATGAGCGGCGACAAGATCGGCTCGAAACGCCCCCGATTGAAACGAAGCGAACCACGGCCCGGCGCCTTGAAACGTCACATCCGCCGCGGTCTTCCCCTGGAACATCTGCCGAACGAAGACCAATTTGCCATTCTCGTTTCGATAGCCGATGCAATCTCCGATCATCCCTTTGCCCAGCATTGCAGCAAGCTTCGGCGCGAAATCCCGCACCTGATAGGTATGTGGAAAGAGCACCAGATCGGGCTTTGCCGCTTCGATTGCCTGCTTCAGTGCAATGCAATATCCGTCTGGCGTATATGTTTCGAGCAGATCATGTTCGACAAGCAGCACTTCCGCCACGTTCTTTGTAGCCAACTCTTCCGCCAGCCCGGCAACATTCTTGCCGATGACGACGCCCGTCGCCGTGCTCGAAGTTTCGCTCACAATCCGTTGGGACGCGGCGAGCGTCTCGAAGCTCGCGTTGTTCCACTTTCCCTGCCTTTGTTCCGTGATCACGAGGATTTTCATGGCTAGATCACCCTCGCTTCAAACTTCAGCTTTTCCACGAGTTTCGCCGCCACTTCTTTCGGAGTTCCCGCCAGAAACTCGGTTTGCTTCGTCTTCACGGGCACGTAAATCTTCTCAACGCGCTGCGTCGGCTGGGCGGCCGCGCCCAGCGAAGCGGCGGGCACCGTCGCAATCTCTTTTTTCTTCGCGGCCATGATACCCTTCAGGGTTGCGTAGCGAACTTTGTTGATTCCGGACTGAATCGAGAGCACCGCGGGCAACGGGCATTCCATCCACTGGAACCATCCCGCTTCCAATTCGCGCTTCAGCTTCATCTTTCCGTCCTGCACTTCAATCTGCATGATGATCGTCGCGTGCGGTCGGTCCAGCAATGTCGCGAGCAGCACTCCGGTCTGCCCGAATCCCTGGTCATCGCTCTGCAAGCCTGTCAAAATCAAGTCGGCATTTTCTTTTTGAATTGCTGCGGCCAGCGCCTTCGCCGATCCCAGCGGATCGAGTTGCGCGAAGTTGTCGTCCGCGACGTGAATCGCCCTGTCGGCGCCCTTTGCCAACGCTTCCTTGATGGTCTGCTTCACGCGCTCCGGTCCCATCGAGAGCGCTATCACCTCCCCGCCATGTTTTTCCTTCAGCCGAAGCGCTTCTTCCAGCGCGTAGCTGTCCGGCTCGTTCATTTCGAAGCCGATGTCCGATCCTTTGATCCAGTTTCCGGCAATGGTCAGCGGCGCGTCCTTCGCCGGGACCTGCTTGATGCACACGATGATTTTCACGGGAATTTTCCTCTTGCGCGTATTCGGCCGGTATGATGACCGTCCTCTTAGCCCTGGCTCTGTGCGCCGGCGGAGCGTCCGGCGCCACGAAAGATTGTTCGCGTTACTTGCCCGCCCAGCGCTTGAAAATCAGCGCGGCGTTCGTACCGCCGAATCCGAACGAATTCGACAGCACGTAATCCACGGTAGCCTTGCGCGCCACGTTCGGGATGTAATCCAGATCGCATTGCGGATCGGGCGTGAACTGGTTGATCGTCGGTGGCAAAACCTGGTCGCGCAGCGCCAGCACGCTGATGCCCGCTTCGAGCCCTCCCGCACCGCCCAGAAGATGCCCGGTCATGGATTTTGTCGAGCTCACCGGCAATTTCTTGTTGATGGCGCGTTCGCCAAAGAGCCTCTTCATCGCTGTCGTTTCGATCACGTCCCCGAGCGGCGTGGAAGTTCCATGCACATTTACGTAGCTGATATCTTCCGCGGTCAGCTTGGCGTCCTTGATCGCGGCTTTCATCACGCGGTATGCACCATCGCCATTTTCCGCGGGCTGCGTGATGTGATACGCATCCCCGGACATGCCATAGCCCACAATCTCCGCCAGAATCGGCGCATTGCGCTTCGTCGCGTGCTCCAGCGACTCCAAAATTAAAATTCCGCTGCCTTCTCCCACAATGAATCCGTCGCGGTCCGCATCGAACGGACGGCTCGCCGTCGCCGGATCGTCATTGCGTGTGGAGAGCGCCTTCATCGAGGCAAATCCGCCAATGCCCATCGGAGTGACTGTGGCTTCCGTGCCGCCGCAGATCATCATTTCTGCCGCGCCGCGCTCGATGATCTTGAACGAATCGCCGATGGCATGCGCCGAAGCCGAGCACGCCGTCGCCGTCGCGGAATTCGGCCCCTTTGCGCCGTATCGGATCGAAACGTGCCCCGATGCAAGATTCACGATTGCAGAGGGAATAAAAAACGGCGAAATCTTGTTCGGCCCGCCGTAAAGCAGCTTGCCGTGCTCCCGCTCGATGATGTCGAATCCGCCGATCCCCGATGAAATGTACACGCCGACTTCATCCAGATCCGAATCCTCCGGTTTCCAGTTCGCGTGCTTCACCGCAAAATCCGCGCCCGCCAGCGCGATCTGGATGAAGCGCCCCATCTTTTTCAGTTCTTTTTTCTCGATCCACTGGAACGGGTCGAAGTTCTTCACTTCCCCGCCGATCTTGCAGTCGAAACCGGTAGTGTCAAAGCTCGTGATCAGGCTGACTCCGCTCACTCCGGCGACGAGGTTCTTCCAGCTTTCTTCCGTGCCGATTCCCAGCGCGCAGACCAGCCCAACGCCCGTAACGACAACTCGGCGGCTCAACGTTCCTCTACTCCTGTTGGTTTGAGATGCCCGCGGGATCGAGGGCGGTTACTTTCCCTTGGCATGCTTCTCGATATAGTCGACGGCATCCTTCACCGTGGTCATCTTTTCGGCGTCCTCGTCCGGCACTTCAATGCCAAACGCTTCTTCAAACGCCATCACCAATTCCACCTGGTCGAGCGAGTCCGCGCCCAGGTCGTCTACGAACGATGCGGTCGGCGTCACCTCCCCTTCATCTACGCCGAGCTGCTCGACGATAATCTGCTTCACGCGTTCTTCTACGCTGGCCATTCCTGTTCCTCCGCTCCGGCTTGGCCGGAGCTCGTTCGTTTCAGTTCCGTTTGCCTAACTTTGGCAGGCGCGACCCAATCCTGCGCCAATTCCGTGTGTTTCAACCGTCCCTAAGCAACCTGCCCATTCTATTGGCCCCGTCCCCCAAGGTCAACTTTGCTAGCTTCAGTGGTGCAAGCCGTGAAGCACTTCCTCGATAGCCATGGTCAGTTCAACTTGGTCGAGTGACTCACCACTCTCGGACATCGCCTGGACCTCATCTTCCGAGCTGCCCAAATGCGCCGCAAGAAGCTGTCTTGTGCGCGGCCAGTCAGGAATGAGCTTGAGATCTCGAAATTCAGCCATACCAAACCCTCGATTACCTTTCCCGCCTCCTGCCTTACGCCAAATACATCCCGCCGTTCACATCCAGCACATGCCCCGTGATATAGGCCGCTTCGTCGCTCGCTAGAAACACGATCGCCGCCGCGACATCCTTCGGCACTCCCAACCGCCCTAACGGAATTCGCACCTTCAAATCCTCTTTCACTTTTTCGGGCAGCACATCGGTCATTGGGGTCTCGACAAAGCCCGGCGCCACCGCATTCACGGTGATATTCCGCGAGGCAATCTCGATCGCTATCGCCTTTGTCAGCCCAATGATCCCCGCCTTCGCCGCGACGTAATTCGCCTGCCCCGCATTGCCCGTCTCCGCCACCACCGACGAAATATTGATGATCCTTCCCGCCTTCGCGCGCATCATCACGGGCAGCGCCTGTTGTATGCATAGATGCGCGCCGGTCAGATTCGTCTGCAGCACCGCGTCCCAATCCTCGCGCTTCATCCGCATCGCGAGACCGTCGCGCGTAATCGCTGCGTTGTTCACTAAAATGTCCAACCGCCCGAATTTCTCCATGACGTGCTTGAATCCCGCCTTCACCTGCTCGCCGTCCGCCACGTCCATCTTCACCGCCAGCGCTTCGCCGCCCTTCGCCGCTATCTCGCTCACCAACGAAGCAAGTTTCTCTTCACTGCGCGCCGCCACCGCCACTTTCGCGCCTGCTTCCGCCAGAGCGAGAGCCGTCTCGCGCCCAATTCCCTGCGACGCTCCCGTCACCACCGCCGCTTTCCCCGTCAAACTAAACATCCCCTCCGTCCCTTCTCGCCACTCGCCACTCCTCACTCGCCACACCTCACTCGCCACTTCTTTTCTAAGCCGCGTCGCTCTTCGCCGCCTCAATTTTTTCCATCGTGGCCGACAGGCTTTTTTCGTCCTCGATATTCAGCGCCGCCACGGACCGCTCGATCTGCCGCAGCAATCCTGTCAGCACGCGCCCCGGCCCCACTTCCACAAACGTGTTCACGCCCTCGTCAATCAACATCCGCACGGACTCTTCCCACCGCACCGGCATGGTCACCTGGCGCGCCAGCGCACTCCGCGCTTCCTCTCCCTTTTCAATCGTGTCGGCGTCCACGTTCGTTACCAGCGGAAAATTCAAGTCCGAAAACTCCGCCTTCGCCAGATCTTTCGCCAGCTTTTCCTGCGCCGGCATCATCAGCGCGCAGTGGAACGGCGCGGACACCGGCAAAATCACGGCGCGTTTCGCGCCCAGTTGCGAAGCGATCTCTACCGCGCGCTTCACCGCGCTCGCATGCCCGGAAATCACTGTCTGGTCCGGCGAATTCAGATTCGCCGCCGAACAAATCTCGCCTTCCGCCGCGCGCTTGCATGCATCTGCTACAACCGCGGGCGAAAGCCCCAGGATCGCCGCCATGGCTCCCACTCCCGCCGGTACGGCTTCCTGCATATACGTTCCACGTTTCCGCACCAGTTGCACCGCTTCCGCGAACTTCAGCGCGCCCGCCGCCACCAGCGCCGAGTATTCTCCCAGGCTATGCCCCGCCACATAGTTCGGCTGCAAACCTTTTTCCGCCGCCACGCGGTACGCCGCCACGGAACACGTCAAGATCGCCGGCTGCGTGTTCGCTGTCTGCTTCAGCTCGTCTTCCGAGCCTTCAAAGCACATCCGCGAAATTGAAAATCCAAGCGCTTTGTCTGCCTCGTCGAACACGGCCTGCGCCGCGGGATATTTCTCCGCCAGCTCTTTCCCCATTCCGGGGTATTGCGAAGCCTGACCTGGAAATACGAACGCTACTTTTCCCATCGTTGCACGTACCTCGAAGCCTTCACTCCCTTGCCGCGGCCAGCGAAAGCTCCTCTTCGATTTTTTCGTTCACTCGCGCCCGGGCCAGCCCCGCCGCCACGCGGATGGCATTTTTCACGGCGTTCGCGTTCGAGCGCCCGTGCCCGATCACGCACACGCCGCGCACTCCCAAAAGCGGCGCCCCTCCGTACTCCGTGTAATCAATCGTCTTCTTCAAGCCCTTGAACGCGCCTTTCGAAAGCACTCCGCCCAACTGCGAAAACAGCGAACTCTTCATGGACTTCCTCAGCAACCCGAAAATCTGCACCGCCAACCCTTCGCAGATCTTCAGCGCGATATTGCCTACGAATCCGTCGCATACAATTACGTCCACATCGCCCGAAAACAAATCCCCGCCTTCCACGTTTCCCACGTAGTGCAACGAGCTGCGTTTCAGCCGCGTGTGTACTTCCCTCGTCAGTTCGTTCCCCTTGATCTCCTCTTCCCCGATGGAGAGCAGTCCCACTCTAGGCCGCCGGTGGCCGAACGTCGCGCGGTAATAGATCTCCCCCATCACCGCGAACTGCACCAGGTGTTCGGGCTTCGAATCCACATTGGCTCCGACGTCGAGCAACACGCTCACTCCACCCTTCGCATTCGGAAAGGGAGCCGCCAGTGCGACACGGTCCACCGATTCCAATGTACCCAGCAAAAACCGCGCCACGGTCATCACCGCCCCGGTGTTGCCCGCGCTCACCAGGCCGTCCGCTTTCGCTTCTCGCACCAGCCGCGCGGCCACATGCACTGAGCTATCCTTCTTCCGCCGGAACGCCTGCGCCGGGTGATCCTGCATGGTGATCACTTCATTCGCCGGCACAATTTCAATCGGCAGATTCGGCGTAGCGTGCTTGGCCAGTTCCTGCCGGATCGCATGCGGCTGCCCTACCAGCAGCACCCGGACGCCCAGCTCCCGCGCGGCCAGCACACTGCCCTCGACTTCGGGGCGGGGCGCATGGTCTCCACCCATGGCGTCTACGGCGATGGTAATCATGGGAACTTCGAACCGGTGCTACCGGTAAAAGGCAGGCCCTTACGCCGACTCTTCTTGCACTGCCCGGCCTTTGTAATATCCGCAATGCGGGCAAGCCTGGTGCGGCTGCTTCATTTCATGACAATTCGGGCATTTCCCGAGCGCCGGCTTGGCCAGATGGTCGTGCGCCCGCCGCGTGCTCGTCCGTCTCTTCGAATGACGGCGTTTTGGGTTAGGCATGGCAATACTCCTCTTTTCCCGGCCCGAATCCCTATTCGGGCCGGATTGTATGGGTTTTTCGCCCTTGAAAGCTATTGTTTTTTCAGCCAGTCCTGCTTGATGCGCGCGAGGGGAGCCAGTCGCGGGTCCAGTCCATGGGTCTCGCAGCGGCACTCTTCGTGGTTCAGGTTCACACCGCAAGTCGGGCACAATCCCCGGCAGTCGCTTCGACAGATTACTTTCATCGGCACTGCCAACAGCACCTGTTCGCTCAACACATCCGCCAGAAACAGTCCTTCTCCGACATAAAATGCAATGTCTGCGTCCAAATCCTTCACTCGTTCTTCTTCCGGCTTGGTATCCTTCGGCAACGGGCTGTAGAACAGGTCAAACGCCCGGTGCACTTCCTCCACCACCGGCTCCAGGCACCGCGCGCACACCAGCTCGATCTTCGTTTCCAGGTTCCCGGTGATCCGGATCTGCCCGTCCACCAGTTCCGCCGTCGCGTTCACTTCCAGAGGCTCCAGCTGTTTAAATTCCGTCGAGTGGAAGTCAATGCTCCCCGGCAAAAAACTCTTGTTGATCCGGAGCTTGCGGACAGCAAGCTCCTTGATGTCGAGGAACATCGGCTTTTCTGCGCCTCCAGCGCCCGTGTTCATGCCTATCCATTATTGGGGCCGCCCTTTCCCAAGTCAAGGAAACGCCCTTCCTTCTCTGTCTTTTGCTCCCTCTTAATCACCGTCCCCGCCTAGTACTTGGTTCGTGTTCAGACGCAAGGCTTTCCGTAATGACAGGCTTTGCGCTGTTTCAAGATTGCGGCCTGCCTCGCTCCAAAAAAAGACCCCCCACGCTTCCACCGCGTGCGGGGTCTCCTGTCTGCGCTTTCCAGGCTCTTCGTCTGGCCTTCAGTCTTAAACCTGGCCCATTCCTCCATCCACGTTGATTTCCACTCCGGTGATGTACGACGCATCCTTGGACGCCAGGAAAGCCACCACGCCAGCCACTTCCTCCGGTTGCCCGAATCTCTTCAATGGGATCTTCGAAATGGCATCTTTCGCAAACTCGTCCAGCGCTTCCTTGGGGAGTCCTGTTCTTTCAAAGATCGGAGTTTCAATCGGACCTGGCGCCACCGTATTCACCCGAATCCCGCGGTCGGCGAGTTCCGTCGCTGCCGTCCTCGCTAGCGACCGCAACGCAGCTTTGGTGGCCGCATAAGCGCTCGCTCCCGCGAAGCCCTTGTTGCCCACGACGCTCGTATTCAAGATGATGGAAGCTCCGTTGTTCAACAGCGGCAGAGCCTTCTGGATCGTGAAGTACGCTCCCCTGATGTTGATATCGAACTGCTCGTCGAAAACCTTCTCTGACGTATCCGCAAGCGGCACGAATTTCGCCACGCCAGCGTTTACGAAGAGCACGTCAATCTTTCCCAGCTTCTTCGAAACTTCGGCATAAAACTTTTCTACTTCGCCAAGCTCAGCCACGTCCGCTTGTACCGTCAAAACTCCATTGCCGATCGTCTTTGACGCTTCATCAAGTGTCTTTCTGTTCCTTCCGGAAATTGCGACCTTTGCTCCTTCTTCCTGGAGCCGCTTCGCTGTCGCCAATCCGATGCCGCTATTTCCTCCAGTTACCACTGCCACTTTTCCCTCGAGTCGCTTCATGTGTTTCTCCAATCTTGACCAAAATTCACCGTAGGCCGCGCGGTCTTGAGTGCTCCGCACCGCTTTCCTGGGCCATCGCAAATCGAGTACTTAGATGAGGTTCGCACTTCCCGGTTACATCTTCTCTGCATGCATCATGGATTGCCGTGTTCTGTTGGCGTGAGAATCGCTGTACTGCCCTGGTCTGACTTGTACTTGGGCCCGGCTCTCAAATTGAGAAATCTTCGGGCTTCAGGGTCCCGCTGGCCTTTCCACTCCTTAAGAGCCACGAGAACAAAAACTCTGCTGCCCTTGCGACCCATTCGATACAATTTGTCGGGAAAATCTTGAACTCTGTCTATTTTTCGTTTTGTTCTCGCAGCAGGATTTTCCTTTCGCTCCATCTCCTCACCGGGAAGGATTCAAATGAACCTCTGGAAAATTACTTCGCTCGCCTCTCTTGCTCTGCTGCTCACTGGTTCTCTTCTTGTCGCTAGCCGTCCTTCAAAAGAGACGTCCTTGTGGCCCGTCTACGAGCAGTATTTCAAAAATGCCAAGTACGTTGACATGACCCACAAAATCACGCCTTCGATCCCCGTTTGGCACGGCTTCGGACCATCCAAATTTCTGCCCACCGTGGACCCCGCCTCGAACCGGCCCTACACCTACGAGAAGGACGGCTTCGAGGCCACCCACTACGACCTCTCCACCGACCAGCTCGGAACCCAGCTCGATCCTCCCGCCCACTGGAATCCTTACTACCCTTCCATCGACGAATTGCCGCCGACTTACACGATCCGTCCTCTCGTGGTGATCCCCATTCAGGACAAAGTCGCGAAGGATCCCGGCTACCAGATGACCGTCGCGGACATCCACTCCTGGGAGCAGCGCAATGGCCGCATTCCAGAAGGCTCCGTGGTTTTCATTCGTTCCGATTGGTCCAAAAAGTGGCCCGATCCCGCGCTTGCAGAGGAAAAGAAATTTCCCGGCGTCACTCTCGCCGCTCTAAAATTTCTCCACCTCGAGCGTCACATTCTTTTTCATGGCCACGAGGCGCTCGACACCGACGATACGCCCACTCTCGAAGGCGAAGCCTGGCTGCTGCGCAACGGCTACACGCAAGCCGAAGGCGTGACCCGCCTCGACAAAGTTCCCGAAAAAGGCGCGCTCGTAGCGATTGGCTTCCCGAAGCTGGAAGGCGGCACCGGTGGCTACGCCCGTTACATCGCCATCTGCCCGCCCGACTGGAAATACGGTGTTTCCGTCGGCGAACTCCCCGAAGCTCCCATGGCCCGCTTTGATAAGCCGCTTCACTGGGACAAAAAAGCCGGCATGCGCGTCCGCTGACTTGGCCGGAGCTCCCTTCTTCAAGCTGCGCCAAAACTTGCGTCGAATTCACAGTTCGTGCTCCCGCCCGGCCGCGAGTCGAATCTGCGATCTCTTCTGGCGCCTCCGCGCGCTCCACCACCACATCACACAAATCAGAGCCGCGAAAAATCCTGCGACAAAATACAGCAGGTGTGCAGCAATCCAAATCACCTGTTGCACTCGCTTCCGGATAAGCAGGGCTCCTTGCGCCGCCCCTGCCGAAATCGTCACTGGCTGCCCCCAATTCAACTTTGCGATCCGCGGCAAAAATCCCTCTTCGACGCATCCTTCCAGGTTGTACACACCAATTGTCCGCGCGAAATAACTGGCCACGATCATGTCCCGCGAAAGCTCGTCCCAATCGAGCGGAGTGAACCCGGGCGCATTCGCCGCCTGATTCGTCACCCCTACAGCAATCGCCTGCGCCTCCCTCCCATACGCCCAGATCATCGCCGAGTCCAGCGAGTGGTGGAAGCTCGTGTAGATCATCAACACTTCCAGATTCCCGCGCACATCCACGATCCCGAATACTCGTTCCAGCACCGTGGTGTCTTCGATCCTCTCGTCGGCAAGAAACGGAAACTGGTAAGTTTGGACCGCGTATCCCGCCGCCTGCATTTTTCCGATGAGCTTTGCGTACTCCTTCCTCGCGCGCGTCACCCGCCCCAGATCGAAATATCGCTTCGCCAGCAGCCATGCGAGCCCCAACTTGTCGCCATGAAAGAACGTCGAAAATTCCCGGACGCTCGGCTCGATGTCGAGTCCCACTCCTGCCCAATGCAGCTGGTATTCCGCACTCCACTTTTCAAATTCCGCGAATCGCGCTTCAGTCTCCGCCGCATTCTCTGCATTCACGTAGTAGCCTTGCGCTTTCGGCAGCGCCAGCCACGCCGTCACCGGGATCCCGGCTGCATTCAGTTGCCTCACAATCTGCGCCCGTCCCGGGCTTAATTCCGTCGTCGCCAGCGCGATCCCGGCATGCATCTCCTGGAGTTCCGGAATTACTTCCGGCTGAGCCAGAATCGCTTTCAGCGCTTCCGTAGAGCCTTCTGCCGCAAAAACCATTTCCGGCGCGACCGGTTTTTGATTCTGCAGGGTGATGTTCCCTCTTGCATCTCTTGTAACGCCCCAGTTTTCCGGCGCGCCGTTCTCGCTCGGTTTAGCTCCCCTGTTCCTCTCACATCCCGCCGCCGCGGTCAGAATCACAGTCAGCAGCAGAAAACTTGTCCCAAAACTTTTCATTCCCGCTCCTTCTCCCCCGCCCGCATCGTCAAGAAACGGCTACAATCAAAGCGTTTCCCAGTCGCTTCTAGCAATCCGAGGTCACCATGCAGCTCAACGTGCCCAACTTCCAGGACACTATCGCGTTTCTCTCCCGCACTCCCCCGGCTCTCGATACGCTTCTCCGCGATCTCCCTGAATCATGGACCTTTCAGAACGAAGGCGAAAGCACCTGGAGCCCTTTCGATATCGTCGCGCACCTCATCCACGGCGAGCGCGCCGACTGGGTTCCCCGCGCAAAAATGATTCTGGAATATGGTGAGACCCGTACCTTTGAGCCCTTCGAGCGCGGTGGTCATGTCCGCGAAAGCAAAGGCAGAACGCTCCCGCAGCTTCTCGATGAATTCGCCCGCGTCCGCTCGGAAAACCTGAAAGAATTGCGCGCCTTGAAAATTCAGCCCGAAGACCTCACCCGCCGCGGCCGCCATCCCGCTTTCGGCCCGGTCACTCTATCGCAGCTCCTCGCCACCTGGGCCGCTCACGATCTCACCCATCTTCACCAGATTTCCCGCGTCATGGCCCATCAGGTTCGCGAAGCCGTCGGCCCCTGGAGCGTTTACCTCGGCGTCCTCCACTGCTCTGCCCATAGCCAAGCCGCGTAGGATCGCGCCTCAAGTAGTGGGCCATCCCACGAGCGATCCCACGTCACCGATTGGTCTCGGCCCGAACCTTCATTCGACACCCAGGTGGCGGGAATTCGACCGTTCCGCAAGTTGCATGCCTGACGAGTTGCGCCGCAGGACCGCATCGTACAGGTGCTGCGATTGCTCCCTCGTGAAATGCAGGGGGATTCCCCACGAAATGTACTGGAGATCAGTCGGGGTCCACTCTCCCCGCATGATGCCTTCTTTCGAATGCTCCGGCCCGATCAGTACATGTGCCACTTCGTGTGCGATGGCATAGGCCAGAATCCGGTCGGCCCGGTAGCCCTTTGCGGCAAGTTGGTCTACGCGCGAGTAGAGCACATCGAGTTCACAGGCTGGCTCGTGGTCCGGGCAGGCTTGGGCCAATCCGAGGGTTTCGCCAGGCATCCGAAGTCTCTGTGCCATCTCGCGAGGCAAGATGCGCACGACGAGATCGCTCGCCCCCATGTCGGTATCGCAGCCTGCGGAGACCACTCTGTAGTTTTTGAGAACCGGGCAATCCAGCCATTCTGTTTCAATTCCAATGTTCAAAAAGATCCGGGTGGCCACCTCTTCTGACTGCGCAAGTGATCGCCGGTCCACATGGGCGTAGTTGTAGACCCGGAGCGTCAGCTTGACCTCGGCGTGGGGATCTTCGGATTTGGCCCCCTTTGCCGGGGTGCTTCCCTGAAGAATTCCGCCGCGATTCTGGCACAGAGCAGGGTTGGCGCTGAGCCCAACAATCAATGCCGACAGCAAGGCTCCTCCCCGTGCAAATCGTCCCCAACAGCTCGACTGGGAAAACCTTTGTCCCGTGGATTTCAAGCTCGCCCCCCAGCACGCTCTTGCGTGTTGGGGCAACTTTTATTCGATCCAGGCACAGCTTCAATGCGCGGTGGCTCATAAGCGGATCATTTCGCTATCACAGAACTATGTGTACTGTTTTCTGTTAGTTAGACAATTTTCGGCAGGCCTTCGAACCATGTATGAGCCCTCCAACCAGGTCCGCACCAAACCATTTCGTTGGCAAGACAGTCTATTTAGGTTGGAACCAAGGTTCGCCCTCAACCGTAGAATAAGAGACGCTTGCAAATCAGGATGAGGCCCCCAGGCATGCAGGTATCGCCGAATCTCCCCGTCGCCGCGCTATTTTCTGGGTTCCGCTTGGACCTGCGCACCGCCGAACTCCACACTGCAGAGGGCAAAACCGCGCGCTTGTCCGATCAGCCGTTTCGGATCCTGGAGACACTCCTTCAAAACGCAGGTGACGTCGTAAGCCGCGAGGACCTCCGCAAGCGCCTCTGGCCCAACGACACGATCGTCGAGTTCGAGCACAGCATCAGCGCTGCCATGAACCGGCTCCGCCAAGCTCTGGGTGATTCCGCCGAAGAGCCAAAGTTCATTGAGACCTTGGCGCGTCGCGGTTACCGCTTCATGCTGGCCGTGCAATTCGAAGAGCCAGCTTTGGCGCCGGAACCAACCTCAACTCCAGCTCCGGCGGGCAGCAAGCCGCAGGCGAATGGAGTCGCATCCCATTATCAGATTCTCGAACGCCTCGGCGGCGGGGGCATGGGCGTGGTCTACCGTGCCAGGGACACCCGGCTGAACCGCAATGTGGCCCTGAAGTTTCTTCCCGCGGAACTCGCCAAGGACGAAGCCGCTTTAGAGCGTTTTCGGCGCGAAGCCCAGGCCGCTTCGGCCCTGAACCATCCCAATATCTGCACCATTTACGACGTGGGCGAGCTGCCACTCGAGCCGGGAGACGGCAACGAAGCCCAGCGCTTCATCGCCATGGAGTTCCTCGACGGCCAGACTCTCGAGCGCCGTATCTCCGGAAAGCCTCTGCCTCTGCACGAGACTCTCGAGCTGGCCATCGAAATCGCCGATGCGCTGAGTGCCGCCCACGCCCAGGGCATCATCCACCGGGACATCAAAGCTGCCAACGTGTTCGTGACCAAGCGCGGCAGCGCGAAAGTCCTCGACTTTGGGCTGGCGAAATCGACCGCTCTGTCTGCCCCTGCTGCTTCCGAACCTGCCGCCTCCTCCTTTCCAGCCTCCTCCGCAACTGGTGCGATCACGGTGCTGGGCAAAGCGATGGGAACCCCCACGTATATGTCCCCCGAGCAGGTTCGCGGCGAGCAGCTCGATGCCCGCTCCGACCTGTTTTCTTTCGGCATCACCCTCTATCAGATGGCCACCGGAGTTCTGCCATTCCGTGGCGAAACCACTGACCAGATTTCTAGCGCCATCTTGCATCGCGTTCCCGATCCTCCTTCTCATCTCAATCCCGCCATTCCCCCAAGGCTGGAAGAAATCATCCTCAAGGCCCTCGAAAAGAATCCGAAGTTCCGCTATCAGTTCGCCGCGGAGATACGAACCGATTTGCAGCGCCTGCAACGAAGTGCCAATGTCGAACAACCGGCCTCCTCCTTTGTCCCCGATAAAGCTCGAACAAACTCAAAGCGCTCGGGCGCTCGCTGGCCGGTGGCCGTCCTGTTTGTGGGCTTCGCGGTTTTTCTCACCACGGCGGCTCTGAGATTTTTGTTCAACGGACCTCCGCCGCCAGGCAGATTTGCCGAGGACAGCGCCGAAGCCCGGCGTCCGGCCGTAGCACCACCCGTTCATCCAACCGCCAAGGCGGTCACGGTTAAGTCTCAGCCTCGGCTGCGTATGGTAGACCTTTCCAGCGACTTCAACCTCACTGGCGTCTACGGCGATGGGGAAATGTTTAGTCCGCAGGGGAGTCTCGACGGAATCGGAAACGCTTTTCCGGCTGAAATTCTGGATGAAGCGAAAACTTGGGATGCCGTGCCATTCGCCCTCGGGCATCCTAATTCGTCTGACGTGGTCACGAGTCGCACCATTGCTCTGCCGGAAGGAAAATTTATCGCCTTGAAGCTCTTGGCGGTGGCGGTCCAGGGTGACCAGGAGTCGCAAAACTTTACAGCCAACTATTCCGACGGCTCCTCACACTCGTTTTCTCAAAGCCTTAGCGATTGGTATACCCCGGAAAATTACGATGGTGAATTCGGCGTGGCTCAGGTGCCTTATCGCGTCGGCAGCGGCGGCGGCAGAGATGACCGCACCTTTCATCTTTACGGATATTCGTTCCCTCTCGACAGCAGAAAGACCATACAAAGCTTCACTCTGCCCAACAATTCCCATGTCCTGATCTTCGGCCTCACCCTGATGCGTGCGAGTCGCACGAGCGGAACCGTCGGCGATTAGCGTTCACATAGCTTCCGGTCTCCTCCAAGTAGGCATGCCGCTCGCCGTCGCCACCTGGAGCATTTTTCTTGGCGCGCCAGTGCGCCGGCCTGATTGGATGACGTTGTCGGCTCCTCGTTCCGAGTAAACTTGGCAGCTGTTGGACGACCAAGGCTCGGAAAAAGGAGCCGAGCAATGTTGATTATAGGATGTGATTTTCACACACGCTACCAGC
>Ga0335076_10002933_pt1 | contig 17067 bp, 18 predicted proteins | sample Lox_Sample_25_FD_206717 | JGI IMG/M metagenome (GOLD analysis project Ga0335076, IMG submission 206717) | Soil microbial communities from Loxahatchee National Wildlife Refuge, Florida, United States - Lox_Sample_2.5 | ecosystem: Environmental > Terrestrial > Soil > Wetlands | place: USA... | reverse complement strand
CGATCGCTTCGCCGGCGACTTCGCCGAACGGGTCAACGCGCTGATCGGGGATGCCGACCGGGCGGACGCGATGGGCCGCGCCGGGCGCCGGCGTGCGATCGAGCAGTTCTCCTGGGCGATGATCGCCGAGCAGGTCTCCGCGCTGTATCAGGTGCTGCTTCGCTAAGCCTCGCGCTTGAGCTTTCGCCAGCCGCCGGCGCGGTTGTTGGCGATGATCGCCTTGAACATGTTCGTGAGCGCCGGCGCGTTGATCGTCCCGCCCTGAGGGACGGCCACGGTCCGGGCAGTCTTGTTGCCGTGGCCCGCGGTGATGATGCCCTCGGGATCCGGGACGATCGCCCCGTCGTACAGGAACACGTTGACGTGGTCCTTGGCGGCGAGCAGCGCGCAGATGTTCCCCTGCAGCACGAAGTACGGCTGCCGCGTGCGCTTGATCGTCTCGGTCACCTCGGGGTCGGCGGCATGGACGAGCGCGCGGACCTGCCGGCAGATGTCCTGCTGCCAGGCGGGCAGAGCATCGATGTAGGCATCGACGCGCGGATCGGCCTCGAACGTCACGCACGGCCAACGATAGCCGTTGACAGATGCCCCATTGCTGTCGGCTCGCTTGACAAATAAAGAGCATCTGTAAAGCTGTCGCGTCGATGTCTGCCGAGCGACTCGAAGGAGACGCGTGATGACCTCTGCTGCAACGCAATCGCCGGCGTGGCGGGACGGGAAACGCTACGCCTGGCTGCTGGGCGTGCTGGTCCCGACGCTCCCGTTCATCGTCTACGGGCTCGTGCACCTCACCGGGCTGGCCATCTTCTGGTTCTGGGGCCCGATCCTGATCTTCGGCGTGTTCCCGCCGCTCGATCTGGTCATCGGGCTCGACTCGGGGAACCCGCCGGACGGCGTGCTCAAGTGGCTCGAGCAGGACCGCTACTACCGGTGGTGCACGTATGCGTTCTTGCCGCTCCAGTACGCCGGCCTGGTGTTCGCGTGCTGGCTGTGGGCGAGCGGGGACCTGACCGTCCTCGACAAGGTGGGCCTGGCCCTCACGGAGGCGATGGTGAGCGGGATCGCGATCAACACCGCTCACGAGCTCGGTCACAAGCGCGACAGGCTCGAGCGCTGGCTGAGCAAGATCGCGCTCGCCCAGAGTGGCTACGGGCACTTCTTCGTCGAGCACAACCGCGGTCATCACGTGCGCGTGGCGACGCCCGAGGATCCGGCGAGCGCGCGCCTCGGCGAGAGCTTCTGGGCGTTCCTGCCGCGTACGGTCGGAGGCAGCCTGAGCTCGGCATGGGAGCTCGCTGACCGCGGTGTTCGGCGTGCGCGTGCTGCCCTATCTGCTGCTCCAGATGGTGCTGGGATTCCCGCTGCTCGAGGTCGTCAACTACCTCGAGCACTATGGCCTGCTCCGGCAGCGGCGCCCAGACGGCCGGTACGAGCGGACCCGGCCGGAGCACAGCTGGAACAGCAACAACGTCGCCTCGAACGTGCTCCTTTATCACCTCCAGCGCCACAGCGACCACCACGCGAACCCGACGCGCCGGTTCCAGGCGCTGCGTCACGTCGACGAGGCGCCTCAGCTGCCAACCGGGTATGCCGGCATGATCCTTCTCGCCCTCGTGCCGCCGCTCTGGCGCCGGGTCATGGACCCGCGCCTGATCACGCATTACGGGGGAGACGTGACGCGTGCGAACATCCATCCGCCGGCCCGTAGCCGCGTGCTCGCACGCTACGGTCCCGCTGGATGACCACCTCATATCGAGGCGCGGTTCGGCAGCTGCTGCGCGACACACTCCTCGACGCCGCGCGCGAGCAACTACGCGACCGGGCCTGGGCGCAGGTGACGATGGCGGAGATCGCCGCCGCCGCCGGCGTCAGCCGCCAGACCCTTTACAACGAGTTCGGGACGCGGGAGGAGTTCGGGCAGGCGCTCGTGATCCGCGAGGGCAGCCGCCTGCTGGATGCCGTCGAGCAGACGATCGCGGCACACGCCGAGGACCCGCTCGCCGCGCTGACGGCCGGACTCGAGCGGTTCCTGACCATGGCGACCACCGACCCGTTCGTCCGGCTGTTGCTTGGCGACGACGGGACCGGCGGTCTGCTGCCGCTCCTCACCACCGAGAGCCGTCCCGTACTCGAGTGGGCGAGCCAGCGCGTCGCCGCGACGATCCGGGCCCTGTGGCCAGAGGCGGCGTCGGTCGATCTGGACGCGCTCGCGGACACGCTCGTACGGCTGGCGATCAGCCACGTCACCGCGCCGCGTGACCCGCCGGCGAAGACCGCGGCCGCGATTACCGGTTTGCTGGCGCCGTCGATCGAGCGGATGCTCGAGGCGACGCTTTCAAATTGAGCTGCCGCGATCCCGATCCTTCGGACCTACCGGTCGCTGAAGGCGCTGTACGCGGCCTGCGAGGCGCGCGTCAGCCAGATCGCCCAGGGAGCGTTCCGCTCGAACTACGGCAACTGCACCGAGACCATGACAAGCGGAGAAGACGGCCGGAACCACGACTTCAACCATCCGCGCATGTATCCGGTCAGTGACTTCACCTCGGGCCGGAGTACCGACGACCCGGGTACGAAGACCGTGTCGGGCGCTCAGAAAATGCCGAGCGGGAACGGCAATGCCGGGCACCACGAGCACCAAGAGCATGAAGTAGCTACCGTCGGCTCTTGTCGACGGTGCGGAGATCCGGATGCGGCGGCGGGCGGAGCTGCTGGTAGGCGAAGGCGCCCACCAGCAGCAGGCCGCCGAGGACGAAGAACGACACCACCCGATAGATCGAGGTCAGGGTCGAGAGGTCGTACAAGAACACCTTTGCCACCGCCGCAAGCAGGAGGGCCAGCGCCGCATTGCGCAACGGCGCGAGTTCCCCGCGCAGTCCGCCCACCAGACCGACGATCCCGACCAGCCCCCACATCGCGCTCAGAAGCACCTGCCCCTGCTGGCGCACGCTCAGATCGAGCACGACGGCCGCCTCGGTGCCGGCGGCCGGCTGGAATGCCGAGATCACGGCGACCGATGCGAGGTACAGGACCGCGACGCCCGAGCCGGCGACGAGCGCCCGCGCCCCGTCCAACGTCGCCGCGGTCATGTAGCCGGCCGACAGCAGGCCGAGCGCGTTCAGCGCCAGTCGCGAGTCGCCCGCCGGCGCACTGATGCGGGCCGAGCCCAGGCAGGTCGCGGCGAGGATCGCGACGGACGCGAGTGGGACTAGCTCCGGTCCTGCTGCGAGCTGGCTCGGCGGAAGCTCGATCAGCGCGCGGACGAGCACGAGCCCGATGTGCGCACCGAGGCCGGCCGTGAGCGACGCCTGGTCACCCGGGTCTCGGTCGACTCTGCGGGAAAGCCACGCGAACCCGACCGCGGAGGCCCCCCACGCGGCCGTGAGCACGACGCCGTTGAGCGCGAGCCCGAGGGCGACGTCGGCGATCACCACGCCGAGCGCGAGCAACAGCCGCCGGGTGATCGGTGCGGTCGCGATGCGCGGCCTGCGCCAGAGCCCGACCGCCGCATGGACGAGGGCCAGCCCGGCGAGCCACAGCACTCCGCCGGTCGTCCCGAACGCGAGCCGGCCGGCGACGCCGAAGATCGCCGCGTTGAGCACAACCAGCGCGAGTGCGCAGCGGCGCGCGTCGTCCTCGTTCGGTGTGCGCAGCTGGGTGAAGATCGCACCAGCGAGGCCGATCGAACCGAACACGAGGAGAACGCCGAGTTCGGCGATCGGCGTCTGCCGGCCCGTCATCAAAAGCGCCCACTGGGGCGCGGAGACGAGCACTGTGGCGAGTGCGAGCCACAACCACCGGCGCCACACGACGACAGACATCGAGCAGGCGGCGGCGACCGCGAGCAGCGCGATCGCTAGGAAGCCGTGGGGCACCCCGGCCAGGAGCGGCGACAGCAGCGCCCCGATCAACCCGAGGACGGCAACCGCCCTTCCGGCCCACCGGATCGCGAGCGCCGTCGCGAGCCCGCCGATCAGCATCGCGGCGACGATCGCGGCCGGCGCCGGAATCAGCCGGTAGACGTCGCCGGCGACGACGAGCGTGGCGAACGCCCCAGCGGTGGCGGCGCCGACCATCGCGACCGCGGCTTCGGTGCGGCCGCGCCTCGCGTGCAGCCAGATCCCGCCCGCGAGCAGCGCCGCCGAACCCGCGCCCGCGAGGATCACCCGAGCCGCCGGTCCGATCCAGTCGTCCGAGATGGCCAGACCGGATCAGCGCCCGGACGCCCTCCAGCCGCTCGAGACGCGTCTCGTTCTCGTTGACGACCTCGATCGTCGCTGCGAGCTGGCGTTCCAGTTGCTCGAGTCTTTGCCCTACGTCGTCGCCCTGTTCCAACACGCTCATCCGGTCCTCCTGTTGACCGTCGGTTGACAGGGGCAAAGTAGCGCTCGTACGCCGCCTTGTCAACCGGTGGTCAACAAAGAAATGAGCGATGTAGATGTGGCGGCCGGCGAGGCGGCCCGCTGCTTCAGCTCGTGGGGGACAGCCTGGCCTCGGAGATCGTCGGCTCGAACAGCTCGACCGGGTTGCCGCTCGGATCCTCGACGAGCACCTGCTTGCCGCCGACGCCGGCGACGATGTCGTTGCGGAAGCGCGCGCCGTGGGCCCGGAGGTCCGCGACGATCGACTCGATATCGGCGACCTCGAGCTGAAAGCGGTTCCATCCGCCGGGCGTGGGCAGCGCGCCGTCCGGCATCGCCTGGCCGCCGCCGGGACCGCCGCCCGGGGCGCTGAGAACCAGCCGCAGGTCCTCGCGCGCGAGCATCGCGAACGTCGGGGCGGGGTGCATGACCTCGTCGAACCCGAGCCGTTTGCAGTAGAAGTCGATCGCTGAATCGACGTCGTCGACGATGTAGCGGACGCTGACTCGCGGCATTGGGGCGCTCCTCCGTCGGTCGCTGGTGCTTAGATATGAAACGTACGCGTTTCGTAGCGATACGTCAACGTTCTATAAGGGACTTCTTGGATGAGCGCGCGGAGTGATGACCGAATCGATCCGAGGGTGGAACGGTCCCGCATGGTCATACTCGAGGCGGCCGTCGACGAGCTCGCGGAGCGGGGCTACGGCGGGGTCACGATCGAGTCGGTCGCGGCGCGCGCCGGCGTCGGGAAATCGACGATCTACCGGCACTGGCCCGACAAGCTGGCGCTGATCGCCGACGCGTTCGAGACCTTCCACGTCCAGATGGTCCCGGACCTCGCCGACCGCTCGGCCCGGGAATCCGTGGAGCTGTTGCTGCGCCATGTCGCCGAGGTCGTCGTCGACTCGACGTTCTCACGCTGCATTCCGGCCCTGATCGAAGGCGCGGACCGGGACCCGCGCGTGCGCGAGTTCCACCACGCCTACTCGGCCGAGCGACGCCAGGCGCTGATCGATCTGGTCGCGCGTGGCGTCGAGCAGGGCGAATTCCGCCTCGGGCTCGATCCCGAGCTCGCGACCGCCGCGCTGCTCGGCGTGATCTTCTACCGGCGGCTGATGACCGGGGAGCCGTTCGAGCCAGCCGACGCCAATGAGCTCGTCGATCTGGTGCTCGGGACGCGGGCCTGATCGGTGATCAGGGTCTCGGGCGGCTGCTCGAGCGCCACTGCTCGGCCCGGATCGCCCAATGCTCGTGGTCGCGCCAGCGGCCGCCGATCTTCAGGTAGCGCTCCGCGAATCCCTCATACACGAAGCCGGCTCTCTTGACGAGCGCGATCGAAGCGGTGTTGCCCGGCTGGATGTTCGCCTCGAGGCGATGGAGGCGCAGATCGGTGAACGCCCGCGCCAGCACCAGCTCGAGCCCCTCGCTCATGTAGCCGTGCCCCGCGTACACGGCCACCGCTCCATAGCTGAGGAACGCACTCTGGAAGACGCCGCGGACGATCTCGCTGATGTTGAAGAAACCGACGATCGCGCCGCCGTCACGCCGGCATACAAACAGCGGGTCATACCGCTCATCCTCGACGCGGACGAGCAGCCTGTCGTACTCCTCGGCCGTGGTCGGCCCCACCAGCCACGGCCGGTGCAACCGCCGGCTCGCGCGCATCGCGGCGAGGAACTCGTCGCAATCCGCGAGCGCCGGCGATCTCAGCTCAACCCGCGCGCGCCTCGGCGTCATCTGTCCGGCCCCGGTACTCCCACAGGGAGCGAGCCTCCTCGAGGGTCAGCATCCGCCACCGCTCGGCCTCCGGTTGCCACACCCAGATGGTCACGTCGACGATGCTGCGCACATCCTCGAGCAGCTTGACCGTGGTCAGCGTGTCGGCACCATCGGCGAGGACCTCGCGAGTCATGACGTCGACGACCTTGAACTTCCTCGGGCTCCGCGGCTCCGGCGGCTTCGGGGCCGGCGGCTTGGGTTGCCGGAGGACGCGCACCGGCTCCGCGTCCGACGCCGGCTTCTTGAGCACTCGGTCGAGCGGCACCATGTTCGCGCCGGTGCCTTTGGTTTCGGTGTCGAGCACCCAGACTTTGCCCAATTCCAACCTTTCTGAAGAGATTCGCGGCCGGAAGTTCCGCCGCTTACTCAAGATTAGACCGGGTTGATGCGTCAACCGATTCGCGATGGTCGCGGCTCGTCCGGCGCTTCAGTCTGAGGGCGCGGTAGCGATCTCCATCAGCTGCGCACCGGGAGCTTGACGACCTCGGTCGCGAGCGGGGCGCACACCGAGGCCGGCTTGTCCTCGCGCATGAGCCGGCGTCGCAGCACTACGTACGCGGGCGCACCGAGCACCGCCGGGATCACCAGCTGGAACAGGCGGTAGAGAAGAACCGCGGCGGCCGCATCGGAGACGTTGACGCCGTACAGCGCGAACACCGCGACGAGCGCGCCCTCGGTGCCGCCGATCCCGCCCGGGAGCGGGACGAGATTGCCGATCTGGCCGATCAGGTAGCCGAGCACGAGTACGCCGAACGACGGGACGTTGCCGACGGCGGCGAATGCGAACCCCAACGCGGCGATGTCGAAAGCCATATACGAGAACGAGCCGATGATCGCGCCCGCGCTGTGGTTGCGAAGCAGCGCGATCGCCGCGTCGACGCCGTCGGCGGCGGCGTGGAGCCACGCTCGAAGCGTCACGCGAACACGGCCGCCGAACGTCTCGCGGTCGGCGTCGGCGCCGCGGTTGCCGAGCGCCCGCAGGAGCCGGGGGCTGAACCCGGCGAGCAGGGCTCCCAACGCCGTGATCAGCGCCGGGACGAGCGTGAGTACGACTCCGCCCTTGCCGGCGATGATGCCGAGAAATACGCCGATGCCGACCACGATCAGCGCGAAGAAGTTCGCCGCGCTCGTGATCACGAAGAAGGCGACGGTCCGGCGGGCGATGTGCGCGGTGGGCATCCCCGCCTCGCGGAGCGCCCACACGCCGAGCGCGAGGCCGCCCGCGCCGCCCGCGGGGAGCAGCGAGTTGGCGGCCTGCTCGGCCATCGCGATGTCGTAGCTGAGCCCCCACGACATTCGGGAGCAGAAGGTCGCGCGGAATACGAGGAGGTAGCCGATGCACGAGCCGACCTCGGCCACCGCCGATGCGACGACCCAGACCGGTTCGGCGTTCGACAGCCGGTCTTTGACCTCGCCGAGTCCCGGCAGCGCGGTGATCGCGATCGCGACGACGGCGATGATCGCCGTGATCTCGACCACGCGGAGCGCGAGATGCCGGGGGTGCAGCTCATCCGGCATCTCGGCCTGGTGAGGCTTGGTGCCCGGCGCGTCGGCGAGATCTGTGCGCGTCGCCACTTCTCGTTCAGCTTACGGGGATGGCGGGGCTCCCCGCCTACGTGTCAGGTAATCGACAGGCGTGCGGGCCCGTGCGAGCCTGCCGCCGTCGGCACTCACGAAAGGAGAATCAAATGCCAGATCCAGCCACGATCGTTCGCACATACATCGAGATGTGGAACGAAACCGATCCGCAGCGGCGCCGCGAGCTTGTCTCGGCGACGCTGACTGACGACGCCAGCTACCTCGACCCGATCATGGCGGGCCAAGGGGTCGAGGAGATCAGCGACATGATCGGCGCCGCCCAGGCGCAGCACCCGAGCCACCGGTTCGAGCTCGTCGACGGTCCCGACGCCCATCACGACCGCGTCAGGTTCACGTGGTCGCTCGGTTCGCCGGCGGGCGAGCCCGTCGCCGTCGGAGTGGACTTCGCGACGACGGCGGACGACGGGCGGATGCGGGACGTCACCGGGTTCCTCGAGCCGGCCGCGTAGTCGCCCGGGTCAGGCACCGGAGATGCCCTGGAGCAGATGGGCCGCGGTGGCGGCGTTCGCCGGGTAGAAAGCCTCGATGATCAGCTCGGCGAGCGTGATCTCAACGGCGGTCCCGAAGGTCGAGACCGTGCTGAAGAACACCAGCTCACGCTCGCCGACCCTGATGCGGAGCGGGAGCACGATCTCGTCGCCGGCGCGCCCGTCGTGGGGCGGCTCCAGGGTGACGCCGGGGTAGGCAGAGAGCTCGTCATAGAGCCGCTGGAGCTCGGGGTCGGCCGTGAGCGAGGCCTGGCGCCGGAGCCGGTGAAGGAGGTGGGCGCTCCACTCGGGCAGGTTGAGTATCCGCGGGGCCATGCCGTCGGGGTGGAGCGTCGCTCGCAGCGCGTTCGCAGGCGGCGCGACCAGCTCGGGCGCGACCCCCTCGGTCAGTACCGAGGTGGCGTCGTTGGCCGAGATCATGTTGTAGTGGCGGTCGAGGATGACGGCCGGGTATGGCTCGTGGGCGCGCAGGAACCGATCCAGCGCCTCATGGATCGGGGCCATCTCCGGCTCCTCGAGCGATCGCTCGACGTATTGCGGCGCGTAGCCGGCGGCCAGCAGCAGTCCGTTTCGCTCGCGGAGGGGGATCTCCAGGTGCTCGGATAGGCGCAGCACCATCTCCCGGCTCGGCCGGGCCCGGCCGGTCTCGAGGAAGCTCACGTGCCGCGAGGACACGTCGGCCTCGAGCGCGAGCTCGAGCTGGCTCAGGCTGCGCCGCCGGCGCCAGGCGCGCAGGAGCTCGCCGATCGGGGCGCGCGTGGTGCTAAAGGGGGTCGATGCGGCGTCGACGGCCACGCGCCGAACGTAGCGCAGCATCCAGCGGCTGCGCAATTACCTCGGAGGTAGCGCCGGGGCTGACGTGCGAGGGGTCCGCGCCTCGCCACGCGATCACCCCCCAGTCGCCTCACCGGATTTGTGAGACTGCGCTGTGCCGTGGAGGGTGGCGCCCGCGAACTCGATCCCGAATCTCTCGGCGTGCATGTCGCGCGGCTCTACCGTGCCGCGTACGGGCTGTGCGGCTCGCGTCAGGACGCCGAGGACCTCGTCCAGGACACGTTCGAGCGCGTGCTCCGCCGCCCCCGGTTCCTCCGTCGCGATCAGGACGTCGTCTATCTGCTCCGGGTGTTGCGGAACACATGGATCTCATCGGGGCGGGCCAAGCGACAAGTCGTGACCGCGCCCGCCGGGGAGGAGATCGAGCAGATCGAGGCGCCGAACGATCCGATCGCTCAGTCGATCGAGGGTGCCGCCGTGTTCGAGGCTCTCCACGAACTGACCCAGCCGCTGCGCGAGGCGTTGGTCGCGGTGGACGTGCTCGGCCTCTCCTACCGTGAGGCCGCGCACGCGCTTGGCACGAAGGAGGGGACGATCATGAGCCGCTTGAGTCGCGGTCGCGGGCAGGTCGCCGCTCGCCTCGAGTCGGCCGGCTGACACGCGGGCTACGCGTGCGCCTGCGCGAGCACCGGCGCCGCGGCGAGTCCCAAGACGACGTCTGGCTTGGTTCGCGCCGCGAGCACGCACGTGCGGCCTTGGCGAACGAGCGTGACCACCGACAGCCCGGACGAGGTCGAGAACTCGCGGAGCGGGACCCCCTCGAACCTCACCGAACGGACGCCGCGCGGCAACGGCACGGCGTTGCCGGAGAAAACGGTGTAGCTGAGCGGCGTGCCGTTCGGCAGGCGGTAGAACACCGTGAGGGCAGGGCGGCCCCCGATCCGGTCGGTCCGGGTGCCGGTGGGCGGCACCGAGAACTTCGCGTAGTTCGGGTACGTCACGCCCCCGTAGGAGACGTCGAGCAGTTTGGCGTTCCGGGCGGCCGGCGCCGGGCCGGTCGAGGGCGCGAACGCGAGCCCGGCGGCGGCCGGAATCGTGGGTCCGCTACTGCCCCCGCCAACCCCGACGGCGCCGATCACGACCGCGGCGCACACCGCCGCGAGCCCCGCGACGGCGACAGCGGGCCGCCACGACGGTCCGGCCGCCAGCCGGCGGCGCCGCGAGGCCGGCGGCGCCTCGCCGTACCGCTCGCGCACTTTGTCCTGCACCGAGCGCACGAGCCCGTCGGGTACCGGCGGCCCACCTGTACGAAGCTCGTGCGCGACCCGGCGCTGCGACTCCACCTGGTGGCGGATCTCCGCTCGGCCCGCCCACGCGGGGTCGGCCTCGGCCGACGGTTCGTCGACGAGCCGTGTGATCTCGATGGCTTCGTGCTCTTCGGGGGTGGGCTTCGGCGGCATGGCGTGTGATCCGATCATAGGGCGCGATCGCCGCCTCGGAGCGGGGGCGTTTGCGGGCGCACCCCACGTTTGGATCGACGCATTCCAAAGGGCTCCTATTCCATCCAAATCCGGCGAAATCACGTAAGAGTTTCTTCAGCAAGGGCGATGGAATGCGCCCGAAACGACCTGCGTCTTATCGAGATGTCGGCACCTCGTGGGGGCCGGGAGAACAAGTCAGTGAATTCTTCCGCCGCGCGGTGTGACCTCCGTCACGTCTCAATCAAGGAGCACTCATGTACACGCATGCGAACAAGCACGCGCGCTCATCGGCGCGCGCATCCAAGTCCGCCCGCCGCTACCGCGCGGCGCAATGGGCCCGAGTGGCGATCGCGGCCGCGGGACCGGTAATCGGCGCGGGCGCCCTGGCGGCTCCCGCCGTGGCCAAGCCGCATAACGATCACGCCGGCCAGTACCGTTTTGTGACGCTCGATAACCAGGCGGACCCGACGTTCAACCAGCTGCTCGGCATCAATCAGCGCGGTGTGATCGCGGGATACTTCGGATCGGGCGCGATCGGCCATCCCAACAAGGGATATCTGCTGAGCGCGCCGTATGGTCAGGCGGACTATCGGGGCGAGAACTGGCCCGAGTCGGTCCAGACACAGGTCACAGGGCTGAACGACAAGGGCGTGACGGTCGGGTTCTGGTCGACGATGAACACGGCGAACAACATGAACGACAACCGGGCGTTCGTGTCGGTCCACGGTTACTTCGTCGACGGCGACTTCCCGACCGACAGTCCGGCGTCTCCCCCTGTCGACCAGTTGCTGGGTGTCAACGACCACGACGTCGCCGTCGGCTTTTACAACGATTCGGGCGGCAACACGCACGCGTACTCGTTCAACATCCGTCGCAACCAGTACACGGAGATCGCGCCGACCGGCATCACAGGTCCGACCGCCGCGGGCATCAATAACCGCGGCGACATCGCCGGGTTCGGCACGGACGCGACGGGTGACTCATCGAACGGTCAGGTCGTCGGGTTCCTGCTTCGCCGGAACGGTCAAGTGACCGTCCTGAACGTGCCGGGCTCGAGCATGACCCAGGCGCTCGGCATCAACGACGGCGACGAGGTCGTCGGCGTCTACCAGGTCGGCAGCGGCGACAACGCCATGATGCACGGCTTCACCTGGACGCCGCAGCACGGCTTCCAGACCGTCGATGACCCGAACGGCGTCGGCGCTACCACGCTCAACGGCGTCAATGACCATGGCCGCGTTGTGGGCTTCTACACCGACGCGGCTGGGAACGTGGACGGACTGCTCGCCACCCCGGCTTGGGAGCATCGCGGCTGATCCTCCACCGTCGGGCTTAAAACAGACCGGGTCACCCCCAATTGGAGTGGCCCGGTCTGTTCGTTTGTGTGTGAGGTGGCGCACACGGACAGGCCCGGTTAGCTTGGCCCGCCGTGAGCGACGGATGTCCTGCCCACCATGGACGGGCGCATGGCGATGATCGAGGCATCGATGCCGGTGCTGGTCGCAGTCCAGCAGCCCGTCTCGCTTGGCCGAGACGATCGAGACGCTCGGAGTCGGCATCGAACGGATGGCGAGTCTGATCGACCGCCTGCTAGCTTCGATAGAGAAGCTGGACGGTAATGTCGACTACGCTCGAGCCGATTGGCCGGATCGCAGACTGCGTGCCCGGCAACCGCCGGGCCAGCTGATTTACCGGGAAATCTGAATCTACCTGCGAGGTAATGCCCCATGGGTGAGATCGTGAATTTGATGCCGCGCCAGAAGCGCATCGCGCTGATCGCGCACGACAATTGCAAGCAAGAAATGCTCGAGTGGGCCCGATTCAACCGGGGCACGCTGGCGACGCACGAGCTGTACGCGACCGGGACGACCGGCGCGCTGCTCGCGAATGAGCTCGGGCTCGAGGTCAACAGGTTCCTCAGCGGACCTCGCGGCGGCGATCAACAGGTCGGCGCCGCGATCGCCGAGGGGAGGATCGACTTCCTGATCTTCTTCTGGGATCCGCTCGAGCCGCAGCCGCACGACGTCGACGTGAAGGCGCTGCTCCGGATCGCCGTGGTCTACAACGTCCCGACCGCCTGCAACCGCGCGACCGCCGACTTCGTCCTGTCGAGTCCGCTCACGGGCGAGGAGTACCGGCGACCGGAACCTGTGTACCCCGAGGTCGACCCCTCCGAGCGCCTGGTCACGCTCGCGGTCAACGACGCCGCGGTGTAGCCGGGCGGTCGGCATGGCCGGCCTGCGCGCCCGCGACGCCGGTGCCGCAGTAGAGTCGCGACGGGTGCCCGCAGGCTCCGACAGTATTTCCGTAGTCGACCGGTCGGTCGTGACCGCCTCCGGCCGAGAGCTGCTCGTCCAGGAAGGTGGTGACCCCGAGGGGCGTGCGGTGCTCGTTCAGCTCGGGACTCCGGGGTCGCGAGTCCTGTACGGGCGTCATCTCGTCGACGCGATCGAGCGAGGGATCCGCTTGATCTCCTACGACCGGCCGGGGTACGGCGGATCCACTCCGCACCCCGGACGCTCGGTGGCTGACTGTGCGCAGGACACCCGCGCGGTGATCGACGCGTTGGGAGTCGACCGGTTCGCAGTCTGGGGCGTCTCCGGCGGTGGCCCGCACGCTCTGGCCTGCGCGGGCCTGCTCTCCGACCGCGTCGTCGCGGCGGCGACGCTCGCCTCGCCGGCGCCGTTCGACGCCGACGGGCTGGACTGGTGGGCCGACACCGGGCAGGAGAACATCGACGACGACCTGCTGGTCCTGAATGACCCCGAAGCCGCGCGAGCCAAGCTAGCCAAGGACCGCGCCGAGCTTTTCGACCCAAGCGAGCCCGACCTCGCTGAGGCGCACCCGACGTTGTTCTCGCCGGCCGACGCGGCGGTGCTGACCGACGAGCTGGGCGAGTACCTCAAGCGCCGCAACCGGACGGGCCTGATGCCGGGCATCGAAGGCGTCTGGGAGGACAGCGTGGCGATGCTGAAGCCGTGGGGATTCGCGGTCGACGCGATCCAGGTCCCGGTCATGGTCTGGCACGGCCGGCATGACTGGATGGTGCCTTTCCAGCATGGCAAATGGCTGACGCGGCGTCTGCCGAACGCCGAACCCCGACTGAGCGACGACGACGGCCACCTGACGTTGGTGCAGAACCGGGTTCCCGCCGTGCACGCCTGGCTGGTCGCCCACTTCTGAAGCGTGTCGCGCCACCGTCCTGCGCTGCTCGTACCTGCCTCGGCGATCGTATGCCTGGCGCTCGGGATGACTGCGCTAGAAGGATCGGCGCGCGCCGCGAGCCCGTTCCCGAGCGGCGGTGGCGCTCCCACCGGTACGTCAAACCCGTTGCTCGCGGCGGTCCCATACATGGGGTGGAACACCTACTACGGCGTCGGCGGGATCTTCGATGAGCAGACGATCGTCTCGGTGGCCAAGTCACTGCTGGATCGTGGCCTCGCCCGGGCCGGCTACCGGATCGTCTGGCTCGACTTCGGCTGGGCGACCGGCAAGCGGAACCAACTCGGCGAGCTCGTGGTCGATCGGCACCAGTGGCCGCACGGCCTGCGGTGGCTGACCGGTTGGCTGCACCGTCACGGGCTGCTCGCGGGGATCTACACCGATGCGGGCAGGAGCGGATGTCACGACCAGGGCGTCGGATCCCTCGGTCACTACCAGCAGGACGTCGACAGCTTCGCCACCTGGGGGTTCGACGCCGTCAAGGTCGACTTCTGTGGCGCCGGGCAGGCCGGGCTCGTGCCGAAGCCCGCGTACAACCGCTTCGCAACGGCGCTCGCTGACAACTCGAGCCACCGAAGGATGCTCCTGAACGTATGCAACTTCTGGGTGCCGGGACAGATCAACGGCACGCTCCCAACGTACGCGAACTCCGCCTACGCGAGCTACCGGTGGGCGCCCCGGATCGCACAGAGCTGGCGCACCGATACCGACATCGGTTTCACGCGCGACATCAAGTTCGTGAACGTGCTGCGCAACCTCGACCACGACGCCTCCCATCCGACCGCGGCCGGACCCGGGCACTGGAACGATCCGGACTACCTCGGGCCCGAGCTGGGCATGACCACCGCCGAGGCGCAGGCTCAGTTCTCGATGTGGGCGATCGTCGCAGCGCCGCTGATTCTCGGGAGCGACCCTCGCGAGCTGTCGCCCGACGCGATCCAGATGCTCGAGAACCGGCAGGTGATCGCGATCGACCAGGATCCGCTCGGGATCCAGGGCGCGGTCGTCGAGCAGGAGGGCTCCGGGCAGGCCTGGAGCAAGCCGCTCAGCGGCGAGCGGGCCGCGGTCGCGCTGCTGAACCGCGGAACCGTGGCGATGCGGATCACCACCACCGCCAGCAAGGCCGGGCTGCGCTCGGCGGCGAGCTACACGACGCACGATGTGTGGGCGGGGACGACCGAGACGACGAGCGGTGAGATCAGCGCGGTCGTCCCGCCCGACAGCGTCGCCCTGTACCTGGTGACACCCGTGCAGAGCTGATCGGGCGCTCTACGCGGCGTTCGCGGCGGCCTGTCCGGGGTTCTCGCAGTCTGGGTTTTCGGAGTCGTGCTCCGTGTCGGTGACATGTACCGGCACCGGCGCGTCGGTCCACTCGCCCCAGACGATCTTCGAGGCCTTCACCTGGTAGCGGTACACCGTGCCCTCGTCGTTGACCATGTAAGTGTCGACATCGCCCGCCCGGTTGTGCAGGATCAGCCGCTGACCGCTCTCCGCGAGGCGCGCGAGCGCCTTGATGTTCGGGACGTCGACTGGCGGCCAGCCGAGGTCCTCGCCGGCGACGATCGGCACGATCAGGTGCCCGTACTTAGCCTGGATCTGCACGCTCTCCTCGAACGGCTCGCCGCGCTTGCGCAGAAACGCGTACACGGCGAGTCCGGCCGAGAGGAGTAGACCGACGAGAGCGAGCCAGCGAACAGTGGCGACCTGGGGGGAGATTCCGAGGACGGTGATCGTGCTTGGTGCGGTCGAGGGGGTCCCGACACCAGAGCTCTGGCTCGGAGCCAGGTCGCCCGACGACCCGCCCGAGCCCGGACTGCTGACAGCCGATGAACTGCCTGAAGTCCCCGAAGCGCCGTTTGACACCAGTTGCGCAGTGCCGAGCGTGAAGTTCATCGATGGGGCAAAGCTCTGATTGAGCGGGTGGCCACCCAACGTGCCGGTGACGTGCACCACAGGCTCGACCGCGAGCGTGTAGCCGTTGCTCGGCAGGCCGGTGAGGGCCCCGACCTTGTTGAGCAGAGACTCGATCTGACGGATGTCCAGAGTCACCACTGTGCTGGTGTGGTCGCCGGTGAAGCGCGTCGGCGGCGTGAGCACGATCGCGCGGCTCCATCCGCTCTGGCCGGTGAGCCGAAGGCGGATCGACTCGGTGCCGGCGACATCGTGCTGCGCAGCGGTCGCAAAGGTGTAACTGACGTGGACGCCGACCTGGTGCACGAGCGAGAGGAAGATCGGATCGCCCGTGTGGATCGCGCCAGTGGGATAGACGGGGCCGGAGGGAGCGTGCGCGCTGTACCCAAAGGTGACCTGTTGCGTGTAGGGCGTCGTCACCGTCGTTGGCTTGCCGGTCGGGCGGGTGAAGGCGACCACCGCGACCGCGACGAACACCGCGGCGGCGATTGCCGATGCGGTGAGCAGCGCTCCGAAGTTGAAGGAGCGCGCGCCGCCTTGATCTCGAGCGTTGTTCACGGTGAGGAACCCTGGGTAGGCAGATCTAGTTGGCTGTTTGCGGTGACGCCTACGCCGGCGCCGGGTTTTTTCGGCCCCGAACACGAAGGCGAGGCCGAGGATCGCAATCAGCGCAGCGATCGCGATGGGCGTGTGCACCATCGCGAGGGCCACGCCGCCGCGGGGAATGTGCAGCCACAGCTTGCCGATCAGGACCGCGCGCGGTACCGCGCGGGGATCGATGAAGTCGTTGTTGTCGCCCTTGAAGACATAGAGGCTCCCTTGCCTGGCGACAATCCGATGCAGCACCACCGTGTGCAGCAGGTTGCTGCGGTATGCGACGATCTCGCCGACCCTGTAGCTCGCCGCCGGCCTGACGATCGCCAGGTCGCCGGTGTGGAACCGCGGCTCCATGCTGATTCCGTGGGTCTCCACATATGTGGTCGACCCGCCGATCCGCGGGGGAGCCAGATACCACCACGCCAGCGCCGCGAAGGCGATGATCGCGACGGTCACGAGGCCGGAGCGCAGTCGAGGTCGCGTCACGGTTGCCGTTCATGTCGCTGTGCCGGCAGAAAGCGGTGGGGGAGAGCCGGGCGCAATGCCCCGTGCTCTCCCCCTCCAGCTCAGCCGATAGCGTGTGTTACGGGTTGGTGGTCACTCCGCTGACGTTGCCGGTCTTGTCGGTGACCGACGCGTCGAAGTAAGCCGCCTGGGTGACAGGCACGCCGGCGGGGCCGAACGTGGTCGAGCCGGCGAAATCGCAATGCGAGTCGTAGTCGGCCGAGTAGGTGCCGCTGCCGACCGTGGAGCTCGGCGCGCTGCACCCGATCAGCTGGGCGTCGGTCGACGTGTCTCCGAACCCTGCGTCGACGGTATTCGCCGACTGGCTCGTCGTGAAGTACACGTCGGCCGACG
>Ga0335076_10002932_pt1 | contig 17068 bp, 11 predicted proteins | sample Lox_Sample_25_FD_206717 | JGI IMG/M metagenome (GOLD analysis project Ga0335076, IMG submission 206717) | Soil microbial communities from Loxahatchee National Wildlife Refuge, Florida, United States - Lox_Sample_2.5 | ecosystem: Environmental > Terrestrial > Soil > Wetlands | place: USA... | reverse complement strand
ATGCCCGTGGATACTCCCGATGCCAAGCCTGCCACTCCGAAACTCGTCAGCACCGGCAAGGGCCGCACCACTTGCAGCTACTTCTTCCCCTCGGGAGACCAGATTCTCTTTTCCTCGACCCATGCCGCCAGTGCCGAATGCCCTCCGAAACCCGATTATTCCCGTGGCTATGTGTGGCCCATCTATGACTCCTACAAGATCTACACCGCGAAGCCCGATGGCTCCGACCTGAAAATCCTGACCAACGCTCCCGGCTATAACGCCGAAGCCACCATCACTCGCGATGGCAAGCACATCGTCTTCACCTCCACCCGCAACGGAGATTTAGACATCTACACCATGGATGCCGACGGCTCGAATGTAAGACAGCTCACCCACGAGCTTGGCTACGACGGCGGCCCTTTCTGGTCCTACGACGGCAAGAAGATTGTCTACCGCGCCGAGCATCCCAAGTCCCCCGAGGAAGAAAAGGACTATAAAGAACTCCTGGCCGCGGGTCTCATTCGTCCCGGCAATCTGGAAATCTGGGTCATGCGCGCCGACGGCTCCAACAAGCATCAGGTCACTCACAATGGCGCCGCCAACTTCGCTCCCTACTGGTTTCCCGACGGCAAACGCATTATCTTTGCTTCCAATCAGGCGGATCCCAAGAATGGGCGCGACTTTGATCTCTACGTCATCAATGAAGATGGCACGGGCCAGCAGCGCATCACTTTCCACCCCGATTTTGACGGCTTTCCCATGTTCACTTCCGATGGCAAGCGCCTGGTTTGGGCTTCCAATCGCAATGGCAAGGCTCCACACGAAACCAACGTCTTCATCGCGGATTGGGTTGAATAACTTTTAGGAGCATCGCACTTGTCCTCCCAGCGAAAGCGCACAGCCGCTAAATCCCGCCCCGGCGTCCGTCCCGGCGAATCCGTTCGCATACTCATCTCCCGCGCACGCGTTCGCCAGCGTGTCCGCCAGATGGCCCGCCAGATCCGCCGCGATTTCCCGCACGACACCCTCCACCTCGTCGGCGTGCTCAAGGGTTCCGTGCTCTTCCTCGCGGATCTCGCCCGTGAATTGGGTGGAGAAGTGTCTTTTGACTTTCTCTCCGTCTCCAGCTACGGCAAAGGCACCAATTCCACCGGCGAAGTGAAGCTCATCAAGGACCTCGACGTCGGCATTGAAGGCCGCACCGTCCTCGTCGTGGAAGATATTCTCGATACCGGCCTGACTCTCAAATACCTTTTGCGCCTGTTCGAAGAGCGCCAGCCCAAGCATCTTCGCGTCGTGGTCTTGCTCGATAAATCCGAACGCCGCGTCGCCGATATCCACGCTGATTACACCGGCTTCGTCATTCCCAACGAGTTTGTCGTCGGTTATGGCTTGGACTATGACGAACGCTATCGAAATCTGGCCGACGTCTGTATTTTGCAGTTCGCGCAGCACGGTTCCGCCAAGAAGTAGCATCGGCTTGCGCTTGTACTTTGGTGTCGCTGACCTCGGCATTCTTTTCACAACGCTGTGTGTGTCATCTCGACCGGAGCAACGGCGCCCTTTGTCGTCGCGGAGCGGAGGGATCGAGGCTGCCAACTCAGTTTTCCAGGAGTCAGTCGGTATTTTTCCGCAAACTTCTGGCCCATACGAATGCCAATTTGGGCGCGAAGGGCTCTCGGTACGCCTGTTATAATTAAGCATTCATGGAAGCGACCGACCCTAAGCCACAAGCCAGCCCGGCCACAGACAATCCGGAAGTTCTCGCCACCCTCGCCGAAATCGGCGAGCAGGTCAACTCGTCTCTGGACCTCGACGAAGTCCTCGCCAGAGCCGCCCTGCTCATCAAAAAGCATATCGATTACGAGCTCTTCGGCGTCCTCATGGTCGATGGCGACGGCACCTACCTCAAGCATCGTTTCGCGATCGGCTATCCTCCCGGCCTCGCCGAAAATCTCAGAGTCCCCATCGGGCAGGGAATTACGGGTACCGCCGCTCGCACTGGCCACCCCGTCCGTGTCAGCGACGTTTCTCAGGATCCCCGCTATATCAACGCCATCGATAGCGTTCGCTCCGAACTCGCTGTGCCCCTCGTCTTCCACGGCAAAATCGTCGGCGTCCTCGATATCCAGAGCCGCCACCTCGACTACTTCACCAAGGATCAGCAGAACATTCTCGCCGTGCTCGCCAATCGTCTGGCCATCGCTATCGAGAACGCTCGCCTCTTTCAACAGGTCCGCACCCAGGCCGAAACTCTTCTCGTGCTCAACGAGGTCAGCCGCGAAATTAGCTCCATCCTCGATGTCGAAGAACTCCTCCGCCGTGCCGCCGAACTCGTCAAACGCGTTATCGATTACCAGATTCTCAGCCTCATGCTTTTCGATGAGCAGCAGCAGGTTTTCCGTCATCGCATCGACGTCAAACATGGCCAGCGCGTTCAGGGCAAACTCCGCGTCGCCGCTACCGAAGGCCTCGTCGGCGCTGCCGCCACTCTTCGTCAACCCGTCGTCGTTCCCGATGTCACCGCCGACCCGCGCTATCTCATGGTGAATCCTGAGACGCGCTCCGAACTCGCCATTCCCATGATTCACAAGGGAAAGGTCATCGGCGTCCTCGATCTTGAAAGTCCGCAGCTGAATTATTTCACCGAGGACCACGTCCAGACGCTTTCTATCCTTGCCGCCAATCTTGCCGTCGCCCTCGAAAACGCTCACCTCTACGAGCAGGTAGCCGAAGGTGAAGCGCGCATGGAGCGCGATCTTCAAGCTGCCAAGCGTATTCAAGGTGCCTTGCTTCGCGCTGTGCCCACCGAAGACTACGGCATCGACGTCGCCGCCCGCTATGTCTCTGCTCGCGAAGTCTGCGGTGACCTCTACGATTTCCTTCGCTACGGCCCGCAACAACTCGGCATCGCGCTGGGCGATGTCAGCGGTAAAGGTACCGCCGCCGCTCTTTATGGAGCCGTCGCCATCGGCATCATGCGCAGCCTCGCGCCCCAGAAGTTGCAACCCGCGGAAATGCTGCGCCAGATGAATCAACTCGTCGGCGAACGCCGCATCGAGGGCCGCTTCATGACCGCTTGTTTTGCCACCTGGCAGAAGGGCCGCCAAAAACTTCGTGTGGCGAACGCCGGTCAGTCTCAGCCGCTCCTCTACAAAAATGGCCGATGCGATAAGATCGAACTGGCGGGTTTTCCCCTCGGCATCTTCGAAGACGTGCAGTACGACGACTGGAGCGTCACCCTCGAAGTCGGCGACATTCTGGTCTTCCATTCCGACGGCATCGCCGAAACCACAAATTCCGAAGGTCAGTTCTTTGGCGTTACTCGCCTTCGCAAGCTGATCGAGCAGCATCACGAGCTCACCGCCGCAGAAATTGCCGACCTCGTTCTCCGCGAAGTCGACTGGTTCACTCAGAGCGCTCCACTCTCCGACGACCGCACGCTGGTTGTTCTTAAGGTGAAATGAGCACATCCGGCAAAGCGCGCAAGGGGCTGCCCTACATCGATCCCGCGGAATTCACGCCGCATTTTGCTTGGCGCAATTCGAAGCGCGGGCCGGGTCGCGCTGTTTTCTGTGATGCGGTGCCCCTCGATCAAATCGCCGAGCGCTTCGGCACGCCCACTTATGTCTACAGCGAATCCGCCATTCGCGACTCCTTCAACGAACTGAAACTCGGACTCGGCGCAGTCCCGCACCTTCTCTGTTTCGCCGTCAAGGCCAACGGCAATCTTTCCATCCTCAATCTCCTCGCAAAGCTCGGCAGCGGTTTCGACATTGTCTCCGGCGGTGAACTCGAGCATCTCGGACATATCAGGGTTCCTGGCAATCGCATCGTCTTCTCGGGTGTAGGAAAGACCCGCGAGGAAGTCCGTTCCGCACTCTCCTATCGCGCCGAGCGTTCCGCCGCGCCCGGCATCCTTCAGTTCAATGTTGAGTCCCCCGCTGAATTAGAGTTGCTGCTCGAAGAAGCTTCGCGCCGCAAACGCTCCAGCCATGCCATCCCCGGCGTTTCCGTTCGCGTCAATCCCGACGTCGCTGCTGGCGGCCACCCCCACATCTCCACTGGTTTGTCCCACCACAAGTTTGGCGTTAGTTGGACAGATGCGCGTGCTCTCTACCTCCAGCATTGCCGGTCTCGTTTCATCCGTTGGCAGGGAATCAGCGCCCACATCGGTTCACAAATCGTCGACCTGGCCCCTTTCCGTGAGGCCTTATCCCGCTTGGCCGGCTATCTGACCGAACTTCGCCAACTTGGCGTGGCGCTTCAGTATCTCGATTTTGGCGGCGGCCTGGGTGTCCGCTACACCAACGAAAACTCCGTGCCGAGAACCGAATATGCGCGCATGGTTGCGAAAACAGTACAGTCACTTGGCATCGGCCTCCTCCTCGAGCCTGGCCGCTCGATTATTGCTTCTTCCGCGGTTCTCCTTGCGCGTGTCCTCTTCCGCAAAGACAATTCCCTGAAATCGTTCATCATCCTCGACGCCGCCATGAACGATTTCGCTCGACCCGTCCTCTACGATGCCCCCCACCCCATCACCCTGGTCCGCGCAGCCGCCAAAACGCCACGCACCGCCCGTCAACGCGTCGATATAGTTGGACCGGTTTGCGAAAGTGGCGACACTTTTCTCTATGATTGGCCCCTCGGAGATGGCCACCCCGGCGACGTCGCCGCCATTTGGGGTGCTGGCGCTTACGGTATGGTTCAGGCTTCCAATTACAACGGCCGCGGCCGTCCCGCCGAAGTCTTCGTGAAAGGGAAGACGGTCCGTCTGATTCGTCGTCGCGAAACTCAGGCCGATGTTTTGCGCACCGATGTCCTTGCTTAGCTGCTACGCCTCGCCCCATTTCAACTTATTCCGCAAAATCTCAAAGTACGACTTATTTGGCGGGTGAATCAGCTTCAGCCGTTCCGCCGCGCGCGTGATTTGAACTCGATCGCCATCCTGCATCGGTACCCCCAACTGCCCGTCCATGGTCAGAAATACGGAGTCCGACCCTTGCGCCACACGTAATTCAATCTTCGAGCTGTCGTTCACCACCACCGGGCGGTCGCTCAACGTATGCGGGCAAATCGGCGTGATCTGAATCGACTCCACCGCTGGATGCACAATCGGTCCGCCGGCGGACATCGAATAAGCCGTCGAGCCCGTCGGCGTTGCCACAATCAATCCGTCCGCGCGGTAGCGGCACACAAACCCGTCATCGATGTGCAATTCCAGTTCGATCATGCGCGCCAACGTACCTTTGTGCACTACCGCGTCATTCAACACACGCTGCTGGGTCAACACCGCACCGTTATGCAGCCGCTCTGCGATTAGCATCACTCGTTCACTGATGGCTGCCCCTCCCGCCAGCGCGTCTTCCAACCCTGGGTACAATTCCTCCAGGGTGAAGCTGGTCAAAAATCCCAAGCCCCCCAGATTGATCGGCAGAATCGGTACTCCGGCCGGCGCTGCCTCGCGCGCTGCCGCCAAAATCGTTCCATCGCCGCCCAACACCAGCAACAAGTCTGATTGAGCGACAATTTCCTGACGCGTCATCGGCGTCTCGGCGCTACCCAGGCAGCACGCGGTTTCCTCGTCGTAGTGCGCCGCTACGCCGCGTCCCTTCAGCCATTCCAGCAGCGGCGGCACGATTTCTGCCACCGCCGGTCTCCTCGGTCGCGAGAAAATTCCGATTGTTTTGTAGTTTGACGGGGTCGGCATGGATGATTCGAAGTTTACCTTACCCGCTTTTCCTGGCGTGAAGAAAATACTCCTGATTGCCTTCCATCCCGGCTAACCGGCTGGCCGCCACTCCCTGGGCGCTCAACCCGAGCTTTTCGGCTTCACTGCGCACCATCGCCACCGCTTTTTCGTGCAGCGCCGCCTCGCGAACGATTCCGCCCTCGCCCACATCTTCCCGGCTCAGCTCAAATTGCGGCTTCACAAGAATCAAAAAATCGGTGCCGACTCGGGCGCATGCCGCTGCCCCGGGCAACACTCTCCGCGCGGAAATAAACGACACATCAACCACCACCAGATCCACCACCTCTGGCAAATCAGCCGCCATCAGTTCCTTCGCATTTTTCCGGATCGCGGCCACCCGTGCATCCTTCTGCAATTTCCATGCGAGTTGATCCGTGTTCACGTCCACCGCGTATACGCGCCTCGCCCCATTTTGCAAAAGGCAATCTGTAAACCCTCCCGTGGAGGCTCCGACATCCAGGCAAATCCGTCCTTCCGCGCGCACTCCAAACTCTTCTAGCGCTCCTTGCAGCTTGAATCCGCCACGGCTCGCATATTGTTGCGCTCGGCTGCGGACTTCGATGTGGCAGGTTTCATCGACGTTCGCGCCGGCCTTCTCCGTTTTCTGGCCGTCCACCTCCACTTCGCTGGCCAGAATCATCGATTGCGCTTTGCGCTGAGATTCCGCCAGTCCACGCTCGACTAGCAATAAATCCAGTCGCTTGCGCTTTGTTTTGCCGCTCATGGTAAGGGAATTTACTTGCGCCGCAGGGCCAGAAATTCCGCAATCGTGCGCAAACGTTCGCCTCGCTCACCGTACGCCTGCAATTCGTTTATCGCCTTCGTCGATAGTTCGTTCGCGATCTGGTGAGATTTTTCCAGCCCAAACACTGCCGGGTACGTCGCTTTTTGCTGCGCTACGTCCTTGCCCGCGGTTTTGCCCAGCGCCGCCGAAGACTCCTCTACGTCCAAGATGTCGTCTGTTACCTGGAACGCCCAGCCAATCGTTTCGCCGAAGCGTCGCAGTCGCGCCACGTCTTCGTCCGCCGCCCCCGCCGATAGCGCTCCCGACGTCACCGACGCCCGGATCAGCGCCGCCGTCTTCGACCGGTGAATGTATTCCAGCATTTCCGGCCCCACCGGCTTACCCTCGGCCTCCAGGTCCGCCACTTGCCCGCCGACCATCCCGTTCACCGTTCCCGCGGCGGCTGCAATCTCGCGCACCATCGCCGTTCGCCACTCCGCCGAAACCGGCGACGCCGCAATCGTTTCGAACGCCAGCGTCAGCAGCGCATCCCCGGCCAGAATCGCTATGGCCTCCCCGAATTTCTTGTGACACGTGGGCTTGCCCCGTCGCAGATCGTCATTGTCGAGCGCCGGTAGATCGTCATGAATCAGCGAATAGGTGTGAATGAATTCAATCGCGCAGCCCGGATACAGCGCGTGCTCCGCATCGTTGCCAAAAATCCGCGCCGCTTCCAGGCACAAGATCGGCCGGATTCGCTTGCCGCCTGCGAACACCGAGTAGCGCATCGCCATGTGGATCGAGGGTGGTTGAACAGTCTCCCCGGGAATCAATCGCTCGAGTTGCGCATCCACGGCCACTCGGTCTTCTTCAAAAAATGGAGGGAGTTTCATCGTCGGACTGAGGGTTCCTGTCTGCACGCTCCGCGCGTCACGATTTGCTTTCACCTTCCGGTTCAAACGGCTCGGCGGCCAGCTTTCCGTCGGCTTTCTTCAGCAGGATCTCGACTCGCCCTTCCGCTTCCTCGAGTTGCTTTTGGCATTCGCGCGACAGTCCCACGCCTTCTTCAAACAACTTCATCGCCTCGTCCAGCGAAAGTTGCGGGCTCTCCAGCTTGCGCACCACCTCTTCCAGCCTTGCCAGAGAGCGTTCGAAATCTGGTTTCTTGTTTACTTCAGGTTTCTTCGGTACTGGCTGGTTCACGCCCACTCCTTCGCAATCTCGCCAATCATTTATCTCCGGCTCCAGACAGCACTATCCAGACAGCATTCTAAAGCACGCCCGAGAACAGACACAATTGCTTTATGCGGTTGCGCCGCGCCTTCACGCCATCATCTCTCTGCGTTCTTCCATGTAGCGCTAGCTTGCCCTGACTACGAAAGAGCTTTCATGCCAGCCGCTTCAGGTGTGAAGAATCCGCTCACGAACCCGGCTGCAACGTGAGCATATGCCTCTTCGCTCTTGCTTCGGCCGCATCGCTGAACGGCGCGTAGATCGGCTTTCCTTCATACCAGTAGGAAAATTGATCCCGGTAATGTTCGCTGCCCGGTTGGCCGGATTCTCCGCCGGTAATCACCATGATCGAATCATCCCAATCCGCCAGGTTGGCCACGAACCGCTCCGATGGCCCGTGGTGCCTTCCGGCAGCTCGTGGACTGAACAGCGTGCCCGATTGCGGCTGGTTGGTGATGCTCAACAGCTTCTTCAGAAGTCCTTCGCGTCCGATAGGATGCAGCATGTCCAGGTAATTGAATCGCTTCCACGCCCAGTCTTCGGGATCTTTATCGTTCGTCTTCTCCTGCAGACGTTTCACCGCCTGATCCGCGGCCGCGGCCAGCAGTTCGTCGTAGTTCTTGTAATCCGACGGCAGCCACCGCGCCGGCCGCTCCGTCAGGATTCGCTGCAGAAACGCGATGCTCCGCCACTGGTAAAGCTCCGCGTCATTCCCCAGATGCGGCTCCAGAATCAAGTGCAGCGCCCGATACATGGTCACGTCCAGAAACGACACGACCGGAGAATTCGCGTCCGCCATTCCGTTCCAGTCTTTCGCCTGTTGAATCAGTTTCTTCGTGCGTTCGTCTTTCGGCGTCGCCGTGTTGCTTGCGGCTGCGAGTTGCTCTGCGATGAAAACATGCGGATAGCTATACGTATCCGCCTGCACTCGCAGCATATCCTCCGGCCGCAGGCCCTGCTTGCCGTGGAGCAGGTCATAAATTCTCGCTGTGCGGTACGGCTCTTCCCAATGGTCGGTGATGTACGGCTTGTAGTTCGGGCCCGTCACCCGCGCGTTCGCCGTCACAATCAATCCGCTTTCCGGATTGAAGCTTTGCGGCAGCTCCTCGAACGGGATGTACCCCGCCCACTCGTAATCGTCCGTGTCGCCCGGCACTGGTACCCCGCCGTGTCCTTTCTTCCGCACCGGCACGTGCGCTCCCAGAATGTATCCGATATTTCCATCCACATCGGCATACACCACGTTCTGCCCCGGTCCCCAAATTCCTTTCATGGTCTCGCGGAATTCGGCCCAGTTCTGTGCTTTGCCCAGCCAGTTGTAAAACGTGCAGAGCGCTCCCGGTTCCAGCACTGTCCATCGCATCGCGTACCACTTGTTTCCGTCCTGGTGCACCACCGGCCCGTGCCGCGTCACCACCATTCGCAAATGCTCGTCGGGCTTGCCCTTCACCTTGATCACTTCGTCGTAGATGTCCGCCTTCTTCCACGCGCCGTTCACCAGATACTCGTCGGCATTCGCAGGATTCATCGTCTCGACATACAAATCCAGTACGTCCGCTCCGTTGTTCGTGAATCCCCAGGCGATCCGATCGTTGTGCCCCACTACCACCATCGGCGCTCCCGGTAGCGAAAATCCCTTTACATTCCATTCCGGCGCCGTCAGATGCACCTCGTACCAGATCGGTGCCAGCGTGAGCTCCAGATGCATGTCGTTTGCCAGCAGCGGTTTTCCCGTTGCTGTGTGCTCTCCGCTGACCACCCAATTGTTACTGCCCAGCGAATGTCGGATCTGCCGTTGCGATTCCGAAAGCCAGTCCACTGCTTCCTTCGCCAGCGCGCCCGCAATGTCCGGAATGCCGGCGCTATTCGGCAAAGATCCAGGTGTGTGGCCAGCCTTTAATACGTCCTCGGGATCAACGGAGTCGTCGTCGTTCTCCGGATCGTCAGCATGAACGGCCCGGCTGTCTTTCCCGTTCCCCGCATCTCCCACCACAAAGTGGTCCATCGACGCGTCCGCCCTGAACAAATCCTTAGCGAGTTCCGGCCCCACCTTGGCAGTCACGATCGCCCGCCTCATCTCTTCCTGACGCGTATCCGTGAGCGTCCGGTACATGTAGCACGCCAGCACCAGCGAATCGCTCGGCTCCCACGGCTTCGGCTTGTAGTTCAGCAATGTAAACTCGATCGGCAACCGATTCGATCGCATTTCGATGAAGTGATTCACGCCCCGGGCATACGCTTCCATCACCCGCCGCACTTCCGGGCCCATCAGTTTCATGTCGACGTCCGCCGCCCGGCCGAAGTTCAGCACGCGGAAATCCTTGTCGAGCTCCAGTGTCGCCGGCCCCAATACCTCCGAGAGTTGCCCACGGGCTGCCCGCCGCAGCAGGTCCATCTGCCACAGCCGGTCTTCCGCGGTCACGAATCCCTGCGCTTCCGCCAGGTCTTCCACCGAGGCCGCGCGTATATGCGGAATTCCCCACTGGTCCCGCTCCACCGTAACCGGGAATTGCAGTCCGGGAAGGGGAATGGATCCATCCAGCGGCGGCAGCGGGCGGTACACGAACCACCAGATCGCCGTCCCCAGCAACACCACCACAATCGCAGCCGTCCACGCTAGGAAACGCAGCGTCGTTCGCACTAGAATTCCCGCCTTTTCATTGAGCTTTTAAGTCTAGTGGACCCTGCCGACCCGCGCAACCTGACCGGGTGGAAGGTGAGAGAGTGGAGTGCCGAAATGGGACGCGGCTGGCAGGTCGGCCTCCATGCCGCGCGATCTCCCGGCTCATCGTGGACGCAGCTCGATGGAGGCAACTGGCGATCTCCCGAATCGACGTACCGGAAGCCATCCCTCGCGAAATGTCCTCCCGCTCAGCGAATGTCAGCGCTAGCCGCGAGCGGAGACGAGCCGCAGGAGGGATGCCGCCGCAAGGCAGCAACACGGCGCGAATCGAGTTATGGCACTTGCCGTAGGCCCGCCCAACGTGACGATAACTACAAAGCCGTCGGTAAAACGCGCGGCTAAGGCACTCTTCAATCGTCGAGCAAATTCGACACCTTCAGCCAAACTCTTAAACCTAGCGCTCCGCCGCGCTTGCGAAGGCCGCGACTATCTGCGGTCAGTGTCCAGTGCCCGACGGCGCCGCACCTTCGTGCTGCTACAATGGGTGTGGGGGATCACCGACAGGATGTTTCTGATACGTCTCATCGGCGTGTTCATCCTCGTGGCGCTCAACGGCTTCTTCGCCGCCACCGAATTCTCGCTTGTCGCTGTACGCCAATCCCGCGTCCGCCAACTGGTCGCCCGCGGCAATGCCCAGGCCAAAATCGTCGAGCTTCTCTTAAGCGATCTGCACCGTGTCGTTTCCGGCGTGCAGGTCGGCATCACTCTCACCAGCCTGGCCATCGGCGCACTCGGCGAAGCGACCCTTGCGGGACTCGTCCAGAGCCTGATGCCCGCCCACGGCAGCGTTCAGACCGTGCTCATTATTCACGCTAGCGCGCTGGCCATCGCCTTCCTGTTCCTCAGCGCCATTCACGTGGTCTTCGGCGAACTTGTCCCCAAGACCATCAGCCTGGCGCGTGCTGAACGCATCGCGCTCATGGTTTCCCGGCCCTTTCTCTGGTTCCTCAATTCCTTCCGCTGGGCCATCGATCTTCTCGACGGCGTCTCCGGCGTGATCGTCAAGGCGCTCGGCATCATGGCGCCGGGCAGCCACGGCGCAGTCCATTCCACGGAGGAGCTGCAGATCCAGATCCAACAGGCGCGCGAAGGCGGCCTGCTTGCGGCTCGCGAGGAAAAGTTTATCCTCAGCGCTCTGGAACTCGGCCAACTCCAGGTACGCGAAATCATGGTCTCGCGCCCCGACATGCACACTCTGCCGGTCGAAGCCTCTCTCGACCAGGTGATGAGTGTCTTCGCCACCACCCAGCGATCCCGCATCCCCGTTTACCGCGGCTCCCTAGACCATATCCTCGGCTTCGTTCATCTCAAAGACATTATGTGGGTCCTGCTCGATCGCGAGCGCCGCCTCGAGGAAGGCCGCGAGATTCTCATCGTTCCGGAAACAAAAACCGCCAGCGAGTTGCTGGTCGAATTGCGCTCGCGCCACGTGGGTATGGCTGTCGTGGTCGACGAGTTCGGCAGCATTCTCGGCCTTGTCACCATGGAAGACATCCTCGAACAACTGGTGGGCGAGATTCACGACGAGTTCGACGTCGTCGAGCGCCCGCTCACTCTCGCCGATGGCGCCGTCGTCTTCGACGCTGCGTTGAACGTCCGCGACCTCGATTCCCAGTACAACATCACGCTTCCCGAAGATCCTGCCTACGCCACCGTCGGCGGTTTTGTGCTTGCCCAGCTCGGCTTCATCCCGCGTGGCGGCGAGAGTTTCGAATTCGGCTCCTACCGTTTCACGGTCGTCGAAATGGATGGCCGTCGGGTCGCCCGCGTGAAAATCCAGCTCATTCGCCCGCCGGAGCCCGTGTCTTCACACGAATCCCCTGCCGTGGGTGCCGTGCTCCCTGACGCCAAACCAAAACCTGCCGCAAAAGCGCGTTGATTTGTAGAGAAAGAACTGCATGCCCGGCGCGTGGGACGCGTCAAGATTCAGCGCTGCGGCCACTCGGTACGGTGTCAGCATGGACAAGATTCGGTGCTATGAGCGTTGAGTTTCGTGATGTCCGCAGAGACAATGAAGGCGTGAGTCCGCGCAAACACCGGATCGCCGATTATCTGCGGCCCAAAACACTCGCGATGTTGTTGCTTGGGTTTTCTTCTGGCCTTCCCTTTCTTATGGTCGGCAATACGTTTGGCTACTGGCTGCGCGATGAACACACCTCCCTGACAGCGATCGGGTTTCTTTCCTGGGTGGGCATCGCGTATTCGCTGAAGTTTCTGTGGGCGCCCTTGATGGATCGCGTCGACCTGCCGTTGTTTAAGAGGCTTGGACATCGGCGCGGATGGATGATGTTTTCGCAGATCGTCATCGGGTTGGCGCTGGCCGCCATGGGCGGAACCGGCACGCAAGCCGGGCTCGGCCGGCTTGGCGCATTTGCGCTCATCGTCGCATTTGCGTCATCCACACAGGACATTGTGGTCGACGCCTGGCGCATTGAATCGGCGGACGACGGAGAAGAACAAGGCCTCCTCGCGTCTGCCTATCAGTTCAGCTACCGCCTGGCGCTCCTGGCTGCGGATTCCCTTATCCTCATCGTGGCCGCTGCCGTTGGCTGGCGCATGTCCTATGCTATCTATGGCGCATGCATGGCCATTGGACTAATCGCGACCTGGTTTGCAAAGGAACCGGAGCGCGCGCGCGCGGCGATGAATGAAAGGGGCCAAGCGCCGCTTTGGACGCCGCGCGGTTTTTTCGACGCTGTTGTGGGACCATTCTTCGCTTTTTTCCGCGCACATGGCTGGCTAGCGCTTGTGATGTTGGCGGCAATCAGCCTCTACCGGTTGCCGGACTTCATCATGGGTCCGATGGCCAATCCCTACTATCACGACATCGGTCTTACGAAGCAAACGGTCGGAGCGGTACGCGGCTCCATCGGATTCGTCGCCACCTTTGCAGGCATCGCGGCGGGCGGATTCTGTTCCCTGAAGCTCGGCTACATGCGCGCGCTCATCATCGGGGGCATCCTGCAGGCGACGGCGATTGCTGCATACGCGACTCTCGCGTTCGTCGGCGCGAGCATCCCTCTTTTCGCGCTCGTCATGGCAGGTGACAACTTCGGAATCAGCTTTGCAGGCGTTGCGCTTGTTGCGTACATGTCGAGCCTCACCAATCTTGGATACACCGCTACGCAGTATGCTCTCCTGAGTTCGACCTATGCCTGGCTGGGAAAGATCTTGAAGGGGTTTTCCGGCGCTGTGGTCGAAAGCCTTAGCGCCACGCACGGCCTGAACCACGCCTACGGCATTTTCTTTATCGCTTGCGGATTGACCGGCGTCCCTGCGGTCCTTCTGTTCGCGGCATTGGGTTACTGGCACAGCCGCAAGCAACCGGCCCCAAACACTGTTTAGGGAGGTCTTCATCAGCGACGCCTGGCGCGACTGGCTCGACCCCCGCACCCGTTCTCAGCTCACTGCCTTCGATCAATCCCGCTAGACCTTACGAACCTGTTCGCTCGTCCTAGCTCCGCGTCACCACCACCGGCGTCCCGCGCCCGATTCCCAGCGTCTTCGACGCGTTCCCGCGATTCACGGCAATCTCCACATACCCACTCGATCCCACGTACGCCACGGGTTCACCTGCGCCGCCGCTTGCAAACGTCGGCACAAGCCGCGCCACCGCGTGATTGCCCACCTGCATCTTCACTTCGCCCTTTTCGGCCGCCCCGGGCGCAAGGTCCTCGGCCCGGAAATTCGTCACCAGGTTCCCGAACGAATCCACTTTCAGCACGACGCCCTTCATCGCTCCGTCCGCTTCCTTCGGCCGCGGCAACGCCAGCCGTTTGAAATCCGAGATTTCCTCGCCCATGCTTCCCGGCTGCCAATTCTTCGAAAGCCATGCGGCCACCGGGGCAAACACATCTCGCCCGTGAAAGGTCTTGCTCACCGGGTGCAGAAAATAGTGTTCGCTGGTCAAATGCCGCACCAGGAAATTGGCCTCTTTATCGAACACGCCGGACAGCACGCCGTTATCCGGCGCGATAAAATACTGGTTCTGTCCACTCACTAGCAGTGGCCGCCGGTCGGTGCCGACTCCCGGGTCCACCACCACCACATGGATGGCCTTCGGTGGAAAATAGGAATACGCCGCCGCAATCGCCAGCGCTCCATCCAGCAGATCAAACGGCGTCACGGCGTGCGTGATGTCGACAATGGTGGCTTCCGGATTGATCTTCAGGATTACGGCCTTCAGCACTCCTACCAGGTGGTCGTTTGTGCCGTAATCCGTCGTCAGTGTAATGATTGGATTCGCCAAAATTCCCCTTCCCCTCAGCGCTGGAGCATACGCTTCAGCCTGCGCGGAATTTCTCCCGCTGCACGATAGCGGGACCTCCCGCGTCTTTGAAGCTATCGGACCGCGCCCCTGATGGCAAGAATTCGCCCACGCACCGCTACGCAAGCGCCAATAACATCTTTTAGCGCATTCCCAATCACCTGTCATTCCGAGCGAAGTGAGGAATCTCTCTCCGATGCCTACCCCTGCCGCGGTCACTATTCGTACCGCAACGCCACCATCGGATCGACACGCATGGCACGGCGAGCGGGCAGGTATGCAGCTAGCAAACCGATCGCGATCATGATTCCAGCAGCAACCACAATCGGACGGGAGTCGGCGACAGGCAAATCGGGGATCAGGCTGGCGGCTATACGTTTTCCCCAGAACGCAAGAGGCGCCCCTGCAGCGAAACCCGCGCAAACCATCCACACCGCATCGCGAAGAACCATGCGCATCACATCCGTTCCGGCTGCACCAAGCGCCATCCGCACACCGATCTCATGTGTGCGCCGCGCGACTGTGTGGGCGAGCAGGCCGTACAGGCCGATGGCCGCAAGCAGCGCGCCGAGCACGCCAAACCCTGTGGAAAGGATTGCAATCAACCGCTCTGGAACGATGGACGAATCGATCTGTTCGTTCATCGTCATGATCCGAACGATCGGAACGGTTTTCAACACAGCGCCTTCCGTTTGGCGAATCGCGTCGGCAACTCCGTCGGGATCGATCCTCGTGCGGATTGCCAGTTGAGAGCCAACGAAGCCCTGTTGAAGCAGATCCGCATAGACCGTAGGGGGTGCGGATTGCTGCAGATCGTTGTATTTGGCGTCCCCGACGAGTCCGATCACCTCATAAGTCCTTTCGCCTTCCGTCAAGGTGATATGGCTGAGAGTGATGTGTCTTCCGATGGGGTTTTCGTTCCCAAAGCAGTTGCGAGCAGCGGTCTCGTTGATGATTGCGACAGGCGCGCTGGCCTGGTCGCCTGCCGAAAAATCGCGACCGGCGAGAAAAGGTGTGCCATACGTCTTGAAGTAGTCCGGAGCAACGTAATTGATGGAGGTCTGGGTCCGCTTTTCAGGATGGTCTCTCGCAAATGCGAAACCCGAGGCCCCAGAGCCCTCCATTGGACTCATGTCACTAAAGGTGGCTGAGTTTACGCCGGGAATGGCGTCCAGCCGCATCACCAGCTCTTGCGATAACCGCGAGAGTTTCTCAGCGGTATAGCCACTCTGGGCGAAATCGAGGGTAACCAGCAGAAGATGATTGCGCTTGAATCCCAGATTGGAGTTCCGAAGATGCGACAGATATCCCACAAACAGGCCCGCCGAGCTCACCAGGGCGAGGGAGAGCGCCACCTGCAAAGCGACGAGGCCCTTGCCGAACAGCCGTTGCCGCTTTGTTTCTCCGATTCGCGTTCCTGGTTGCAGCGCTGAACCCGGTGCCAGGTTCGAGGCGCGCATCGCGGGCACCGCTCCGCACAGAAGTCCAGTGAGCAGCACGATCGCGCCGGTGAACAACACCACGTGTGCGTCTGGGGTTGTCAGGGCTTCAAAATGCATCGGCGCATCCATGATGAACCTGCCAGACGCGAAGACCCGGACCAGCGCGTGAGCTGCGAAATAGGCGAAGAAGATGCCGACGGCGCATCCGGCCAGGGACAGCAACAGCGATTCCGTGAGAGTTTGACGCAATAAGCGAGCTCGAGCGGCACCGAGACAGGCACGCACTGCCATTTCGTGCTGGCGCGATGCTCCGCGGGCCAAGAGCAGCCCCGCTAAATTGGCGCAGGTGAGGAGCAACAGTAGCCCTACCGTTGCCATCAAGATCGTCAGTGGCGTCGAGAGCATCTGGCTCAAAGGCGTCGTAACGCCGTTTCCAGCCGGCTCGATGCGGAGTTTCATTGTACGCATGAAAGGACTGGTATCCTGACCCACTGCCTCTTGGAACAAGGCCGACATTTCCGCGCGCGCTTGCTTGATCGATACGCCGGGCTTCAGTCGCGCCAGCAAACCCACTGACCCCCATCCCTGCGAAGGGCCAAGTGACGTAGGCCACCAAACGTCTTGCGGCTGTTCGTCGCTGAGCCCGTAGAACCCGCGTTGTGCCACGCCAATGATCGTGAGAGGTGGGTCGTCGTTCACGACGAGTTTCTTGCCGATGATTCCGGGATCCAGATTGAATCGGGTCTTCCAAAATGACCAACTCACAACGGCTACTGGGTCGTGATAGCCTGCGTGAACGTCTTCGGGGCCGATTAAGCGGCCTGCTGCCGTGCGCACCCCGAGCAAATGAAAGAAATTCCCTCCTACGCTTCCGACGAACACGGTTTGCGGTTGCAGGTTATCCCCGCGAACAGTGCCAAAATTCATAGTGGACCCAATGAACAGGTCCGAGAAGACGCGGTCGCCGTGGCGCATGACCTGGTAG
>Ga0335076_10002928_pt1 | contig 17075 bp, 12 predicted proteins | sample Lox_Sample_25_FD_206717 | JGI IMG/M metagenome (GOLD analysis project Ga0335076, IMG submission 206717) | Soil microbial communities from Loxahatchee National Wildlife Refuge, Florida, United States - Lox_Sample_2.5 | ecosystem: Environmental > Terrestrial > Soil > Wetlands | place: USA... | reverse complement strand
GAGCACGGCTGCGAGCGCGCGGCGGTCGCCCTTGAAGTCGGGCGTGAGCACTTCGACCTCGGCCTCGGGCAGCGCTCGCCTCGCCGCCAGGACGGTCGCGGCGAAGTGCGCCGCCCCGCCGTCCGGGAGATCGTCGCGGTTCACGGACGTGAGCACGACGTAGCGCAGGCCCAGCCGGACCGCCGCGGCGGCGACGCGCTCCGGCTCGTCGGGATCGGGCGGCAGCGGCTTCGCCGTCCCGACCGAGCAGTACGAGCAGCGGCGCGTGCAGCGGTCGCCGAGCAGCATGAAGGTCGCGGTCCCGCGGCTGAAGCACTCGCCGAGGTTCGGGCAGCGCGCCTCCTCGCAGACCGTGTTGAGCGCGTTCTCGCGCAGCAGCACGCGCAGCCTGCGCGCGCCCGGCGCGAGCGGCGAGGGCTGGCGCGCCCAGGCAGGCAGCCGAGGGACAGCGGACGCGCGCGAAAGCGCCTGCGCGCCGGGGCCGGCGCCGGGAACGGGGACCGCAGCGCTCACGCTACTGAGTGCGGATGTAGGGCTTGAACTTGTCGTCGTTGAGACGGCTCTGCACGGCCTCGGCGTCGGCGCGATCCCGGTAGATCCCGACACGCACGGTGAAGAGGCCGCCGCTCTTGCCCGCGGGCGCCACGGCATAGGCCGGGAAGCCGCGCGCCTTGAGGCTCTTCACCATGGAATCGGCGGCCGCCTTGTCCTTGAAGGCTGCGAGCTGGATGTAGGAGCCGGAGGCCGTCGACGGCAGCGCCTTCGGAAGCGCGCCAGCGGCGTGCGCTGCGGCGGGAGCCGGCGCGGGCGTGGGGGTCGCGACGGGGGCCGGCGTCGCAGAGGCTGCCGGCGCCGTGGTGACGGCGGGCCTGGGCGTGGGAACGGGCGGGAGCGACGGCGACTGCTTCGCCGAACCCGAGGCGACCGCGGCAGTCGTCGGGCTCGGCGAATGCACGGCGGCCGGCGCCGGAGTCGGCGTGTGGACGGCCGCCGGAGCCGGGGTCGCGGCGTGCGTCGCGGCAGGCGCCTGGGCCGAAGCCTTCGCGCCCTTCTTCTCGAGGCCGTCCTCGGGTTTGTCGGACTCGAGCCGCTGCGGGTAGCTGTAGTCGCTCGGCGAAGGCGTCGCGGCTGCCGCGGGAGCCGGCGACTGCTCGGCGACCACCCGCTCCTCGCTGACCGGGCGCGCCTCGCCCGCTCCGAGCGCGCTGCCCTCGACGCCGCGCCCGACCATGACCCCGGCCAGGAAGCTCAGGATCAGCCCCGAAGCGCCCGCCATGAAATAGAAGACGAGCTGCTTGTTGGTGAGCTGGATCTCGTAATAGTAGTCGTCCTGCGCCACGCGCTATCTCTCCCGCGCGGCCCCCGCGGCCGCCGTTAGCCGACCCCGAGCTTGCGGTACGCTTCCTTGATTATGCCTGAGACGACGGCGATCTCCTGCGTCCCGAGCCGCTCGCGCACCCCGAGCTGGATCGCCGCCACGAGCTCGTTGAGCCCCTCCAGCATCAACCGCCGCCGCTCCTCGGGCGGCAGGTCCGCGACGTTCGCGAGCAGCTGGTCGTAGTCGGCGCGCCCATACTGCTTGAGGTCGACGCCGTAGAAGAGCGCTTCGTACTGCCCGGCGATGCGCGCGAGCGCCTCGTCCATGAAGGCGTCGACGTCCGTGCCGATGCGCCCCTGCAGGAACGAGTAGATGCGGCTCATCATCTGGTTGAAGCGCTCGACGATGCTCTCGAGGTCGAGCTCCTGCTGGCGCTGCGAGGCGTCCTCCTCGCGCGCCGCGGCCTCGCCCGGCTGCCCGCGCCGCACGACGCCGAGCACCATCATCATCCAGAGCAGCCGGCAGGTGTCGAGCTGCGAGAGATAGGACATCTGGCAGATCTGCTCGACGGTCGCGCGCCCGTTCACGTGCGCGACGAGCTCCTGTTCTTCTTCGCTCAGCTCGACCTTGAGCAGCGCCTCCTGGTTGCCGGTCGGCACCGGCACCGAGTCGAGGTCGGCGCCGACGCCCCGGTAGATCGCCCGCCACGAGCGCATGCGCCGCATCCCCTCCATCACCAGGCCCTCGGTCGGCAGGTTGAGCGCGATCACGTCGTCCTCGCCGGGTTCGGTCATCGTGAGCTCGTACTCGCCGGTCGACCAGGTGAACACGTCGAGCAGGATCTCCTTCACGTGCTGCTCGATCGCGCCCAGCAGGTCCTCCGGCTCGAGCGCTCCGAGCTCGATCAGGATCGTGCCGAGCCTGCGGCCCGGCGCGATCAGCCGGCTCGCCTCGAGGTACTGGCGCACGCTGATCTTGCCGCGCAGCAGCAGGTTCTCGCCGAGCCGCTCGTCCGGGTTGCTGCTGCGCGCGTAGATGATCTTCCCCATGTGCAGGTGGACGTTCTTGGTGACGTCCCCCTTGCGGAAGGTCAGGATGCCGGTCTCGCCGCTGCCCAGCACCGACTTCAGGAGCTCGGGCACCGAGGTGTCCTCGATCTTGCCGTGCAGCGTGAGGCCTTCGTTCTCCAGCGGGCCGCCGACTCCCCCCATCTACGACTTCCTCGAGCCGTCGCCCATGAGCGCCTTCAGCCAGTCGATCGGCACGGGGAAGATGATCGTCGAGTTCTTCTCGGCCGCGATCTCGACGAGCGTCTGCAGGTAGCGCAGGTGCAACGAGACGGGCTCCGAGTTGAGCTCGGCGGCCGCCTGGGTGAGCTGCTTGCTGGCCTCGAACTCGCCCGACGCGTGGATGATCTTGGCGCGCTTCTCGCGCTCCGACTCGGCCTGCTTCGCCATCGCGCGCTGCATCTCCTGCGGCAGGTCGACCGCCTTCACCGCCACCTGCGTCACCTTCACGCCCCAGGGGTCGGTGTGCTGGTCGATCACCTCCTGCAGCCGCAGCGCCAGCCGTTCCCGCTCGGAGAGCAGCTCGTCGAGGTGCGCCTGGCCGAGGATGCTGCGCAGAGTCGTCTGTGCCTCCTGGCTCGTGGCGTAGAGGTAGTTCTCGACGGAGATCACCGCCTTGAGCGGGTCCATCACCCGGAAGTAGACGACCGCGTTCACCTTGACCGTGACGTTGTCCCGGGTGATCACGTCCTGCGGCGGCACGTCGAGGACCACCGTCCGCAGGCTCACCCGCACCATGCGGTCGATCGGCCAGGCCACGATGATGAGGCCGGGCCCCTTGGGCTGCGGCAGCACCTTGCCGAGCCGGAAGATCACGCCGCGCTCGTACTCGTTCAGGACCTTCACCGACAGCAGCAGCCAGAAGACGAAGGCGCCGATAACGAACATCAACGGTGGCATCACGCCCCCTTTCGGACCTGCAACAGCAGTCCTTCCACGGACTCGACCACGACCGGGTCATGCGCCGCGACGGGCTCCGCCGAACGCGCCCGCCAGCGCTCCCCCTGCACGACCACCCAGCCCTCGGGCTCGAGGCCGGTCTCGGCCTCGCCCCGCCGCCCCACGAGGCCTTCCGCCCCGGTCTGCGGACGGCGCCTCTGCGCCTGGACGACCAGCCGCACCAGCAGGATCGTGAACGCCGCGAAGGCCAGGATGAGCGGGGCGAGCTTCCAGGCGTCGACCCGCAGCTCCGGCAGCGGCGAGTCGACGAGCATCATCGCGCCCAGGATCATGGCGACGAGCCCCCCCAGCGTCAACAGCCCGTACGAGGCGACCTTGACCTCGGCGGCGAAGAGGCCGATCGCGAGCACGATCAGCAGCACGCCCGCCCAGTTCACGGGGATGATCTGGCTCGCGAACAGGAACAGGATCAGGCAGAGCGTGCCGAGGATCCCCGGGAAGATCAGGCCCGGGTGGCTGATCTCGGCCCCGAGCCCGGCGAGCGCGCCCAAGAGCAGCAGGAAAAGGATGTCGGGCCGCGCGATCGTGCTGAGGATCGCCTGGCGCCAGTCCATGCGCACCTCGACGGTGCGCTGGCCCTGGAGGTGGAGCGTCACCTTGCTGCCGTCGAAGCGCACGACCTCGCGGCCGTCGAGCTTCGCGATGAGGTCGTCCACGTCGCGCGCGACGAGGTCGATCAGCTTGAGCTCGAGCGCTTCCTTCTCGGTGAACGACTTGCTCTCCACCACCGCCTTCTCGGCCATCGCGACGTTGCGCCCGCGTCTTTCGGCCTTGCCGCGGATGTAGGCCGCCGCGTCCTCGGTGACCTTCTTCGACATCACCTCGTCCATCTGGCCCATGCCGGAGACCGGGTGCGCGGCGCCGAGGTTGGTGCCGGGGGCCATGGCCGCCACGTCGGCCGCGACCGTGATCACGAAGCCCGCCGAGGCCGCGCGCGCGCCCGAGGGCCCCACGAACACGGCGACGGGCGTGCGGCAGTTGAGCATCTTGTCGACGATCTGCCGCATCGAGCTGTCGAGGCCGCCCGGCGTGTCGATCCGGATCACCACGAGCGGGGCGGCCTGGGCGTCGGCGCGCTCGATCGCCTGCACCACGTGGGCGGCGCTCACGGCGTGGACGACGCCGTCGAGCTCGACCACCGGGATTTCGGCCCGGGCGGCGCCCGCGGGCAGCCCGAGCAGGGTGAGGGCGGCGACGCCGACCCACCTCCCGCGCATGGTGCAACTCTAGCACTCCGCGGTGATAAGATCCTCGCATAGCCATGTTTGGAACGCTGGGCGGGCCTGAGCTCTTCTTGATCTTCGTGGTGGCCTTGATCGTGTTCGGGCCGCGCAAGCTGCCGGAGATCGGCAAGAGCCTCGGGAAGATGATGGCGGAGTTCCGCAAGGCCTCGAACGATTTCCGCAACACGATCGAGAGCGAGGTCGAAGCCGAGAAGATCCGCGACTCCATGAGGATCGATCCGCCGAGGATCGAGCCTCCGAAGGTCGAGCCGGTGGCGAGCCCGCCGCCGGAGGCGCCGAAGGTCGAGCCCGTGGCCGAAGCCGTGAGCCGCGAGACCACGGCCGCGAGCGCCGAGCACAAGTAACCGAACCCGCCGCTCGATGGCGCGTCCGCATCCCGACAAGATGACGTTCCTCGAGCATCTCGAGGAGCTGCGGCAGCGGCTGGTGCGCGCCTGCATGTACCTCGTGGTCGGCACGGGCATCTGCTGGTTCTTCCACGAGCAGATCTTCGCGTTCGTGATCGAGCCGCTGCGCGACGCCGGCTTCAAGGACAAGCTCATCTTCACGGCCGTGCACGAAGCGTTCATGTTCAACATGGAGCTGGCCTTCTTCGCCGGCATCTTCATCGCGTCGCCCTTCATGCTGGCGGAGGCCTGGGGCTTCATCTCGCCGGGGCTCTACAAGAACGAGAAGGCCTGGGCGGTGCCCTTCATCGGGATGGGATCGGTGTTCTTCGTGGCCGGCGCGGCGTTCGGCCACTACGTGCTGATCCCGAAGGCCATCGGCTTCCTCTACACCTTCGGCGGTCCCGACACGCAGTTCATGCCGCGGATGGGCGAGTACTGGAACTTCTACTCCTGGTTCCTGCTCGGCCTCGGGCTCGTGTTCCAGATCCCGGTCATCATCTTCGTGCTCGCCCGCCTCGGCCTCGTGACCCCGATGGGGCTGCTGCGATTCTGGAAGTGGGCCGTGGTCGGCGCGTTCGTGATCTCGGCGTTCATCACGCCGACGCCCGACATGGTGAACCAGACGGCGCTCGCCGCGCCGATGATCGGGCTCTACCTGCTCGGCGTGCTGGTGGCGTGGGCCTTCGGCAAGAAGCGAAAGCGCGAGGAGTAGCGCGCCCCGGCTTCAGGCCGGCGGCGCGGCCGGCGGCACGTACTCGCGTATCACGGGCGTCGCGGCGGCCACGACCGCGGCCGCCAGCACCGTCATCACGCCTCCGAAGACGATCGAGACGGTCACGCCCGTGACGGCCGAGGCGAAGAGCGAGGCGACCAGCCCGGCCTCGACCTCCCCGAGCTGCGGCCCGCCGATGAAGAACATCATGTTGACGCCGGTCATGCGTCCGCGCAGGCGGTCGGGCGTCAGGAGCTGGCGCAGCGTCTGGCGGATCACGGTCGAGACGAGGTCGGCGAGGCCGGTGAGCGCGAGCGCCAGGATCGTGAGCCAGTAGGAGCGCGACAGGCCGAAGACCACGGTCGCGACGCCGTAGCCGGCGACGGCGAAGAGCAGGATCCGGCCCTGTCGCGGGGGCAGCGGTCGCGCGGCCGTGTAGACCGAGCCCAGGAAGGCGCCCACGGCCGGCGCGGCGACCAGCACGCCGTAGCCCGCGGCACCGACCCCCAGCACCTTGTCGGCGACGATCGGCAGGAGCGACATCGCCCCGGCGAAGAAGGTGGCGAGGAAGTCGAGGCCCATGGCCCAGACCATGGTCGGCGTCGTCAGCACGAAGCGAAGGCCCTCGCCGAGCGCCTGGAGCGCCGGCACGTGGCCGCCCGTCGGCGCCTCGACGGCGCCCGAGGTCTTGAGCGTCAGCAGCGCGAGCAGGACGCCCACGAAAGACAGCGCGTTCAAGCCGTAGATCGCCGCGATCTCGCCCGTGCCCTGGCTCGCCGCGGGATGCGCGGAGCCGCCCAGGGCGCCTCCGGCGTGGCCGGCGATCATGAGGCCGGCCAGGGCCGGGCCCGCGATGAGCGCCGTCTGGAACATCGCGAGGTTGAGCGCGAGCGCCCCGGGCAGGTTCACGGGCGGCACGAGCCGCGGGATGAGGGCCTGACGCGCGGGGTTGTCGAACGCGCCCGCCGCCGCGCCGAGCGCGTTCAGCGCGTAGAGCAGGAGCAGCGTTTCGCGGTGCGCGAGCGTCACGAGCGCGAGCGCCACGGCGACCAGCGTCATCCCCGACTGGGCGGCCAGCATCACGAGGCGCCGATCGCGCCGGTCCGCGATCACGCCGCCCCAGAGCGAGAAGACGGCGGTCGGCAGCGCGCGCGTCAAGCCGACCGCGCCGAGCGCGAGCGGCGACCCCGTCAGCAGGTAGATGTGCCAGTGGAGCGCCACCGACTGCATCTGCGAGCCGACCTGGGAGATGAGCTGCGTCGCCCAGATGCGCCGGAACTCGGGGTGGCGCAGCGCGTGATAGGGACGCGTCAACCGGCCGGCTCCATGGAACGATTTTGACCGATGCCGGGCGCGAGCGCGCGACGGCAGCGAATGCGCGGGCGCGAGGCCGACTTCGCGCAGCCGACTTCAGGTCCAGGCTGAACGGACGCCCGCGGATGTGAGCCGGACCACACGCGCGGCGGCCTTGTGCGGCGGGTCACAAGAGCGCCCCCTGTCACCCGACATAGGCTCCGCAGAACCGCTTCCCTTCGCTGATGCCCTCCCGGGCATTGCGCGTCGATCGCAAGTCACAAAAAGCAAGTCAGGGGGCCCTCCCCATGCGAGTCGCACGACCCCTCGTCGTCGTCATGCCCATCGCGACGGCGATCGTTCTCTGCCTCTCCACCGGACGCACCTCCGCACACGGAAACGCTTTCGAGCTCGGCCGCCCGCTCGACGGGCTCAACATGCAGCAGCGCGCGCAGTTCCGCGACGGCAAGACCGTCTTCGAGGAGGTCGAGGACGCGACCGACGGCCTCGGCCCGATCTTCAACAACACCGGCTGCGCGGTGTGCCACTCGACGCCCGTCACGGGCGGCGCCAGCGCGATCAACGAGACGCGCGCGCAGAAGCTCGTGAACGGCCAGCTCTTCGAGTTCCCCGGCGGATCGCTGTTCCAGAGCCAGGCGATCAGCTCGAACTGCGCGGAGACGATCCCTCCCGACGCCAACGTCATTGCCCTCCGCCAGACGACGCCGCTCTTCGGCCTCGGCCTCGTCGAGGCCATCCCGGACTCCGACATCGAGGCGTACGCCTTCCAGGAGGCCCGCCAGCACCCCGAGCAGGCGGGGCGCGTCAACCGCGTGACGGACGTCGCGAGCGGCCAGAACCGCGTCGGCCGCTTCGGCTGGAAGGACCAGCACGCGACGCTGCTCTCCTTCAGCGGCGACGCCTACGTCAACGAGATGGGCGTGACGAACAGGCTCTTCCCCACGGAGAACGCGCCGAACGGCGACCTGACGAAGCTCAAGGCCTGCGACACGGTGGCGGATCCGGAGGACAAGGACGACGACGTGACGCAGTTCGCGAACTTCATGCGCTTCCTCGCGCCGCCGCCGCGCGACCCGAGCCTCGCCCGGGCGAGCTCGGGCGGCGGCGGCTCCGACCACGGGGGACCCGACCGCGGCAGCCTCCGGGACCGCTTCAACTCCTTCTTCGGCCGCGGCGGGGCGCGGGACGACGGCGGCAGGAGCTCGGCCACGGACCTGAGCGGACCGGCGGGCGGCGAGAAGCTCTTCGAGCAGATCGGCTGCGCCGTCTGTCACCACGCGGGCTTCGTCGCGCGGAGCCGCGTCGACGCGATCGACGGGCAGCCGGTGAACGCCTACTCCGACTTCCTGCTGCACGACGTCGGGACGGGCGACGGCATCCTGCAGGGCACGGCGCCGCCCAACGAGCTGCGCACGCCGCCGCTCTGGGGCCTGTCGGACAGCGCGCCCTATCTCCACGACGGCTCCGCGGCGACCGTGCGCGACGCGATCAAGCGCCACGGCAACCAGGGCGCCGCCGCGCGCGCCGCGTTCGACGCGCTGTCCTGGCAGCAGCAGCAGGCGGTGCTCGACTTCCTCGACGCGATCTGAGCCGGACGCCGAGCCGGCACGGCCGGCCGCCGGCGAATCGGCGGCCGGCTAGCCCTCGCGCAGCACCTGGGCGGGATCGATCCGCGAGGCGCGCCGGGCCGGCAGCCCGGCGGCGAGCAGGCCGACCGCCACGAGCACCAACCCCGCCCCCGCGAGCGTCAGCGGGTCGCGGGGCTTCAGGCCGTAGAGCAGCGCTTCGACGAAGCGCGCGAGCCAGAGGCTGAGCGCGGCGCCGAGCAGGAGGCCAGCGCCGAGCAGCAGGCCCACGCGCCCCAGCACGAGCCGCACGACGCCCGCGGCGTCGGCGCCGAGCGCGATGCGCACGCCGATCTCGGTGCGGCGCCGGTTCACCGCGTGCGAGGTGACGCCGTAGAGGCCGAGGCCCGCCAGGAAGAGGGCCAGGAAGCCGAAGAAGCCCGACAGCATCGCCACGACCCGCTCGCGCATCAGAGAGGCGCCGACCTGGTCGGACAGCAGCCTGAAGGTCAGCGAGATCCTCGGATCCACGCGGCCGATCGCCGCGGCCAGCGGCTGCGTCAGGAGCGCCGGCGACCCGGAGCTCGCGCGGACGGCGAGGCTCGCGAACGGGAACGTCTCCTCGGGCGCGAGCTGGGCGATCGGGCCGTAGACCGTCGGCTCGCGCTCGTCCCGCGGCGAGCGGTAGACCGCGTCCTTCACGACGCCCACGATCTCGAGCGGCGGCAGCTGTTGGCCGGGCCGGCCCTCTCGTTCGACGAGCCGGCCGATCGTGGGCCCCGTGCCCACGAAGCGGCGCACGAACGCCTCGTTGACGATCAGGACGGGCGGGGCCTCGAGGCGGTCGCGAGCCTCGACGTCCCGGCCCTGGACGAGGGCCGTGCGGTACGTCGAGAACCAGCCCGGCGTCACGGCGTTGACCCACGCGCTCGAGTCCTTGTCGTCGAGCGTCGGGCCGCCCTGGACGCGGAAGTTGTTGTTCCAGCCCATGCCGCTCACGGGCGCGATCACGGACACGGCCGCGTCCGAGACGCCCGGCAGCGCCGCCGCGGCGTCGCGGATCTGCTCGAAGAGAGCCCGGAGCTCCTTGGCGGGCAGCTTGCTCCGCTGTGAGTCGAGGCTGACGAGCAGCAGCGCGTCTGCGTCGAGGCCGAGGTCCTGGGTCGCAAGGCCCGTGAAAGTCCGCAGGAACAGCCCGGCCGCGAACACGAGCACGAGCGAGAGCGCCACCTGGACCACGACGAGCGGGCCGCCGAGAGCGCCGGGGCCCTCGCCTGCCACGCTGCGGCCCTGGTGGCGCATCGCGTCCTGCGGCGAGAAGCCCGTCCCGCGCAGCGCCGGCGCGACGCCGAAGAGCACGGTCGTCGCGAGCGTGACCGCGAGCGTGAACAGCAGCACCCGCCAGTGGAGCGAGACGTCGAGCGAGACCAGGCCCTCCTGGGTCGTGATCTGCCGTACGAGCAGGCGGCTGCCCCACTGTGCGACCAGCAGGCCGAGCGCGGCGCCGGGAAGCGCGAGCAGCAGGCACTCCGCGAGCAGCTGGCGGGCGAGGCGCTGACGCGAGGCCCCGAGCGCGAGCCGCGCGCCGAGCTCCTGGCGCCGGGCGTTGGCGCGCGCGAGCAGCAGGCTCGCGAGGTTGGCGCAGGCGATCAGCAGCACCAGCGCCACGACGCCCATCACCGTGAGCAGCGGGCGCTCGTAGTCGCCGCGGACCTCGGAGAGGCCGGTGCGCGCCGGCACGAACGCGAGCGGCTCGCGCAGGTAGTGCTCCAGGTCCTTCGGTCGCCAGCGCGGCGGCAGCGTGGCCTCGCGGATCTGCGGCTGGACCAGGCGCAGCGCCTGGGTCGCCGCCTCCGGCGTCTGAGTCGGACGCAGGCGTGCTACGACGTCGAGCCACCAGGTCGAGCGGGCGTCGAGCCAGCTCTCGGAGTTGTGCTGCAGGCGGTCCACGATCGCGATCGGCAGGGCGACGTCGAACGAGCGGCCGACCGTCGGGCCGAAGAAGCCCGGCGGCGTGACGCCCACGACCGTGACCGGCACGCCGTTGAGAGACAGCGTCCGGCCGACCGCGTCCGCGGCCCCGCCGTAGTGCCGCTGCCAGAAGGCGTAGCTCAGGACCGCCACGGGGCCGGCGGCGCCGCCGCCGCGCCGGTCGTCGTCGCGCGTCAAGGTGCGACCCAGCATGGCCGGCACACCCATGACCTCGAAGAAGTCGCCGCTCGCGAAGAAGGCGTCTACGAGCTGCGCTTCGCCGCCCGAGGCGAGGTCGAGCCGCGTGGGCCAGCAGGCCGCGGCGCTCTCCACGAGCTGCGGCGCGCGCGCCCGGATCTCCTCCCAGATCGGGTTCGTCCACGAGCTGCCGTCGAGGCGAACCAGCGCAGCGGGGTCGCTCACGGGCAACGCGCGCAGGATCAGGCTGTCGACGAGGTTGAAGATCGCCGTGTTCGCGCCGATCCCGAGCGCGAGCGACAGCACCGCCACGACCGTGAAGCCGGGGCTCCGCCGCAGCACGCGCAGGCCGTAGCGCAGGTCCTGGACGAGGTCCGAGACGAGGCGCGTGCCGCGCGCGTCGCGGCACTGCTCCTTCGCGCTTTCGAGCCCGCCGAGCTCGAGCCGCGTCCGCCGGCGCGCCTCGCCCTCCCCCATCCCGGCGGCGACGTAGTCGGCCACCTGGCGCTCCACGTGGTCGCGCAGCTCGCGCTCGAGCTCGCGCTCCAGGCGGCGGCCCCGCAGCAAGCGGCCGAGCCAGGTCACGACGGCTCTCCTTCAGCCGAGAGGATCAGGCCGACCGCCTCGGTCAGCCGGCGCCAGCTCTCCGCCTCCTCCTCGAGCCGCGAACGGCCGCGGGCGGTCAAGCGGTAGAACTTCGCTTCGCGACCGGTGTCCGTCAGCTTCCAGTCGGAAGCCAGCAGCCCGCGGTTCTCGAGCCGGTGCAGCGCCGGGTAGAGCGAGCCCTGCTGCACCTGCACCACGTCGCGCGAGATCTGCTGCAGCCGCTGCGCGATCGCGTAGCCGTGCAGCGGCCCGAGCGCCACCACCTTCAGGATCAAGAGGTCGAGCGTGCCCTGCGGCAGGTCCGCGTGCTCTCCGGTCATCCATACCTCCGACTTCTACATATATACCTGTCGAAGGCATAGGCGTCAAGCCTGAAAGGACTCTGCGGGGCCTCTTTCATCTCGCCACCAGCCGCAGAGGCGCGCTCCGAGCCCGAGGCTTTCTGACAGCGAGACATAGGCGGCATTCGCGTGCGGGGCACGGTTGTTGCCACGCCCTTCGGACAGCCATGCCCCGAAAGCTTGCGGCGAGCGGCCTCGTGCTGATGCTGGCCGTCTCCGGCGCGGCCTGGGCCGAGAGCTCGTCGCCTTCGCAGTCGCCGAGCAGCGGAGAGCCGCCGCTCACGCTGGCGGCCGCCCGCTCGCTCGCGCTCGCCCGGAACTGGGAGCTCCTGGCGGCGCGCGCGGAGCTCGACCTCGCGGCGGCGCAGCGGATCGTCGCGGGCGCGCTGCCGAACCCGCAGCTCTCGGCTACGCTCACGAGCTCGAGCTCCGAGAACCTCGCGCCCGGAAACGGGCCCTCCGGCAGCGCCAACGTCTCGGCGATCGGCCTCAGCGAGCTCGTGGAGATCGGCAAGCGCGGCAACCGCATCCACTCCTCCGAGAGCGCCCGTTCGGCGGCACAGGCTCGCTTCGAGTTCGCTCGCGCCTCGCTCGACGCAGCCGTGATCAAGGGCTACGTCGCGGCCCTCGCGGCCGACGCCGCCGCCCGCATCAACCGCGCGTCGGCGGCGTCGCTCGCGCGCGCGGCCGACATCGCGGCGGCGCGCGAGTCGGCGGGCGAGATCTCGAGGGTGGAGCGGGACCAGGTGGCGATCGCCGCCGGCCGCTTCGAAGCGGACACGAAGAGCGCCGAAGCCGCAGCACTCCAGGCGCGGATCGCGCTGCAAGTGCTCCTCGGTGTCGCGGACCCGGACGGAAGGGTGGCCCTCGCCGACGACGCGGAGAAGCTGCGGCCGCTCGGCGCCGCGCTCGCGGCCCGCGCACTCGAGCCTGCGACCACCCCGGCCGAGCCGGATGCGCGAGGCGACGTGCGCGCCGCGGGACACGAGGCCGAGCGCACGCTCGCAGAGCTCAAGCTGCAGAAGGCGCTCCGCATCCCCGACCCGACGCTCGAGGTCGGGTGGCAGCACGACCAGACGCTGCCGTCCCCGAACAGCTTCGGCCTCGGCGTGTCGTTCACGCTGCCGCTGCTTTCCTGGAACAAGGGCGGGATTCGCGCGGCCGAGGTGGCGCACGACTCCGCCCTTCGCAGCGTCGAGCAGACGAAGGCCCGGGCGCGCTCCGAGGTGGCCGCGGCTCGCGCCGCCTACGCGGCGGCCGTGGCGCGCCGCTCGCTCGTCTACGACCAGCTCCTGCCGAAGGCCGAGAGCGTTCAGCAGACCGTGGCCTTCGCCTACGAGAAGGGGGGCGCCTCGCTCCTGGAGCTGCTCGAGGCGGAGCGCAACGCCAACGACCTGCGGCTCGCGGCCCTCGGCACGATCGCGGAGTCGCTGTCGGCGCTCGCGGACCTGGCCGGGGCGCTCGGGGAGACACTCGAATGAATAGCACTCGCGCGCTGGCCCTGGTCGCCGTGCTCACGGCGGCGCTTTCGGGATGCTCGGCAGGCAAGGCGCCGACCGAGAAGGCGCCCTACAAGCTGGACGGCGACGTGCTGACGTTCCTCGACGACTCGGCTCGCCAGGCGGCGATCCGGGTCGCGACCGTGACCCTGGCCGCCGACACTCCGCTGTCGCTCACCGGACGCCTGGTCTGGGACGAGGACGCCACCGTGCGCGTGTTCACGCCGGTCGGTGGCCGCGTGGAGCGCATCGCCGCCGATCTCGGAGCGCGCGTCCAGGCCGACGCGGTGCTCGCGACGCTCGCCTCCCCGGACTTCGGCCAGGCCCAGACCGACGCCGCCCGGGCCCACGCCGACCTCGTCGCGGCCGAGCGGTCGGTCGAGCGCGCGCGCCTGCTGTTCGAGCGCGGCGCGACGCCGCGCAAGGACCTCGACCAGGCCGAGGCGGAGATCGCGCGGGCGCGGGCGGAGGACCGCCGCACCGAGGCGCGGCTCCGGCTCTGGGGCGGGGCGCACGCGCAGCCCGGCGAGGTCGACCAGACCTTCCAGGTGACGACGCCGATCGCCGGCGTGGTGGTCGAGCGCAACCTGAACCCCGGCCAGGAAGTCCGCATCGACGCGAGCGCCCCGCTGTTCGTGGTCTCCGACCCGCGCCGGCTGTGGGTCGCGCTCGACGTGACCGAGGGCGAGCTCGGCCTGGTCGCGGCGGGCTCGAGCATCGAGGTCCGCACGCCCGCCTATCCCGAGCGGAGCTTCCCGGGAACGCTGAGCGTCGTCGGAGCGAGCCTCGATCCCGCGACCCGGACCGCGCGCGCGCGCGGCAAGCTCGCGAACCCCGACGGCCTGCTGCGGGCCGAGATGTACGTGACTGTCAAAGTGCTGAAGACCGAGAACGCGCGGCGGCTGATGGTGCCGGCCCGCTGCGTGCTCCAGGAGGGCGAGCGCAGCTTCCTCTTCGTCGAGGAGGTGCCGGGCCGCTACCGGCGCACCGAGGTGCGCGCGGGCGCGGAGAGCGAGGGCGCCGTGCCGATCCTGGGCGGGCTCGCGGACGGCGCGCGCGTGGTGACGGAGGGCAACCTGCTCCTCGAGTCGGCCTGGGCCGAGGGCCAGGGAGGGGGCGGGGGCAGCCGGTTGTGAGGGTCCTCGTCGAGTACTGTCTCCGTCACCGGGCCATCGTGCTCGTGCTGCTCGGCATCTTCACGGTGGTGGGGCTCAACGCCTATCGCCGGCTCCCGGTCGAGGCCTACCCCGACGTCACGAACGTCCAGGTCCAGATCATCACGCCCTTCCCCGGGCACGCCGCCGAGGAGGTGGAGAAGCTCGTCACGATCCCCGTCGAGAACGAGATGAACGGCATCCCGCGCCGGGCGTCGCTGCGCTCGATATCGATCTTCGGGCTCTCGGTGGTGACGATCGTGTTCGAGGACGACGCCGACCGCGTCTACGTGCGCCAGCAGGCCTTCGAGCGGATGCAGGGCGTGAACCTGCCGGCCGGCGCATCCCCGATGCTCTCCCCCGACTCGACTCCGGTCGGCGAGATCTACCGCTACACGCTCCAGGCGCCGCCGGGCTTCTCGCCGCTCGAGCTCAAGGCGATCGAGGACTGGGTGGTCGAGCGCAAGATCCGCCAGGTGCCGGGGATCGTAGACGTGTCCGGCTTCGGCGGGCCGACCAAGCAGTACCAGGTGCTGGTCGACCCGCTGCGGCTCAAGTCCTACGGCGTCTCGCTGCGACAGGTGTTCGAAGCGCTGGCGAACGGCAACCGCAACGCCGGCGGCTCCTACATCGAGCACGGGCCCGAGATGTACATCGTGCGCGGCCTCGGCCTGGCGCGCGACGTCCAGGACATCGGCAGCGTCACCGTGCTCGTGAAGAACGGCACGCCCGTCCACATCCGGGACCTGGCCGCCGTGCAGACCGGCGCGCAGGTCCGGCTCGGCTTCGTGGGCAAGGACGAGGCCGACGACGTGGTCCAGGGCATCGTGCTGTTGCGCAAGGGCGAGAACGCGCTCGAGGTGCTGGAGCGGCTGCGGGAAAAGATCGCCGACATCAACCGCCACGACCTGCCCGCGGGCGTGAGGATCGTCCCCCACTACGACCGCACCGAGCTCATCGACCGCACGCTGCACACGGTCCTCAAGAACATGGGCGAGGGCATAACGCTGGTGCTGGTGGTGCTGGTGGCGTTCCTCGGCTTCTCCAACCTGCCCGCCGCGGGCGTCGTGGCGCTCGTGATCCCGCTGTCCCTGCTCGGGGCCTTCATCCTGCTGGACGCGCGCGGGATCCCCGCGAACCTGATCTCGATGGGCGCCGTCGACTTCGGCATCATCGTCGACTCCGCCGTGTTCGTGGTCGAGAACGTCCTGCGCCGGATCGAGGAGAAGCAGGGCAAGGTCCGCTCGCTCTTCACCCTGATCTCGCGGGCCACCGCGGAGGTCGGCACGCCGCAGCTCTTCTCCACCGCGATCATCATCACGGCTTTCCTGCCGATCTTCACGATGGAGCGGGTCGAGGGCCGGATCTTCCGGCCGGTCGCGCTCACGCTCACGTTCACGCTCGCCGCCGGCACGCTGCTCGCGATGACGCTCGTTCCCGTGCTCGCGAGCTTCGTCGTCAAGACGACCGGTGCCCGGGGCGAGTCGATCCTGGTGCACTGGCTCGAGGGACGCTACCGGCCGATCCTCGGCTGGGCGCTGGGGCGGCGCAGGACCGTGCTGGCGGCGAGCCTCGCCGTGCTCATGGCGACGCTGGCGCTCGTCCCCTTCCTGGGCTCCGAGTTCCTCCCGAAGCTCGACGAGGGGGCGCTCTGGGTGCGCGCGACGCTGCCCGGATCGATCGGGCCCAGCGAGACCACCGCCATCGCGCGGCGGGTGCGCACGGTCCTGCGCGGGTTCCCGGAAGTGACCACCGTGATGTCGCAGATCGGGCGGCCGGACGACGGCTTCGACAGCAACGGCTTCGACGTCGCCGAGTTCTACGTGCCGCTGCGGCCGCGCGACGAGTGGACCACGGCGAAGACGCGGGAGCAGCTCGTGAACCTGATGAGCGCGAAGCTCGAGGCCATCCCCGGGATCGACTTCGGCTTCAGCCAGTACATCGAGGACAACGTGAACGAGGCGGTGTCGGGCGTGAAGGGCGAGCTCGTGGTCAAGATCTTCGGCGAGGACCCCGACGTGCTGCAGCGGCTGGCCGACCAGGTGGCGGGGATCGTGCGCGACGTGCCGGGCGCCGCCGACGTCGTCGCCGACAGACTCGCGGGCCAGCCGCAGATCCAGATCGCCGTCGACCGGGTCGCGATCTCGCGCGTGGGGCTCTCGGTCTCGGACGTCCAGGACGCGGTCGAGACGGCGCTCGGGGGCGCCGTCGCCACGCGCATCCTCGAGGGCGAGCGCGCCTTCGACCTGGTCGTGAAGATGCAGCCGTGGACGGTCGCCGACCTCGAGTCCGTGAGGCGGCTGCCGCTGCTCGGGCCCGCCGGAGAGAAGCTCACGCTCGGGTCGGTCGCGGACGTCGAGGTGAAGCCCGGCTTCGCCCGCATCTACCGCGAGGAGAACGCGCGGCGCATCGCGGTCAAGCTGTCGGTGCGCGGACGCGACCTCGGCTCGCTGGTGAAGGACGCCGCCTCCCGCGTCGAGAAGGGCGTTGCCCCGCCGGCCGGATACCGCGTCGAGTGGTCGGGGGCCTTCGAGAACCAGCAGCGCGCGCTGCGGCGGCTCGAGGTCGTCGTGCCGGTCACGCTCTGCGCGATCTTCTTCCTGCTCTTCACCGCGTTCGACTCGATCAAGCTGGCGATGCTGATCCTGCTGAACGTGCCGTTCGCGGCGGTGGGCGGCTTCTGGGCGATCGCGCTCGCCGGGCTCACGCTCTCGGTCTCGGCCATGGTGGGCTTCGT
>Ga0335076_10002926_pt1 | contig 17080 bp, 16 predicted proteins | sample Lox_Sample_25_FD_206717 | JGI IMG/M metagenome (GOLD analysis project Ga0335076, IMG submission 206717) | Soil microbial communities from Loxahatchee National Wildlife Refuge, Florida, United States - Lox_Sample_2.5 | ecosystem: Environmental > Terrestrial > Soil > Wetlands | place: USA... | reverse complement strand
AGCAGGCCCTCACGCTGGATGGCACCGGCATGGACCGCGTGCTGCGCTTCGACGACCAGCTCAAGCTGATCGAAGTGCAAGCCGCGACGCCTTGGGCGGACCTCGTGCGCTACCTGGCGGGCCGCAAGATCGACATCGGCGCGTTCGGCGGCATGCCCCGGCTACCGGCGACGGTAGGCGACGCCGTGTCGCAGGCTGCCGCCGGCCCGGATGGGCTGCCGGTTTGCGCCCACGTCACCGCGGCGGCACTCTTCACGGCAGATGGCGAGCTGCGCAAGGCCGATCGCTATACGCAAAGCGACATGTTCCGCGCGGTCCTCGGTGGCCAGGGCGCGATCGGCGTGCTCTACAGCGTCACGCTCAGCGCCGATTCGCTGGCGCGCAGCGCGGCCGACTGCGCCGACGCGGTGGAGCTCGAAGCCGCCGACGCCTCGATGCGGCATGTGCCGGAGAGCGTGATCGAGTGCCTCCTGCCGCCGGCCGCGCTGGATGCCTATCTGAAGCGCGCGCGGGAACTCCTGGAGGAGCGGCGCATCGCGCTGCAGGGCATGTCCGTGCGCCGCTACCTCCCCGATGCCTACTCCGGGCTGCGCTGGGCATGCCGGGAATGGGCCGGCGTGGAGATTCGCTTCGGCCGCAAGTCGACGCTGGGCGCCTGCGTGGCGGCAGCCGAGGTCCGGAGGGCGCTGCTGCAAGCCGCGCTTGATCTTGGCGGTTCGTTCCCGATCCGCGACTTGCGTGACGCCACGCGGCGCCAGATTGAGGCCTGCTACCCGATGATCCACGCCTTCCTCACCGACAAGCGGCGCGCCGATCCGGGTGAGCGGCTGCAAAACGCGTGGTACCGCAAGCTCGTCGCGACGATGCGCACTGAGGCCTGCACGGTGCGCTGGGCGCAGAGCTAGGCGGAACTGCCGTACTGGAATTGCACCGCCTCGGGGGAGAGCCAAGCCGAGAGTTCACCAAGAAGTTGCTCGTCCGGCCGCACCCGCCAAGCCTCCCCCAGGGCAACGTCGCAGACCGCACCCGCGCTCTCGTAGTGCACCAGCACCGGGCAGCCGGCGGTCCCCGTCGCCCTGTATGGTGCGAGCAGGTCCATGAGGCGCTTGGGATCGCGTGACTTGTCCGTACCCCCGTTCATCGCGATGCGCAAGCGCGCCGAGAAGCGCGTTCTCATCGAGGCGATGTCCAGCAGGTCGTCTGCCGTGACGCGAAATCCACCGCTGAACTCGTCACGCTGCACCTTGCCCTGCACCACGAGCAGCCGGTCTTCCTTGAGCTTGTCGCGATGCTGCTCGAACTGCTCGTTGAACACCGAAATTTCCTGCTGCGCGGTGCCGTCGTCGAGGACCACCGCCATCATGCGGCCGCGCCGCGTCATCTGCACGCGCGCGAGGGTAACCACGCCGGCGACCCACACGCGGTCGCCGGCCGAGGCGATCTTCGCCAGCGGCGTGCGCGGAAAGCCCTTCAGCTCGGGCTCGTAGACGGAGAAGAGGTGCCCGGACAGGCAATAGCCGAGCGCCGCCTTCTCCTCGGTCAGGCGCTGCCGGAGATCCCAAGGCCGCGCATCGACGAGCACCAGGCCAGCGGTCTGCGCCGGATCTGCCTCGCCGAAAAGGCTTGTCTGCGAGGCCGAACGCTCGGCCTGCTCGGCCGCTTCGATCGCGCGCCCGGCGGACGCCAGCAAGCTCGCGCGATTCGGCTGAATGCCGTCGAATGCGCCCGAGCGCACCAGGGCCTCCATACAGCGCCGATTCACGAGGCGCTTGTCGACACGACGGCAGAAATCGAACAGATCCGTGAACGGCCCCTGCTTGCGTGCGGCGAGGATTGATTCGATCGCGGCCTCGCCGGTACCGCGCACGCCGCCCAGTCCGTAGCGCACGGTCCTCTGGTCGACGGGTTCGAATCGGTAGCCCGAGGCGTTGATGTCGGGCGGCAGCACCATCAGGCCGTTCGCCACCGCGTCATCCCGGAACTGACGCACCTTGTCCGTGTCGCTCATGACCGCCGACAAGTTCGCGGCGAGGAAGGCGGCGCCGTGATGCGCCTTCATGTACGCGGTCTGGTAGGCGAGCAGCGCGTAGGCCGCAGCGTGCGACTTGTTGAAGCCGTAGCCCGCGAACTTCTCCATGAGGTCGAAAAGCAGCGTGGCACGGTTGCGGGGTAGGCCGTTCTTCTCGGCGCCCGCGACGAAAATGTCGCGCTGCTTGGCCATCTCCTCGGGCAATTTCTTGCCCATGGCGCGGCGCAGGAGGTCGGCGGCGCCCAGCGAATAGCCGCCGATCACCTGGGCGATCTGCATCACCTGCTCCTGGTACACCATGATCCCGTAGGTGGGCGCGAGGATAGGCTCCAGCCGCGGGTCGAGATAGTCGATGCGCTGCTTGCCCTGCTTGCAGGCGACGTACTCGGGGATCAGCTCCATCGGCCCGGGGCGGTACAGGGCCACGAGGGCGATGATGTCCTCGAAGCGCGTCGGCGGCGCCTGCTTGAGCAGCTCGCGCATGCCGCGTGATTCAAACTGGAATACCCCGGTCGCGTTGCCCGAGGCAAGCATCGTGTAGGCCGCCTTGTCGTCGAGCGGCAGGCGCTCGATGGAGAAATCCTTCTCGCCCAGCTCGCGCACATAGCGCTCCGCCCAGTCGAGCACCGTCAGGGTGGTCAGGCCCAGGAAGTCGAACTTCACCAGCCCGATCTTCTCTACGTCGTCCTTGTCGAGCTGCGAGATCACGTGCGTCGTGCCCTCGGCGGCGTACAGCGGACAGAAGTCGACCAGCCTGCCTGGCGCGATCAGCACGCCGCCGGCGTGCATGCCTACGTTGCGCGTGAGGCCCTCGAGCTTCTCGGCCAGCTCGAGCAGCTCGCGTACCTCGTCTTCCTTCTTCTCGCGCTCGGCCAGCAGCGGCTCCATCTCGCGCGCGTCCTTGAGCGTGATCAGCTTGCCGGGCTGGAACGGGATCAGCTTGGCGATCTGGTCGCAGAAGTTGTAGCCCAAGTCGAGCACGCGGCCCGTGTCGCGCACCACCGCCCGCGCAGCCATGGTGCCGAAGGTCGCGATCTGCGATACCGACTCCTCGCCGTATTTCCCGCGTACATAGTCGATCACGCGGTCGCGCCCGTCCTGGCAGAAGTCGATGTCGAAGTCCGGCATCGACACGCGCTCGGGGTTGAGGAAGCGCTCGAACAGCAGGTCGTAGCGCAGCGGATCCAAGTCCGTAATGCCGAGCGCGTAGGCCACCAGCGAGCCGGCCCCCGAGCCCCGGCCCGGCCCCACCGGCACGCCGTTGTTGCGCGCCCAGTTGATGAAGTCGGCGACGATCAGGAAATAGCCCGCGTAGCCCATCTGCGCGATGGTCTTGATCTCGAAGGCGAGCCGCTCGCGATAGCGCGGCAGCTCCGCCTCGGGAAGCTTGAGCTTCTCGGCACGCCTGGCGAGCCCCTTTTCCGCCTCGCTTGCAAGGAAGGCGTCCAGCGACATCCCCTTGGGCGTCGGAAAGGCAGGCAAGCGGCTCTTGCCGAGCTCGATCTCGAGGTTGCAGCGGCGCGCGATCTCGACCGCATTCTCCAGTGCCTGTGGCACGTCCGCGAACAGCGTCGCCATCTCGTCCTGCGACTTGAAATGCTGCTCCGGCGTGAAGAGCTTCGGCCGGCGCTGGTCGCCCAGAACGTAGCCCTGCGAAATGCACACGCGCGCCTCGTGCGCCCTGAAATCCTCCGCCTCCACGAACTGCACCGGGTGGGTCGCGACCACGGGCAGCTTGAGCTTGACCGCCAGCGCGAGGGTGGCGGCGACAAGCTGCTCGCCCTTGGGCGCGCCGGCGCGCTGCGCCTCGAGGTAGTAGCGCCCCGGGAAAAGCTCCGACCACGCGCCTGCGAGCTTTTCCGCGACCGCTGCATTGCCCGCCGCGAGCGCGGCGCCCACGTCGCCCTGCGCGAAGCCCGACAGCGCGATCAGGCCCTCGGTGCCCAGCTCGCGGAACCACGCCGGGTCGATTTCGGCGCGCGCGCGATGCTGGTTCCTGAGCCAGGCGCGCGAGAGCAACTCCGAGAGTCGTCGGTAGCCCTCGCGCGACGCGCACAGCAGCAGCGCCCGAAAAGGCTTGTCGCGGTCGGCCCCGTTCTGGATCCATGTATCGACGCCGACGATGGGCTTTACGCCGGCTGCGCGCGCGGTGGTATAAAACTTGACCATGCCGAACACGTTGGCCGCATCCGTAAGCGCGAGGGCCGGCATGCCGTCCGACTTCGCCTTCGCGACCGCCTCATCGATACGGACAAGACCATCCGCCACCGAGTACTCGCTGTGCATCCTGAGGTGGACGAAGCGCGGAGCGGTCACGCAAAAATTTTATCACCCGGCCGCGGCGCGAACGCGGCGTGCCCGCGCCGGTCTAACGCGCTATGGGAGGCGACATGCGTAAGCCGATGATTGCCGTGCTTCTTGCCGCCGCCCTGCTCGCTTCGGCCAGCGTGGCCGCGCTTGCCCAGGGCGTCTATAAATACACGGATAAGAACGGCCGCGTGATCTACACCGACGATCCGAACGCGGGCGGCGGCGCCGCGCGCCCAGTGGAGGGCTCGACCAGCAGCATCGTGCCGCCGCCGGGAATGAGCGCCGCCACTCGCACGTTGCTCGAGCAGGCGAACCGGCGAGCGGCGGCCCTCGATCGCGCGCTCAGCGACATCGTGAAGGCGCACGCCGCGCTGGTAGCGGCGCAAGCGCGCAAGGAGGCAGGCGTCGAGCCGCTCGAAGGCGAGCGCCAGGGCCGCCGCTTCCGGCCGGAGTACTGGGAGCGCCAGCGAGGGCTGCAGAGCGACGTCGACACGGCGCGCGCCCGGCTGGACGACGCGCTCGATCGCCGCAACGCGCTCAGATAGCAGTTCGCTCTGCTAACATCGCGGGCCCATGCAGCCCGCCCGGCCGCTTGCAGCGCTGCTTGCCGGCGCGGTGTTCATCGCGCTGTCGCCCATCTGGGTGCGCGTCTCCGAAGTCGGACCTACCGTGAGCGCATTTTGGCGCGTCATGCTGGCGGTGCCCCTGCTCTGGGGCATCGTGCTGGCCTCCTCGATGCGCGCTACCGGAAGCACCGAATCCCGGCCAAGCGGCCGCCTGTTGCTCGCGGCGGGGATCGCATTCGCCGGCGACCTGGCGTTCTGGCACTGGTCCATCCAGTACACCACTGTTGCCAACTCGACGCTGCTGGCGAACCTCGCGTCCATTTTCGTCACGCTCACGGCCTGGGTGCTGTGGCGGCAACGCCCGAGGGGCCTGTTCCTTGCCGGCCTGGCGGCGGCGCTGGTCGGCGTCGCGTTACTCGTGCGCGCGAGCCTCTCGCTCTCGCCAACCGCGCTGCTAGGGGACGCGCTGGGCGTCGTCACGGCCATGTTCTATGCCTGGTATCTGCTCTCAGTAAAGGGCCTGCGCGCGCGCGGCGCGGCCACGCTGCAGCTCATGGCAGTAACGAGCACGATCACGGCGGCGCTGCTGCTGCCCGTGGCGCTCGTCTCGGGCGAACCGCTCCTGCCGCCCACGCATGCAAGCTGGCTCAAGTTGCTCGGCCTCGCGTGGATCTCGCATTGCGCCGGCCAGGGCCTCATCGCCTATGCGCTGGCCCACCTGGGTGCGGCGTTCTCGGCGGTCGGCCTGCTGCTGCAACCTGTGATGGCGGGCGTGTTTGCATGGCTGCTGCTCGGCGAGCCGCTCGGCGCACTGCAGGTTGCGGGCGGCGCCATCGTGCTCGCGGGCATCTACCTCGCGCGGCGCGGCTCTGATTGATCTGCAGGAATAGCGAACCCGCGTCCCAAGCGGGGGCGGTCTCTGGCACATTGGCGGCATGGGCCAAGTCCTGATCAAGAACGGGTTCGTGATGTCCATGGACCCGGCGATCGGCGATGTCGAGGGCGACGTCCTTGTCGACGGCGGCAAGATCGTGCAGGTTGGCCGCGGCATCGCCGCACCGAACGCGACGCCGGTCGACGGCAGCGGCCGCATCGTGATGCCTGGCTTCGTAAACGCGCACATCCACACCTGGGAATTCCAGCTGCGCGGCATCGGCTCGGACTGGGTGGGCAACCGCGACTACCACGCCAACATGCACCAGAAGCTCGCGCTGCACTACCAGGCGCGAGACGTGTACCTCGGCAACCTGCTGGGTGCCCTCAACCAGATCCGCAACGGCACCACCACCATCATGGACTGGTGCCACATCCTGCGCGATGCGGAGATGACCGACGCAGCGATCGACGCGCTGGAGGAGTCCGGTATCCGCGCCGTATTCGGCCGCGGCACGGTCAAGCCGCCCGAAAGGCCGGATGAAGTGCCGTATTACAAGAAGCCCTTCCCGCGCGAGGAGGTACGCCGCCTGCGCACGGGCCGGCTGGCCTCCGACGACCGCCTGGTCACGATGGCCCTGGCGATTCTCGGCCCCGATTGGGGCGAATACGATGTCGCCGTGCACGACATCCGTCTAGCGCGCGAGTACGGCCTCATCAACTCGGCGCATACCTACGGGCGCAAGGGAAAGCGCGTGGTCGAGGACGGCTATCCGCGCCTCGCAAAGGAAGGCCTGCTCGGCGCCGATCACAACATCGCGCACGGCAACTGCTTCGCCGAGGAGGAGCTCAGGATCGTCCTCGACGCCGGCTGCACCATCACTGCCACCTGCCTCACCGAGGCGCTCAATTACGAGCAGCCGGCGATGCTCGGCCGCATCAAGAAATTCGGCGCGGCGCCATCGCTGGGCACAGATTGCGATCCTTACTTCAACAGCTCGATGCTCTGGGTCGCGCGGCACGCCTTCCAGGAGCAGCGCGCCATGGACAACCGCAGCCTGCGCGAGGCCGGAAAATGGCCCGCCGCCGGCCAGCACGCCACGCACACGCGCGACGCGATCGAGTGGGCGACCCTCGGCGGCGCCAAGGCGCTCAGGCTCGACGGCAAGATCGGCACGCTCACGCCGGGCAAGCAGGCCGATCTCATCATGATCGACACGCGCGGCATGAACATCTTCCCCGCGCTGCCTGGCGGCGATCCGGCGCACGCGGTGGTCATGTACGCGGAGACCTCGGACATCGAGAACGTGATGGTCGCGGGGGATTTCCGCAAGCGCGACGGCAAGCTGACCTTCCCTGCCGAACGCCTGCAGAAGCTGCAGCAGGAGCTGCTCGAATCCCGCCTGCGCATGATGCGGCAGGGCGACTTCGTCTACCAACCCGTCCCAAACGGGCCCTTGCCGGACCGATATGTGTTCTAGAGCCTGGATCCTGGCGGCCCTGCTCGCGGCCGCCACGGGTGCCGGCGCCCAGGACTATCCAATCAGGCCGGTCCGCCTGTACCACGGCTTCACGCCAGGCGGCCCCGTGGACATCATCGCGCGCCTCATCGCGGCGCAGCTCTCCGAGCGCTTCAACCAGCCCGTGGTGGTCGAGGGCAAGCCTGGCGCAGGCGGCACCGTTGGCGCGAACTTCGTCGCCAAGAGCGATCCGGACGGCTATTCGTTGTTCCTCATGGCCTCGGGCCACGCGACCGCGCCGGGTCTCTACAAGGCACTGCCCTACGACGCGGTCAACGACTTCACCATGGTGTCGATGCTCGCGCGCAGCCCGTTCGCCATCGCCACGCGGCCTGGCTCCGGGATCAACAGCATCCAGGAGCTCGTGCAAAAGGCGCGCGCCGAGCCCGGCAGGATCGACGTCGGCACGGGCGGCGTGGGCAGCGGCATGCACCTTGTATCGGCGATCTTCCAGGCGCGCCTCGGCATCGCGTTCAACCACGTGCCGTACAAGGGCGGCAACGCCCCGGTGCTCGCGCTCATCTCCGGCGAGGTTCCGATCATCTTCAGTTCGGTGGCGGGCATCACGCCGCAGGTGGAGAGCGGCAAGATGAAGCTGCTTGCGCTCACCTCGAAGCAGCGCTTCGGCCCGCTCAAGGAAGTGCCCACGGTCGCCGAGACAGTACTGCCCGGCTTCGACGCGCTCGCCTGGTACGCGCTAGCGGGCCCGAAGAAGCTGCCCGCGCCGGTACTTGGCAAGCTCAACGAGGCGACGATCGCGGCGGTCAAACGCCCCGAGATCGCCGACAAGCTGTACGCGCAGGGCGCCGAGCCCTGGAGCACGACGCCGAAGGAGGCCCAGGATTTCCTCGCCGGCGAAGTCGCGCGCTGGACCAAGGCGATCCGGGACGAGAAAATACCGCCGCAGGATTAGGACTGCGAGCGGCGCCACGCCTGGGGAGGGGCGGCGGATGAAATTCGGGGTATTCGACCATCTGGACGCGAGCGGCGCACCGCTCGCCGAGTTCTACGAGAACCGGCTCCGTCTCGCCGAGGCCTACGATCGCATCGGCATCCACGCGCTGCATATTGCGGAGCACCACGCGACGCCGCTCGGGATGTCCCCTTCCCCCTCCGTTTTCCTGGCCGCGGTCGCCCAGCGCACGAAGCGCCTGCGCTTCGGGCCGCTCGTGTACACGCTTGCGCTCTATCACCCGCTGCGCCTCGCCGACGAGATCTGCATGCTCGACCAGCTCTCCGGCGGCCGCTTCGAGCTGGGCGTGGGCCGTGGCGTGTCGCCCATCGAGATCGAGTATTTCGGCTTCGATCCGGCCAAGTCGCAGGCGATGTACGTCGAGGCCTACCAGGTGATCCTCAAGGCCTTGCAGGAGCGCGTGCTCACCTTCGAGGGCGACTATTACCGCTTCAAGGACGTGCCGCAGCAGATGCAACCGCTGCAGCGCCCGCACCCGCCCATCTGGTACGGCCTGTCCAATCCCGAGAGCGCGGAGTTCGCCGCCGCCAACCGCTTCAACGTGGTCAGCAATGCCGCGCCCAAGTCGGTGCGCGTGATCACCGACCGCTATCGGGCAGCGTGGGAAAAGGCCGGCAACGACCCGAAGAAAATTCCCTTCATAGGCATGGCGCGCCACGTGGTCATCGCGGATACCGACGCCGAAGCCATGAAGCTCGCGCGGCGCGCCTATGCCAAGTGGTGGGAGGGCTTCATCTACCTCTGGAACATGAAAGGTGCGAAGCCGCCGTTCACCACCTACACCGGCGACTTCGACGCGGTACTGAAGAACGGCCAGATCATCGCGGGCTCGGCCGACACGGTTCGCGACACGATCGCCGCGCAGGCGTCGGAGGCCGGGCTCAATTACTTCCTGACGCGCTTCGCGTTCGGCGACCTTGTGCTGGAGGAATCCCTGCGCTCGGTCGAACTATTCCGCTCGAAGGTCCAGCCCACCCTGGAGAAGCCATGAGAATCCTGGTCCTTGCCGCCCTGCTCGTCGCCGGCCCCGCCCTCGCGCAGGACTGGCCCGCGCGACCCGTGAAGTTCATCCTGTCGCAGGCTTCCGGCACCTCGCCCGACATCACGGCGCGCTACCTCGCCGACAGGCTCTCGAGGCTCTGGGGCCAGCCGGTCGTCGTCGAGAACCGACCGGGCGGACAGAACGTGCCTGGCGCGCAGGCCGCGGCCAAGTCGCCGCCCGACGGCTACAACTTCTTCTATGCAACGACGGCAGCGATCGTAAGCAATCCCTTCACCTTCAAGTCGCTGCCCTACAATCCGGAGCATGACTTCGTGCCGGTCGCCATGATCGCGAAGTCGCCCATGGTGATCGCGGTGAATCCTTCGGTGCCGGCGAAAACGCTGGCCGAGCTGGTGGCCCTAGACCGCGCGAGCCCCGGAAAGCTCGCCGCCGCCAACGAGGGTACGAAGACTTTCAGCGGCCTCATGAGCCAGATGCTCAACAGGACCGCGGGCATCGGCCTGCTGCAGGTGCCCTATAGCGGCGTGTCGCCGGCAATCCAGGACACCATTGCCGGCCGCACGCAGGTCGTGCTCGTGAGTTCGGCCGCGCTCCTGCCCTTCCTCAAGCGCGGCGACCTGCGCGCGCTTGCGGTCAGCGCGGGCAAGCGCGTGCGCGGCCTCGAGGAAGTGCCGGCACTCGCCGAGACCTACCCCGGGTTCGAGTACGTGGGCTGGTTCGCGCTGCTCGCGCCGGCCGGGTCGCCGGCGACAGTCCTGCAGAAGGCGAATCGCGACGTAGAGAAGGTCCTTGCCGATCCAGAGGTCGCGCAGCGCCTCTACGACCTGGGACTGGTGAACGAGGGTGCCGGCACGCCCGAATCGCTGGCCGAGTTCCTGCGTGCAGAGCGCGGGCGCTGGGCGAAGCTCGTCAGGGACATCGGCCTGCAGCCGGAATAGCCCGGAAACTAGAGGACGATTGCCTCGGGCTCGCCCGGGCCGCCGCCCTCGACGAAGCCGATTTCGTAGGCGAGCTCGCCCTCGCGCTTGAGCAGCATCGTTGCCTTGGCCACCTCCTCGCGCGCGACGCAGATCACCATCCCGATGCCGCAGTTGAACACTCGAAACATCTCCTCTTCCGCGATGTTGCCGTTCTGCTGCAGCCAATTGAAGAGCTGCGGCCGCGGCCAGGACCTCTTCGCGAGCACCGCCCGCGTGCCCTCGGGCAGCATGCGCGGCACGTTCCCGACGAGGCCGCCGCCCGTGATGTGCGCGAGGCCCTTCACCGGCATCGCGGCCATGAGCTTGAGCAGCGGCTTCACGTAGATGCGCGTCGGCTCCATGAAGGCGTCGGCGAGATCCCCGCTCGGCAGGTCGCTGCCCAGCACCTTGCGGATCAGCGAATAGCCGTTGGAATGCGCGCCGCTGGAGGCCAACCCCAGCAGCGCGTCGCCCGGTTTGATCGACTTGCCGTCGACGATGCGTGATTTCTCGACCACGCCGACGCAGAATCCCGCCAGGTCGTACTCGCCGTCCGGGTACATGCCGGGCATCTCCGCGGTCTCGCCGCCGATCAGCGCGCAGCCGGCTTCCTCGCAGCCCTCGGCGATGCCGCGGATCACCTGCGCGGCCACGCCCTGCTCCAGCTTGCCGCAGGCGAAGTAGTCGAGGAAGAACAGGGGCTCGGCGCCCTGCACGAGCACGTCGTTGACGCTCATGGCCACGAGATCGATGCCCACCGTGCCGTGGCGCTTGAACTGGAACGCGAGCTTGAGCTTGGTGCCCACGCCGTCGGTGCCCGACACGAGCACCGGCTCCCTGTACTTCTCGGGAATGCGGCACAGCGCGCCGAAGCCGCCGATGCCCGCCATGACCTCGGGTCGCAGGGTGCGCTTCGCGAAGGGCTTGATCGCCTCGACCAGCTTGTCGCCGGCCTCCATATCGACGCCCGCGTCGCGGTAGGAAAGGGAATCCGCCATGACAGTAGAATGATGTCTTTTCTGCAATTTTACGATGAAGCAACTCGCGTTGGGCATCTCGCCCGCGCCGCATCCGACGCTCGACAACTTCGTTCCCGGCGCCAACGCCGAGCTGCTGGCGCGCTTGCGGGAATTCCAGGCGGGCCGGTTTCCCGACGCGGTGCTCTACCTGTGGGGCGAAGCGGGCTGCGGCAAGAGCCACCTGCTGAGCGCTTGCTCCGGACCCCGCACGGTGGACGACGTGGACGCGCTTGGCGAGGCGGCCCAGATCGTGCTCTTCAATGCCATCAACGAGGCGCGCCAATCCGGCGGGACCATTTTGGCCGCGGGCAGCGCGCCGCCCTCACAGCTCGCCTTGCGCGAGGACCTCAAGTCGCGTCTCGCCTGGGGGCTGGTCTACGAGGTCCGGCAGCTCACCGATGCGGAGCGCGCCGCCTATCTGCGCACCGAAGCCGGCCGGCGCGGCATGCAGATGCCCGAGGAGGTCGTTTCCTACCTTCTGGCGCGCGTGCGCCGCGACCTGCGCTCGCTGAGCACACTGCTTGACCGAATTGACACGACGTCGCTCGAACAAAAGCGCCCAGTCACCGTCCCGCTCGTGCGCGGCGTGCTCAAGGACGAATGACGAACCTCGCGCTGTTCGACCTGGACAACACGCTGCTATCCGTTGATTCGGACTATGAGTGGGGCCAATTCCTGGTCGATCGCGGCGTGCTCAAGCGCGAGGAGTACGAGACGCAGAATGCGGCCTTCTACGAGCAGTACAAGGCCGGGACCCTCGACATCCACGAATTCCTGGGCTTTGCGCTGCGCCCGCTCGCCGCGCATTTGCCCGAGGATCTGGATCGCTGGCACGCCGAGTTCATGGCGGCGCGCATCCGGCCGGCGATCACGCCAAAGGCGCGCGCCCTGGTGGACCGCCACCTGGACGCCGGCGAGCTTTGCGCCGTGGTCACGGCTACCAACAGCTTCGTGACCGGCCCGATCGCGCGCGAGTTTGGCGTGCCGCACCTGGTGGCGACCGAGCCCGAGCAGGTCAACGGGCGCTTCACGGGTCGCGTCGCCGGCGTTCCCTGCTTCCGCGATGGCAAGATCGCGCGCGTCGAGGCTTGGCTGGGGGCGCAGGGCCACGCCCTAGGCGACTTCGCGCAAAGCTGCTTCTACAGCGACTCATTGAACGATCTGCCGCTGCTCGAGCGCGTGACCCACCCGGTCGCCGTGGATCCGGACCCCACGCTGCGCGAGGTCGCCGGGCGCCGGGGCTGGCCCGTGCTTTCCCTGAGATAATCCGGCCCCGCGATGATCAAGCGCTTCATCCGCCGCGTGCTCGGCCTCGATGCCCCAGGCCCGCAACGCGTCCCGTCCTCGCGCCACACGATGTCCCGCAAGGCGGTCAGCACTGCCGCGCTCAGGGTTTGCGACACGCTCGCCGAGCGCGGCTTCGGCGCCTACGTGGTTGGCGGCGCGGTGCGCGACGTGCTGCTCGGCATCGAGCCGAAGGATTTCGACGTGGCCACCGATGCGCGCCCCGAGCAGATCAAGCCGCTCTTCCGGCGCGCGATGATCATCGGCCGGCGCTTTCGCCTGGTGCACGTGATGATGGGGCCCGAGACCATCGAGGTGTCGACCTTCCGGGCTGCCGACAACGAGTCGGCCGAGCGCGATGAGCACGGCCGCGTGTTGCGCGACAACGTGTTCGGCACGCTGGAGGAGGACGCGCGGCGCCGCGATTTCACGGTCAACGCGCTCTACTTCGACTGCAAGACCGGGGAGGTCATCGACTATCACGGCGGCCTCGCGGATCTGAAGAAGCGCGCGCTGCGGATGATCGGCGATCCGGAGACGCGCTTCCGCGAGGACCCGGTGCGCATGCTGCGCGCTGTGCGCCTGGCCGCCAAGCTCGGGCTCACCATCGACGGCGCGACGCGCGCGCCGATCAAGCGCATGGCGTCCCTGCTCGAAAACGTGCCGCCGCCACGGCTGTTCGAGGAGATGCTGAAGCTGCTGCTGTCCGGGCACGCGAGCGCCTGCCTGCGCCAGCTGCGTGCCGAGGGCTTGCACAAGGGCCTGCTGCCGCTGCTCGACGTGATCCTGGAGCAACCGCTGGGCGAGCGCTTCGTGACGCTGGCCCTCGCCCAGACCGACGAGCGCGTGCGTTCCGATCGCCCGGTGTCACCCGCATTCCTGTTTGCCGCGCTGCTCTGGCACGAGGTGCTCGCGGCCTGGAAGGCGCACGAGAAGCGCGGCGAGCGGCGCATGCCGGCCCTGGATGCCGCGATGGACGAGGTGCTCGACGCGCAAAGCGGCAAGCTCGCGATCACGCGCCGGCTGACCGCGACCATGCGCGAGGTCTGGGCGTTGCAAGCGCGCTTCGAAGAGCGTTCGGGCCAGCGCCCCTACCGGCTGCTCGAGGCGCCGCGTTTTCGCATGGCCTACGACTTCCTCGCGCTGCGCGCGGCGAGCGGCGAAGTCCCCGCCGAGCTGGAATCCTGGTGGCGCGCGTTCCAGTCGGGCGAAGAAGATACGCGCCGCGCCATGCTGCTGCCCGACGCCGGGCCGCGCAAGAAGCGCCGGCGGCGGCGCGGCAAGAAGCCCGCCTCGGCTTCCGATCCCGGCACGCCGCCGCAGGCATGACGCTCGCCTACGTTGGGCTAGGCGCCAACCTGGGCGATCCCCGGCGACAACTGGAAGAGGCGCTCATCGCGATGGGCGGGCTGCCGCAAACCCGGCTCGCGGCGCGCTCGTCGTTCTACCGCACCGCGCCAGTCGGTTACGAGGCCCAGCCCGATTTCGTCAACGCGGTCGCCGCCCTGGATACCGCCCTCACGCCCGGCGAGCTGCTGGATGGGCTACAGGGCATCGAGCGCCGCCACGGACGGGAGCGGTCTTTCCCGAACGCGCCGCGCACGCTGGATCTCGACCTGCTGCTCTACGGCGAGGATCGTATCGCCCGCCCCGGCCTGACCGTGCCCCACCCACGCATGCACGAACGCGCTTTCGTGCTGCGGCCGCTTGCCGAGATCGCGCCAGACGCGGAGATCCCCGGCAAGGGCAAGGCGGGCGACCTGCTGCGCTTCTGCGAAGCCCAGACCGTGGAAAGGATGCCCTGATGCAATTTCCTCCGATCGCTAGCTCGGCGCTCCTGCTCACCGCCTCCAATGTCTTCATGACCTTCGCGTGGTACGCGCACCTCAAGGAGCTGTCCGCCAAGCCCTGGTGGATCGCCGCGCTGGCGAGCTGGGGCATCGCGCTGTTCGAATACCTCCTGCAGGTGCCGGCCAACCGGATCGGCTACACCGTGCTCTCCCTGCCGCAGCTCAAGATCATGCAGGAGGCGATCACGCTGGTCGTGTTCGTGCCCTTCGCCCTGCTGTACATGCGCCAGCCGATCAAGCTCGACTACCTGTGGGCGTCCCTCTGCATCATGGGCGCGGTCTACTTCATCTTCCGCAGTGGATAGATTCCGCCACATCGCGGTCGAAGGGCCGATCGGCGCGGGCAAGACCAGCCTCGCGCGGCGCCTGGCCGAGCGCTTGGGCGCCGACCTGCTGCTCGAGCAGCCGGGAGAGAACCCGTTCCTCGCGCGCTTCTACCAGGACATGGCGCGCTACGCGCTGCCGACCCAGCTCTTTTTCCTGTTCCAGCGCGCACGCCAGCTCGAGGCCCTCGCGCAGCCCGACATGTTCGGCCGCCCGACGGTGGCCGATTTCCTGCTCGACAAGGACCCCTTGTTCGCCCGCATCACCCTGTCGGGCGACGAGCTCGCGCTCTACCAGAAGATCTACGAAGCGGTCCGTCCGCAGGCGCCGGCGCCCGACCTGGTGGTCTACCTGCAGGCGCAGCCCGCGACGCTGCAGGAGCGCGTGCGGCAGCGCGCCGCCGACTACGAGCGCTCCATCGGGGAGGACTACCTCACGATGCTGGCGGAGGCCTACGCGCGCTTCTTCTACAACTACGACGCCGCGCCGGTGCTGATAGTCAACTCGGAGAACCTGAACTTCGTCGCCCGCGATGCGGACTTGGAGCTGCTGCTCGCACGCATGCGCGGCATGAAGAGCCGGCGGGAGTTCTTCAGCCTCGGCTGAGGCTAGCCGGCGGGCCTAGCTGGGATAAGGCTCGAACATCATGGACTCGACCGGGCAACCCATGGCCTGCGCGATTTTGTCCATGTTTTCGTCGGTCAACTGGATCGCCTGGAATTCGCCGCCGCTGCCCTGCTTGGCGATGAAGGCCTGGGCCGCCGCCTCCGTGTTCCAGGTGACGACAGGATCGGGACTCACGCCCGCCACCTGCTGGCAGACCGGGAAACCATCGGACTTGTAGACGATCGCGTACATGAACCCCCTCCAAGAACCCGATATCGACGACCCGAAAACTTTAACCCATGCGCGCCGTTTCGGCTAGAACCCGCGCCGCGGAAGAAGCTCGCCGCCGCCTCACCTCGGCGGACACGGGGATACGCACGTTCCGGAATACAACAGCCCTCGTTTGCGCGAAAGCGGCCATCAGGCGTCTAATGGTCTCGGGAGGCGCCGGAAACTCCCGGCGCCGGGCAAATATTCCCCCTCCGCGAGGGGGATTTTATTGGGGGCACATCATGAGCGACATGCACGATGCAGTGGGGCTGCGGGCGACTTGGAAATCGTTCGCGGAATCGGAGTACGAGTTCGAGCCGGCCACCGGCACGCTATGGGGCTACATGCGGCAGCGCGGAAACCCCTGCTTCAACCTGGCGCTGCTGAAGGAAATCCGCAACGTCGGCAACGAGCTGACCACGAACAGCGGGCACCTTGAGTTCGAGGGCGCCATGCACCAGGTGAACACCTACGTGGCGGCCTCGCGCGCGCCGCGCGTGTTCAACCTGGGCGGCGACCTGGCGCTTTTCCTGCTTCTCATCCGCTCGCGCGACCGTGACGCGCTCGCGCACTACGCGCGCCTGTGCATCGACAACGTCCACGCGCAGGTCGAGCACTATCATTGCCCGGCGCTGACCACGGTCTCGCTCGTCCAGGGCGACGCCCTGGGCGGCGGCTTCGAGATGGCGCTGTGCTCGGACGTGATCGTGGCCGAGGAATCGGCGATGCTCGGGCTGCCCGAGGTGCTGTTCAACCTCTTCCCGGGCATGGGCGCCTACAGCCTGCTCTCGCGCCGCGCTGGCGCGAAGGTGGCCGAGGAACTGATCCTCTCGGGAAAGGTGCTGCCAGCCACCCGGCTGCACGAGATGGGCGTCGTGGACGTGATCGCCAAGGACGGCGAGGGCGAGGCCGCAGTGCAGTCCTGGATCGCGAAGAACGCGCGCCGCCGCAACAGCTTCCAGGCGGTCATGCGCGTGCGCCAGCAGGTCAACCCCATCACGCGCGCGGAGCTGGATGCCGTGGTTGATATCTGGGTCGACTGCGCGCTGCGGCTGGAAGACCGCGACCTGCGCATGATGAGCCGCGTGGTGCGCGCCCAGATGGAGCGCATGGAAGCGGCTGCTCCGCAGCCGTCGACCGAGCCGGCCGGCGTTGCCTTCGCCGCCGGCTGAGGCCCTAGCGAGTCAGGTGAGAAACGAAACCGCCGTCCGAGAAGAGCTGGCCGAACTGGTGGAAATTGACGCGCGTCGAGTCGAGGATCGCGGCCTGCGCGGCCGGGTCCTTGATCGTCTTCAGCAGCACGTTGAGTTCCGCCATGTGGTGTGCGTCCATCGTCGCGTGCGACGACAGGAAACGGAACCCTCCTGCCCCCGTTTCCCTGCCGTTGGCGCGCGCGATGGCGTCGGCCGCCTTGCCGCCATAGACCGAGGCGATCACCTCTAGCACGTAGAGCATGCCGAGCACCGAGCAGGGATGCACCCGCTCGGCGGCGTA
>Ga0335076_10002924_pt1 | contig 17085 bp, 15 predicted proteins | sample Lox_Sample_25_FD_206717 | JGI IMG/M metagenome (GOLD analysis project Ga0335076, IMG submission 206717) | Soil microbial communities from Loxahatchee National Wildlife Refuge, Florida, United States - Lox_Sample_2.5 | ecosystem: Environmental > Terrestrial > Soil > Wetlands | place: USA... | reverse complement strand
CGGCGCCTTCCGCGTCGTACGCCGCGGCCAGCTCGACCGGGTCGCCGGCGTCCCGCAGGTCCCGGAAGTTGACCCCCTTGACCACCCGCCCGGCGTCCACGTCCAGGCAGGGAATCACCCGAACCGCCACCGGCATCAGGCACCGATCCCCGGGCGGTAGGCGACCGCCTCCACCTCGACCAGCATCCTGGGGTCGACCAGCCGGGCAATCTCGATCATGGTCGCGGCGGGCAGTACGTCGCCGAACGCGGCGCCGTGCGCCCGGCCATACTCCTCCCACCGGTCGATGTCGGTGACGTAGATCCGGGTCTGCACCACGTCGGCCAGCCCGAGCCCGAGCCGGTCCAGCGCGTCGGCCACGTTGCGCAGCGCCTGCGCGGTCTGGGCGTACGCGTCGCCCTCGTGCACGAACTCCCCGGCGTCGGTCGATGTGCAGCCGGCCACGAACACGAAGTCCCCGGCCGCGACCGCGCGGCTGTACCCGACCACCGGCTCCCACGGCGTGCTGGTGGAGATCTTCCGGGTCACGCGGCCACCGCCTGCAGCGCTTCCTCCAGGGTGAACGCCCCCGCGTACAGCGCCTTGCCCACGATCGCGCCCTCCACGCCCGCGTCCACCAGGGTGGCGATGGCGGCCAGGTCGGCCAGGCTGGACACCCCGCCGCTGGCGATCACCGGCCGCGGGGTGCGGGCGCAGACGTGGCGCAGCAGGTCCAGGTTGGGCCCGGTCAGCGTGCCGTCCCGGTTGATGTCGGTGACCACGTACCGGGCACAGCCCGCGGCGTCCAGCCGGTCCAGCGCGTCATCCAGTTCGCCGCCGTCCCGGGTCCAGCCGCGCGCGGACAGCGTGCTGCCGCGGACATCCAGCCCGACCGCGATCTTGTCCCCGTACTCGGCGATGGCCGACCGCACCCAGTCCGGGTCCTCCAGCGCGGCGGTACCGATGTTCACCCGGGCGCACCCGGTGGCCAGCGCGGCGGCCAGCGACGCGTCGTCGCGGATCCCGCCGGACAGCTCCACCGCGATGTCCAGCCGGCCCACCACGTCGGCCAGCAGGGCGGCGTTGGCCCCGCGGCCGAACGCGGCATCCAGATCGACCAGGTGCACCCAGTCCGCCCCGGCCGCCTGCCAGGCCAGCGCGGCCTGCATCGGGTCGCCGTAAGAGGTCTCGGTGCCGGCCGCGCCGTGCACCAGCCGGACCGCCTGCCCGCCGGACACGTCCACCGCGGGCAGCAGGGTCAGTGCGGCGTTGCTCATCGGATCATCTCCAGCCAGTTGGCCAGCAGCGCCGCACCCGCGTCGCCGGACTTTTCGGGGTGGAACTGGGTCGCGCAGAGCGGGCCGTTCTCCACCGCCGCGACGAATGGCTCGCCGTGCGTCGCCCAGCTGATCAGCGGCGGCGTCATCCACCGGGACGGCGGCATCGGCAGCGCCCGGGCCGCGTAGGAGTGCACGAAGTAGAACCGCTCCCCCGGGCCGATGCCGGCCAGCAGCCGCGTGCCGGCCGGCACGTCCAGCGTGTTCCAGCCCATGTGCGGCAGCACCGGCGCTTTCAGCCGCTCCACCACGCCGGGCCATTGCCCGCAGCCTTCCGTGCGCACCCCGTGCTCGACCCCCTCGGCGAACAGCACCTGCATGCCGACGCAGATGCCGAGCACCGGCCGCCCCCCGGCCAGCCGCCGGTCGATCACCCGGTCGCCGTGCACCGCGCGCAGCCCGGCCATGCACGCCGCGAACGCGCCAACGCCCGGCACCACCAGCCCATCCGCGGCCAGCGCCGCTTCCGGATCCGCGGTCACCACGGTGTCCGCGCCGGCCCGCTGCAGCGCTTTTTCTGCCGAACGCAAGTTCCCGGAACCGTAGTCCAGCACCACGACGGCTGGCCTGCTGGCGGTCAAAGGACGCCCTTCGTGCTGGGCACGCCGGGCGCCCTAGGGTCGGCCGCCAGCGCGGCGCGCAGCGCCCGGGCCACCGCCTTGAACTGGGCTTCGACGATGTGGTGCGGGTTGCGGCCGGTCACCTCCAGGTGCAGGCAGATGCCGGCCGTGGCGGTCAGCGACTCGAAGAAGTGCCGGGTCAGCGTGGTGTCGTAGCTGCCGATCAGCGGGGCCATCCCGGCCGGCTCGGCGTGTACCAGGTACGGCCGCCCGGACAGGTCGACGGCCGCCCGGGCCAGCGTCTCGTCCAGCGGCACGGCCGCATCGCCGAACCGGCAGATGCCCGCCTTGTCGCCCAGCGCCTCGCGCAGCGCCTGGCCCAGCGCCAGCGCGGTGTCCTCCACCGTGTGGTGGGCGTCGATATGGATGTCCCCGGTGGCCTGCACGCTCAGGTCGAGCAGGCCGTGCTTGCCCAGCTGGGCCAGCATGTGGTCGAAGAACGGCACCCCGGTGCTCACCTCGGTCCGGCCGGTGCCGTCCAGGTCCAGTTCGACCAGCACGCTGGTCTCCTTGGTGACCCGCTCAACCCGGGCGGTCCGGCCGCCGTGCTCGCTCATCAGGCCTCCCCCCCTAGTACCTTGCCCAGGGCGTCACGAAACGCAGTCATCTCGGCGGGCAGGCCCACGGTGACCCGCAGCCAGCCGGCCGGGCCGGTCTCCCGGATCAGCACCCCCTGATCCAGCAGTCCCTGCCACACCTGGCGCCGGTCGGCGAACTGGCCGAACAGCACGAAGTTGGCGTCCGAGTCGGCCACCGCCCGGCCATGCTGGCGGAGCCAGGCGACCAGCGCATCGCGTTCATCGCGCAGCACCCTGACCGTGGCCAGCGGCTCGGCCCGGTGCGCCAGCGCCGCCCGGGCCACCGCCTGGGTCACGCTGGACAGGTGGTACGGCAGCCGGACCAGCAGCAGCGCCTGGATCAGCGCCGGGTCCGCGGCCAGGTAGCCGACCCGGGCCCCGGCCAGCGCGAACGCCTTGGACATGGTGCGGGTGACGGCCAGCCGGCGGAACTCCGGGAGCAGGGCCAGCGCGCTGGGTGAACCGTCCCGGGCGAACTCCGCGTAGGCCTCGTCCACCACCACGATGCCCGGGGCGGCCGCGCAGACGCGCCGGATGACCGGCAGCGTCAGGGCGGTGCCGGTCGGGTTGTTCGGCGAGGTCAGGAACACCACGTCCGGCCGCTCGGCCGCGATCATCGCGGCGGCGTGCTCCGGGTCCAGGCCGAAGTCGGCCTCCCGGGCGCCGCTGACCCACCGGGTGCCGGTGGACAGCGAGATGAGCGGGTGCATCGAATAGGACGGCTCGAAGCCCAGCGCGGTGCGGCCCGGGCCGCCGAACGCCTGGAGCAGCTGCTGGATGATCTCGTTCGACCCGTTGGCCGCCCAGACGGCGGCGCCGTCCAGGCCGTGGCCGAGGTAGCTGGCCAGGTCGGCGCGCAGCGCGGTGGCGTCCCGGTCCGGGTACCGGTTGAGCGTGCCCGCGACGTCGGCCACGGCGGCGGTGATGGCCGCGGCCAGGCCCGGCGACGGCGGGTACGGGTTCTCGTTGGTGTTCAGCCGGACCGGCACGTCGATCTGTGGCGCCCCGTACGGCTCGTGCCCAGCCAGGTCAGCCCGTAGTGGCAACCACTCCGGCAGGGTCATGCCGGCTCGGTTCCACGCGGGATCCGCACCCGGACGGCCTCGACATGGGCGGCCAGGTCTTCTGCCCCGCCCAGCGCGTCGATGTGTGGGGCCACTTCGGCCAGCGCCTCCCGGCTGCACTCGACCACGTGGATGCCGCGCAGGAAGGACAGCGTGGACAGCCCGCCGGTGTGCCGGGCGGTGCCGCCGGTGGGCAGCACGTGATTGGACCCGGCCAGGTAGTCGCCCAGCGACACGGGGGCGAACGGGCCGGTGAAGATGGCACCCGCGTTGCGTATCTGGCGGGCCAGCCCGGCCGCGCCGGCCGTCTGGATCTCCAGGTGCTCCGGCGCCCAGGCGTCGCTGACCGCGGCCGCCGCGGCCAGGTCGTCCACCAGCACGGTGGCCGACTGCCCGGCCAGCGCGGCCCGTACCCGGTCCCGGTGCCGGGCCGCGGCCAGCTGCGGGCCGAGCGCCTTGTCCACCTGGTCGGCCAGCCCGGGGTCGGTGGTGATCAGCAGGCAGGCGGCCAGTGGGTCGTGCTCGGCCTGGGCGATCAGGTCGGCCGCGACGAACTCAGGGTCGGCGGTGCCGTCGGCGATGATCGCGATCTCGGTCGGGCCGGCCTCGGCGTCGGTGCTGACCACACCGAGCAGCAGCCGCTTGGCTGCGGCCACGTAGACGTTGCCAGGCCCGGTGACCACGTCGGCCGGCGCGCAGTCCCCGGTGCCGTAGCCGAACATGGCAATGGCCTGCGCTCCCCCGGCCGCGTGCACCTCGGTCACACCGAGCAGCGCGCACGCGGCCAGCACGGTGGGCGACGGCAGGCCGCCGTCCCGCGGCGGGGACGCCACCGCGATCTCACTGACCCCGGCCACCTGGGCCGGCACCACGTTCATCACGACCGACGAGGGATAGGTCACCAGGCCGCCCGGCACGTACACGCCGGCCCGGCTGACCGGCAGGTAGCGTTCGGTGACGGTGGCACCGGGACTGACCTCGACGGCGCGCTCGGTGGGCAACTGCGCCTCGTGCACCAGCCGGACCCGCCGGATGGCTTCCTCCAGCGCGGCCCGGACGGCCGGGTCGAGTGTGGCCAGCGCAGCCGGCAGCGCGTCGGCCGGCACCCGGGTGCTGGGCAGGTCGACACCGTCGAAGCGGGCCGTATAGTCGCGGACCGCTGCGGCCCCGCGGGCCCGGACGTCGGCACAGACCTGGGCGACCGCTGGCACGGCGGCCATCACGTCAAGCTCGGCGCGGGGCAGCACGCCAGCCAGCTTCGCCCTGCTCAGGTTGGTGGCCGGCTGGCCACGGAGATCGATTCGAGGCAGCACCCGCCCAGTCTATGAAGACCGCTCACACCGTGACGCGCGTGTCCACATGCCGGACACCCCCAAGCCAGCGCCAGGCGCAACCGCCTGGCTGAAACAGCCATCTGCAGCTGCCCAGCCCCACAACCGCGTGGCTGAAACAACCATGCGCAGCCGCCGCAGCCCCACCAGCGCGTGAGTGAAACAACCATGCGCACCTGACCGCCTGAATGAATCATCCAGGCGGTTCGCCGTCAGGCCGGCGGGCGGGCTGGCGGGCGCTGGGTCAGTCGAGGGCCAGGGCGCGGCCGTCCTGGGCGTCCCGTTTGCGGTCCCGCAGCGTGTCGTTCAGTTCCAGGGCGCCGGCCATGATGCCGGCCGCCAGCGGCCACAGCGCGATCGCGCTGTGCGCCCCGAGCGACAGCGACGCGTTCAGGTGCCGTCCGGCCGGCAGCGTGCTGAGCAGGTGCTGGTAGCTGGCCTGACCGGAGTGCTGGCCGATCCACAGCGCGATCAGGCTGGCCCCGAGCCCGGCCAGCAGCACCAGGGCCATCCCGGCCGGGTGATGCCCGCGCACCGCGAGCAGGTAGCCGACCAGCCCGGAAATGATCCCGCCGGCCAGGCAGATCAGGCAGTACCAGCCGTCCCCGCCAATGAACGCGCTCGATTCGGCGCTGGTCACCTGGGCCGCGCCCGGGCCGGTCATCACCAGGTAGGGCCGCGGCGCCACCGCCGCCCAGAGGAAGCCGGCGGCCACCCCGAGCAGCAATGTGACCAGTACGGCCGCCACGGTGCGCCGCAGCAGCATGCCGCGCCGCGCCGACTGGCCCGCGGGCCCGGCCAGATCCATTGGCTGCGTCATGATGCGCAGGAGCCTACGCGGCCACCCGGCGTTCGCCCGGAGGCGGGGTACATCGTCACTTAATCAGGGCACTCGACTGACCTTGCTACCTTAGGGTTTGAGCGCGCGGCAGAGACAAGTCGGCCTAGCCGTCTCAAGGGGAAATTCATGATCGAGGCACGAGACCTCACCAAGCGCTACGGGGACAAAACCGCAGTTGACCATTTGTCATTCAATGTCGAGCCGGGCCGGGTCACCGGGTTCCTGGGCCCGAATGGCGCGGGCAAGTCGACCACGATGCGGCTCATCCTGGGCCTGGACCGGCCGCAGTCCGGCACCGCGACGATCGACGGCCGGAAGTATGCTGACCTGCCCCAGCCGCTGCGCACGGTAGGCGCGCTGCTCGAGGCCAAGGCGATGCACCCGGGCCGGAGTGCCTACAACCACCTGCTCTTCCTGGCCCAGACGCAAGGGCTGCCCCGGTCCCGGGTGGACCAGGTGCTCGACCTGGTGGGGCTGCGTGAGGTGGCCCGCAAGCGGACCGGCGGGTACTCCCTCGGCATGGGCCAGCGGGTCGGCATCGCGGTGGCCATGCTGGGCGACCCGCAGGTGCTGCTGCTGGACGAGCCGGTCAACGGCCTCGACCCAGAGGGCATCCTGTGGATCCGGAACCTGATGAAACATCTCGCGTCCGAAGGCCGCACCATTTTCGTGTCCAGCCACCTGATGAATGAGATGGCGGTCACCGCCGACCATCTGATCGTGATCGGCCGGGGCAAGCTGATCGCCGAGTCCACCACCCAGGAATTCATCGAGCGCAGTTCCGACAAATATGTGCTGGTCCGGTCGCCGGACGCGGCCCGGCTGGCCGGCCTGATCGGCGCCGAAGGCGGCAAGGCCGAGCCACAGCCGGCCGACAACGGCGGCCCGGGGCTGCTCCGGGTCACCGGCATGGACGCGGCCCGCGTCGGCGAGCTGGCCGCCGCCGACCGGGTTGTGCTGCACGAGCTCACCCCGCGGCTGGCCTCGCTGGAGGAGGCCTATATGGAGCTCACCGCGGACAGTTCCGAGTACGGCGTCACCGCGGGACAGACGGCACCGACCGGCGACGGCGCCGCACCGGCTGGCACCGAGCCAGCGGCCACCGCGTCATCAAGCACGGGGTCATCAACCACTGCGTCTTCAAGCACGGGGCAGGACAGCCAATGACCACCACCACCCCGGCCGCACCCGCCGCCACGCCCCCGGCCGTTCCGGCCCCCATCCACCACGTGGGCTTCGGCCACACCATGCTGGCCGAATGGACGAAGATCCGGTCCGTCCGGTCCACCGTCTGGACGCTGCTGCTGTTCCTGATCATCACGATCGGCTTCACCGCGCTGTTCACCTGGCTGACCGAGTCGCACTGGACCGGCCCGAATGCCGCTGCGCGGGATGCCACCGTGGCAGCCAACCCGGTCGGCTTCATCCTCGGCGCCGGCATCGGCCTCGGCCAGCTCACCATCTGCGTGCTGGGCGTGCTGGTGATCACCACCGAGTACTCCACCGGGGTGATCCGCTCCTCGCTGCTGGCCGTGCCCAAGCGGCTGACGATGCTGGCCGCCAAGGTGGCCGTGTTCGCCATCCTGATCGTGATCGTGGCCGAGATCGTCGCGTTCGCCTGCTTCTTCCTCGGCTCGGCCATCCTGCACAGCAAGGTGGCGGTGACGCTGAGCGACCAGAATGTGCTGCGCGCGGTGCTCGGCGCCGGCCTCTACCTGGCCGTGCTGGGCATACTCGCGCTGGCCGTGGGCCTGCTGATCCGGCACACCGCGGCCGGCATTACCACGGTCATCGGCATCGTGCTGGTGCTGCCGATCCTGTCCGGGCTGCTGCCCAGCAGCTGGGGCGCGCACATCAACGCCTACCTGCCCGAGCAGGCAGGCTCGCTGGTCTACAGCGCACACCACACGTCCGGCCAGCTGCTGTCCGCCTGGCAGGGGTTCGGCGTGTTCTGCCTGTGGACCGCGGTCCTGCTCGTGGCCGGCGCCTACCTCCTGCAGCGCCGCGACGCCTGACCGGCTGAGCCGCCACCTGGCCGCCCGCTAGCCGGCAGCGGCCATGGCCAGCTGCTAGCTGGCGGCCAGCGGCTCGTCGGCCAGATGGGCGCGGACCGCGAGCAGGGCCTCGTACTGGCGGCGCACATCGGCCCGGTCCGGCGCGTCGGGCACCGACTCGTCGCTGGCCTGGATGATCATGGCCGCCTGGTCCAGCAGCACCCGGCGCTGATCCTCGGATGTGGTCCGCTCCATGATCCGGGTCAGCCCGTCGAGCAGCCGGATCAGCACGGCCGGGTTGCCCCGGCTGCCCTGCCGGATCTTCTCGAACGCCCGCTGCACCAGGCGGTCATAGGTGGGCTCGGGGGTGATCACCCGGATCGTGCCAGCCCGGTCCCGGTGGACCTGGGCGGGCTGCCACCGGCCGGCCACCTTGCACAGGCTGTCCGACAGCCAGTCGACGCAGGTCAGCCCGGTGAACGTGTCGTTGATGGCGGAGGACAGGGCGCGGATCGCGATCTCCACCAGCTGGTCGATGCCGAACGAGACGTCCTGGGCCAGCGTCCGGAACGGGCCGGTCAGGTGGGCCCGGGTGAGCTCACGGGCCACCCCGGGCGCCGCGCTGGCCGGCCACACCGTGGCCAGCGGGCTACCCTGGGCCAGGAAGTGCCCGGGCCGGTAGCGGAGGAAGATCACCGCGTCGGCCCGCTCGGCGATGCGCAGCATCGTCCGCCGGTGGATGTACTGCAGGTAGCCGCTGGCCGAGGCCAGCACGACGCCGCCCTCTTCCGGCAGGCTGGCCAGCACGGCGGCCACCGTCGGATCGCCGGGCCGGGCCGCCCCGTCGCCCATGTACTCCTCGATGGCCGCGGACAGGTCGGCGGAGATCCCGGCGATCACCTCGGGCAGCTGGATCTGGGTCGCGACGTGGTGGATGAAGTAGATCAGCACGGCCAGGTCGACCACGGTGAGCGCGATCGTCACGGTGATGCTGACGTGCGGCACGAACGTCCCGTGCGGGCCCGGGCCGCCGATCGACACCAGGGCCAGCACCGCGTAGACGAACGTGGCCACGAACGTGCCCAGGGTGAGCTGGGTGCCCCGGTCCCGGATGAAGGTGCGCAGCATGCGCGGCCCGAACTGGGTGGAAACCAGGGTCAGCGCCACGATCACGATGGAGAACACCACGCCGACCACGGTGATGATCGAGGCGGCGATGGTGGTCAGGATCTGCCGGGCCGCGTCGGCCGACCCGCTGATCACCCAGGACGGCAGGCTGAAGTCGCCGTGGAACGCGGCCACGTCGATCAGCAGCGTGATCACGAACAGGCCGATGGCCGCCAGCACCAGGAGCGCCGGAACCAGCCACAGGTTGGTACGCAGCAGTTCCTTATGGTGGCCCGACACGTGAAATCGGCGTATCACCGGAAGCGCCCTCCGCCGGCCGGATTACCTCCAGTCTGCCCAGCCCAGAGGCCGTCTCAACCGACGCAAGCGGGTCCGAGCAGCTGTTTCAGGTCTGCGGCCAGCGCCGGTGACGGCCTCACCCGCAGCTTGTCATCCAGCCGCACGATCGTCGCCCGCGGGCCATTGCAGAGTCTGAGGTGTACCTCGGCCAGGCCCGGGTGGGTGCTCAGCACCTCGCGGAGCCGGTCCACCACCGGCGCGACGCACCGCTGGACCGGGATCGACACCACAAAAGGGCCACTCTCGTCCGCCGACAGGTCCGGCGCGGTCACCTCCGATGCGATCAGCTTGGGGGTGTCCTCGCGCCGGTCCAGCCGCCCCTTGACGACCAGGATGGCGTCCTCGGCCAGCAGCAGCGAGCACTGCTGGTAGGCGGCCGGGAAGAACAGCACCTCGATGGCGCCTTCCAGGTCCTCCAGGGTGGCGGTGGCCCACGGGTTGCCCTGCCGGGTCACTTTGCGCTGCACCCCGGACAGGATCCCGCCCACGGTGACCAGCTGGCCGTCGGCCCGGCCAGCCCGCTGCTGGCGTTCGGTATCGTCGGCGGCCGAGCTGAGCAGCTCGGCCACGGAACAATCCGTGTTCGCGGCCACGATGTGCTCCACGCCGAGCAGCGGGTGGTCGGAGACGTACAGGCCGAGCATCTCCCGCTCGAAGGCCAGCAGGGTGGTCTTGTCCCACTCGCCGTCCGGGACCGGGACCTCGAAGCTGGCCTCGGTCTCCGCGTCCCCGCCGAACAGCGAATCCTGGCCGATGGCCTCGTTCCGCTTGACGTCGATGACGGTGTCGATGGCCTGCTCGTGGATGATGACCAGGCCCTTGCGCGGGTGCTTGAGCGAGTCGAACGCGCCCGCCTTGACCAGCGATTCGATGACCCGCTTGTTGCACACGTTGACCGGCACTTTGCGCAGGAAATCGGCGAAGCTGCTGAACGCCCCCTTGCTGGTCCGGGTCTCCACGATGGCGTCGACGACGTTGGTGCCGACGTTGCGGATGGCGGCCAGGCCGAACCGGATGTCGTTGCCGACCGGGGTGAACGTGGCGTCGGACGCGTTGACGTCGGGCGGCAGCACGGTAATGCCCATCCGGCGGCACTCGTTCAGGTACAGCGCGCTCTTGTCCTTGTCCCCGGACACCGAGGTGAGCAGCGCGGCCATGTACTCCGGCGGGTAGTTCGCCTTGAGGTAGGCGGTCCAGTAGGACACCAGGCCGTAGGCGGCGCTGTGCGCCTTGTTGAACGCGTAGTCGGAGAACGGGACCAGGATGTCCCACAGCGTCTTGATCGCCCCGGCGGAGTAGCCGTTGGCCTTCATCCCGGCCTCGAACGGCTTGAACTCCTTGTCCAGGATCTCCTTTTTCTTCTTGCCCATGGCCCGGCGGAGCAGGTCCGCGCTGCCCAGGCTGTACCCGGCCACCTTCTGCGCGATGGCCATGACCTGCTCCTGGTAGACGATCAGCCCGTAGGTGTCGCCCAGGATTTCGGCCAGCGGCTCGGCCAGTTCGGGATGGATCGGCACCACCGGTTTGCGGTGGTTCTTCCGGTCCGCGTACTCGTTGTGCGCGTTGGCCCCCATCGGGCCGGGCCGGTACAGCGCGCCGACCGCGGAGATGTCCTCGAAGTTGTCCGGCCGCATGCTGCGCAGCAGCGCCCGCATCGGCCCGCCATCGAACTGGAAGATGCCCAGCGTGTCGCCCCGGGCCAGCAGGTCGTAGGTGGGCTGGTCGTCCAGCGGCAGCGCGTTCAGGTCGACCTCGGTGCCCCGGTTGGACTGCACGCCGCGGACCGCGTCGTCCAGCACGGTCAGGTTGCGCAGGCCGAGGAAGTCCATCTTGAGCAGGCCGAGCGACTCGCACGCGGGGTAGTCGAACTGGGTGATGACCGCGCCGTCGGTCTGCCGCTTCCAGACCGGCACATGGTCGATGATCGGCTCACTGCTCATGATCACGCCGGCCGCGTGCACCCCGGCCTGCCGGATCAGCCCCTCCAGCCCGCGCGCGGTGTCGATGACCTGGCGGACCTCGGCCTCGGCCTCGTACAGCGAGCGGATCTCACCCGCCTCGCCGTAGCGAGGGTGCGACTCGTCGAAGATCCCGGACAGCGGGATGTCCTTGCCCATCACGGCGGGCGGGAACGCCTTGGTGATCCGGTCGCCGAGCGCGTAGGGGAAGCCGAGCACCCGGGCTGCGTCCTTGACCGCCGCCTTGGCCTTGATCGTCCCGTAGGTGATGATCTGGGCGACCCGCTCCTCGCCCCACTTCTCGGTGACGTACCGGATCACGTCACCCCGCCGGCGTTCGTCGAAGTCGATGTCGATGTCCGGCATGGAGACGCGTTCCGGGTTCAGGAACCGCTCGAAGATCAGCCCGTGCTGCAGCGGGTCCAGGTCGGTGATGCCCAGCGCGTAGGCGACCAGGCAGCCCGCGGCCGAGCCGCGGCCCGGGCCGACGCCGACCCCGTTCCGCTTGGCCCACATGATGAAGTCGGCCACGACGAGGAAGTAGGAGCAGAAGCCCATCTGCGAGATGATGCCGATCTCGTACTCGACCTGCTGGCGGCGCTGCTCGTCGTAGCCGTCCGGGTAACGCCGGTCCATGCCGCGCCAGACTTCCTGGCGCAGCCAGCTCTCCTCGGTCTCCCCGTCGGGCAGGTCGAACGAGGGCATCAGGTTCTTCGGCTGGAACGCCACGTCCGCCCGCTCGGCGATGAGCAGGGTGGAGTCGCAGCCGGACTGCCACTCTTCGTCGGTGAACAGGGCCCGCATCTGCTGCGGGCTCTTCAGGTAGTAACCGGTGCCGTCGAACTTGAACCGGCCCGGGTCGGCCATGTTCGACCCGGTCTGCACGCAGAGCAGCACTTCGTGCGCCTTGGCATCGGCCTCGACCGCGTAGTGCGAGTCGTTGGTGACCACGAACGGCAGGCCCAGCTCGCGGGCGATGCGGCGCAGCCCGTCCCGGACCCGCTGCTCGATGCTCAGCCCGTGGTCCATGATCTCGACGAAGAAGTTGCCCGCGCCGAAGATGTCCCGGTAGGCGGCGGCCGCCTCCAGCGCCTGCGGGTACTGGCCGAGCCGGAGCCGGGTCTGCACCTCGCCGCTCGGGCAGCCGGTGGTGGCGATGATCCCCCGGGCGTGCGCGGCCAGCAGTTCCCGGTCCATCCGCGGCTGGCGCAAATACCCTTCCAGCGAGGCCAGCGAGGCCAGCCGGAACAGGTTGTGCATGCCCTCGGTGGTCTCGGCCAGCAGCGTCATGTGGGTGTACGCGCCGGCCCCGGACACGTCGTCGTCCTTCTGCGCCGGGGTGCCCCAGCGCACCGGCTGCCGGTTGCGGCGGTGCTCCGGGGCCAGGTAGGCCTCGATGCCGATGATCGGCTTGATGCCGGCCTTGGTCGCCTTGGACCAGAAGTCGTAGGCACCGTACAGGTTGCCGTGGTCGGTCATGGCCACGGCCGGCATGCCCGCGCGTTCGCACTCGGCGAACATGTCCTTCAGCCGCGCGGCTCCGTCCAGCATCGAGTACTCGGTGTGGACGTGCAGGTGGACGAACCCGTCCCGACTGCGTTCCGTCGCGGCTGCCGTCATGAAAGTACCGCCTCCTTCAGGCATGCGCGACGGCACCCGTATGGGCGCCGGAAACCAGGGCCGGGGGAAGTGGCCGGTGCCGCTCTCACCTGGCTGGATAGGCCGCGCCCGGCGGAGTGGCCCCCAGCATGGTGGCGGTGCACCAGCCCGGCTCAGTCGAGCTTACTGAGGCCGGCGGCGGCCGGCGACCCGGCGCGCCGGATGCGCGGATGTCCCGTTTTACGCACCGACCGGGCTTGACAGCGGCGCAGATAACCGTTATCTGTTAGCTAACCGTTAGGGTCAGGTGCGGAGGCGAACAGTGCAGCAGGAAGCGGTGCTGGCCATGCTGGCCAAGGAACCGTCCCACGGCTACCAGCTGCGGGCCCGGCTGCGCCAGGCACTCGGCCCGCTCGGCGAGGCGATGAACGACGGCCAGGTGTACGTCACGCTGACCCGGCTAGAGAAGGCCGGGCTGGTCACCGCCGAGCCGGCCGCGGGCCGGCCGGAACGGCCGGACCGGAAGATGTACGAGCTGACCGCGGCCGGCCAGCAGCGGGTGGCCGAGTGGCTGGCCGAAGTCAGCTGGCCCAAACCCGACCTGGCCGAATTCCATCTCAAGCTGATCGCCGCGGCGGCCGCCGGGCTGGCTGACCCGCTGGCCATCGTGGACACGCAGCGCCGTGAGCTGCTCCGCCGGCTGCGCGATGCGGAGCGCGCCGCGCTGGCCGAGCCCGCGGGCTCGGCGGCCGGGCTGCTGCTGGAGGGCATCGTGCTCCGCCTCCAGGCGGATCTGCGCTGGCTGGAGGCCTGCGAGCGGAGCTGGACCAGGCGAAGGGGACCATCATGAGCAAGCCGGACGGCGCGGACATGCTGTGTGCCCGCGGGCTGCGCCGGTACTACGGCCGGGAGCCGGCCGTAGTACGCGCGGTGGACGGGGTCGGCCTGGCCGTCGCCAGCGGCGAGACGGTCGCGGTGATGGGACCGAGCGGCTGCGGGAAATCCACCCTGCTGCACCTGCTGGGCGGCCTGGACCGGCCCACCGCCGGGCAGGTCTGGCTGGCCGGCCTGGACCGGCTGGATGGCTGACCATGGGCCGGGCCGTGCTGGTCGCCCGGCTGGCGGGCCGGGATTTGCGGCACCGCCCAGCCCAGGGCGTGCTGCTGCTCCTTGTCATGATGTCGGCCACGACCGCGCTGACCCTGGGGCTGGCCCGGCACGGGGTAACCGCCCAGCCTTACCAGAGCACCCGGGCGGCGACCCGCGGCCCGGATGTGCTGGCCACCGCCTTCCCGCTGCGCACCGGCCCGGCCGCTGACCCCTCCGCGTTGCACGACGTCGCCCCGCTGGGCCGGGCACCAGGTGTGGTCCGGCGTAGCAGGCCATTCCCAGTGGCGTTCCCCGTGCTGCGCGCCAACGGCCTCTCCGACGCGGTGCTCGCCGAAGGCCGCAGCCTTCGCCCCGCAGCTGTTGACCAGCCGAAACTGACCCTCCGCAGCTGGCTGCGGAACGGCGGCATCGTGGTGGAGCGCAGCTTCGCCGACGCGCTCGGCCTGCACGTCGGGGACCGGGTCAGCCTGGACGGCCGGCCGTTCCGGGTGGCCGGGGTTGAGGTTACCGCGGCATTGCCAACGTCCGGCCTGGGATTTCTCGAGGGCAGCTCACAGTGGCCCAATCCCGGGCTGATCTGGGTGACCGGGGCGGCCGCCCGCAGCCTGGCCACGACCGCGCATCCGCTCGGCTACCTGCTCGATCTCCGGCTCGCCCAGCCGGCCGCGGCGGAAGGGTGCCGGACACCGTGCTCGTCGTGGCCGCGCTCACCGCTATCCCAGCCCGGGCCGGCGCCCAGCGCCCGGTGGCCGCGATGCTGGAAGGCTAGCGCCTGACCCAGACGTAGTAGGTGCCAACCCCATCCGAGTTGGCCAGCGTGGCGGCCAGCCGGTACTGCGGGTCGGCCATCAGCATCCGGGCCAGGATGCGATCCAGCGGCGTGGTGACCGTGTCGTCATACGCGATCACCCGGAAGTAGCCGTCCCGGATGGCTTGCTCGTAGCCCGCTTCCCCGGTCAGCGTCGTCCCGTTCCGCTCCGTGTACGAGATGAAATAGGTAGAGCTGAACTGAGCGGCCCGGGCGTCCGGGTTGTACATCAGGTAGTAGCTCGGTACCTCGGACACCTCGACCAGGTAGTGCGCGTGCGGGGCCAGGTACCGGGACAGCTCGGCGACCAGCGGCCGGCCGTTCGGCCAGGAGTCGTAGAGGTGGCCCGCCTGCACCATGCCGAGCAGCAGGCAGCCACCCCACACCGCGACGCCGAACTGGGCCCGCTGGAAGTGCGGGCCGATGATCCGGGCCAGCCCGATGCCAGCCATCGGCGCGGCGAAGAACAGCCCGAAGCCAATGTGCTTCTGGAACGACACGTCGGTGTGCAGGTGTATCTGGTCCAGCGGGGCGAGCAGCGCGGTCCCGGTGAGCACCACGCCCAGCACGATCCGGTGCGCCCGGCTGCCGGCCGGTGCGATCCGCTCCCCCGGCTCGGTGCGCGCCTCCAGCGCGTAGGCAACCGACCCGATCACGGCCAGCGCGAACGGCAGCGCCCCCCACAGCAGGCAGTCCTTGAGCAGCAGGCTGATCGGTGTGCTGCCGTGCTGCCGGGCGGTGGTGGTGCTGGTGATCGCGGCCACGTAGTCCGGGCCGGCCAGCCAGAGCGCGGCGGCGAGCAGCCCGCCGGTCGTCACGCCCAGCGCCGCCGCCCGGATCAGCGCCCGCTTCCCCAGGTAGGGCCAGGCGGCCAGCGCGGCCAGCGCCATGATGGTGGGCACGAACAGCGCCGCCGCGTACTTGGTCCCCACGGCCAGCGCGGCCACCGGCGCGGCGGCCAGGTACACCGGCCAGCGCACGGTGGCCGTCCGGACCACGATCCAGGCGGCCACCGCGAGCAGGCACAGCGCGGGCGGGTCATAGGTGGCGAAGTTGCCCAGGAAGATGGCCGACTCGGTGACCGAGAAGACGACCGCCGCACACAGCCCGATCCGCTCGTTGAACAGCCTGCGGGTCAGCGAGTAGAGCAGCGCGGTGGCGGCCAGCATGGCGGCCAGGCTGACCAGCCGGGCCGCGGCCAGCCCGCCCGCGGTATCGGCCAGCGCGCCCAGGATCGGGTAGAGCACCGGCGCCCCGGAGAAGAACGAGGCGTAGTCCGCGGGCAACGGCACCCCATACAGCAGGTGCGCCAGTTCGTAGTGCCCAGCGGTCAGGTAGAGCGCCTCGTCCTCGAACGCGGTGTTGTGCATCCGCAGCGACAGCGCCGCCTGCACGGCCAGGATGGCGGCCAGCACCGCGCGGCTCACCCAGAGCCGCCGCGGGCTCGGCGGCGGGAACGTACTGCGCGCCGGGTCCCGCCGCCGGCCGCGGGACCTGGCCAGGACCCGGGTCCGCTCGCCCGGCGCACCGGCCGCCGGGCCGCCGCCCGGCGGCCGCGAGCCGCGCGGCCCGGGCGCGCCGTCCGGTTCGGCCCGGACCGGGGGCAGCATCACGGTGTCCGCTTCCGGCCGGGAGAAGGGCTTGTAGGCGCGCCGGGTCTGGGTGGGCCGGGACGGCCGCACCGGCCTGCCCGGTGGCGCCGAACTCGCGTCTCGCCTGGTCATCGCCGCCTGACGGCGAACAGCGGAACCTGGCTGAGATCGCTGCGTACCGCCGACTCGATGATTGGCCGGGATTCGACGCGCCAGTCGACGTTGTCTTTGTCGTAGTCGAACCAGATCAGCCCGAGCATCCGCGGGTGGGCCATCACGGTGCGCAGGATGAGCTGCCGGGCACTCAGCACCTCATTGGGCCCGGTCTCGACGGACGTCTCCGCGATGATGAACGGCTTGTCGCTGAAGGTCCGCACTTCGGCCAGGGTCGGCGCGTAGAGCTGCGCATACGTGTCCGGCCCGGTGGTGGAGAAGTACCCGGTGACCCCGATCCAGTCCACGTACGCGTTGCCCGGGTAATACGGCTGCAACTGGACCTGCGGCACCGGGAAGATGTCGTTCGGGTTCCACACCCAGATCACGTTGCTGGCCCCGGCCTGCGCGAACAGGTTGTGGATCCGGCGCCAGGCGGCCACGAACTCGGCCGGCGTGGTGTCCTTGGTACCCCACGGGTACCAGAAGCCGTTCATCTCGTGCCCGAAGCTGAGCGCGACCGGGTCGTTCAGCGCGCGCACCGCCTTGGCGAACTGGGTGATGTAGCTGTCGCTGTGGCCGGCCGCGATGGACTGGACGCTGGCGCCGTACGGCTCCCAGGCCAGGTAGGACAGCGCACCGTAGCTCCACGCC
>Ga0335076_10002923_pt1 | contig 17086 bp, 9 predicted proteins | sample Lox_Sample_25_FD_206717 | JGI IMG/M metagenome (GOLD analysis project Ga0335076, IMG submission 206717) | Soil microbial communities from Loxahatchee National Wildlife Refuge, Florida, United States - Lox_Sample_2.5 | ecosystem: Environmental > Terrestrial > Soil > Wetlands | place: USA: Florida... | reverse complement strand
TGAGAATGATCGCTCGCTCGAGGCAGTTGCGCAGCTCGCGCACGTTCCCGGGCCAGTCGTAGGCGCGCATCCGCTCGCGCGCCGCCGCCGCGAGTTGGACCGGCTTCTTGCCGAGCTCCGGCGGCAGGTGCTCGAGGTACCAGTCGAGGAGCGGGTCGATGTCCTCCGGACGCTCGCGGAGCGCGGGGATCCGGATCGGAAAGACCCGCACGCGGTAGAAGAGGTCCTCGCGGAAGAGGCCCTGGGCGACGAGCTTTTCGAGGGGCCGGTTCGAGGCCGCGACGATCCGCACGTCGACCTCGATCGGGACCGTGCCGCCGACGCGGTGGAAGGAGCGCTCCTGCAGCACGCGCAGGAGCTTGCCCTGCGTCGCCGGCGAGAGCTCGCCGATCTCGTCCAAGAACACCGTTCCCGCCTCCGCGAGCTCGAACTTCCCCATGCGGCGGCTCGCCGCGCCGGTGAAGGCGCCGCGCTCGTGTCCGAACAGCTCGCTCTCGAGGAGGGTCTCGGGGATCGCCGCGCAGTTGATGGCGACGAACGGACCGGTGCGGCGCGCCGAGAGCGCGTGGATCGCCCGCGCGAAGAGCTCCTTGCCCGTGCCGCTCTCGCCCTCGAGGAGGACGGTCGCGTCGGTCGCGGCGACGCGCTCGGTCTCGGCGCGGACGGTCCGGATCGCGGCAGACTCCCCGACGATCGGCGGCATCGCCCGCGAGCGGGACTCCGCGAACAGGAGCGACTCGCGCGAGCGGGCGCGCCGCTCGATCGCCCGCGACACGAGGAGGCGCAGGAGGTCGGGGTCGACCGGCTTGGTGATGAAGTCCTGGGCGCCGTGCTTCATCGCCTCGACGGCCGTCTCGATCGATCCGAACGCCGTCATGACGATCACCGGCAGCGTCGGATCCGCGGCGATGGCCGCGTCGAGCACCGCGAGCCCGTCGGCTCCGGGCAAACGCCAGTCGGTCAGCACCAGGTCGGCGCGCTCGCCGCCCTTGAGCTTCTCGACCGCCCGCGCGCCGTCGGCGATGCCGGTGACCTGGAGTCCCTCGCCCTTGAGCATCTCCTCGAGCGCGGCGCGCAGCGAGTCCTTGTCCTCGACGATCAGAATGCGGGGCATCGCTGACACCTAGGGTACAGGGTAGTCGGTCTGGCAAGGGGCTGGCGTCACACCCGCCCACCGGCGACGGCGGGCCGACCCGGCCTACTGCGGCGGCTTCGGCTGGTTGTCGGGATTCGAGGGGCCCGGCAGATAGCCCGTGTGGCTGTCGGACGGGACGTCGGTCGCCGCGTTCGCGACCGGCGCGGCGTACAGGGTGCCCCGCCCGTAGGGCGTGGGGACCGGGGCCGGCGCCTTCGCCGCGGCTTCGGAGCCCGCCGCGCCTCCCCGCCCTCCCGAGCCGGGAGTCGGAGGCGGCTTCGGGACGGTCCACTGAGGCTGGAATTTCAGATTCGAGACCGGCTTCTCCCCCACGTTCAGCGTCGCGGTGAACTCGACCGTGGTGCCCGAGTCGATGGAACCCTTGGACAGCGTCGCGTTGGTGCCGTCGATCGCCTGTCCCTTCTCGTCCATCGCCGAGATCGCGAGCTTCACGTTCTCGGCGGAGCCCTGCCCGGGGTTGCGCAGCGTGCCCTTGACGAGGACGCTCCCGCCGTTCTTCTCCCGAGAGTAGTCGGCGACCTCGACGCGCGGAGCGCCGGCCGCCTCTTCCTTCTTGTCCTTGTCTCCCCCGTCGGGATTCGCGAGGTCCAACGGGTGCGAGACGTCGGCGTCGGTGATCCGCACCTTCGCCTTCGGGCCGGTGTTGGCCGAGCGCGCGGCGTCCGCCGGGTTCGATGCGGGCGCCGGCGCCGGGGCCGCCGCCGCCGGGGCGGTGCGATTGGCCGCGGCGGTGGCGTCCCGGTCGATCTCCGAGGCCGGCACCGACAGGAGAGTGCCGTCCGCGCGCGTGATGTAGGCCGTGTTGCCCCGCCGCACCACCGGCTGCTTGAGGGGAATCACCGTGCCGCCCTTCAGCACGACCACGTCGGCCGCCGCGGAAAGGCAGAGCCCCGCCCCGATGGCCGCGGCGAGGAAGAACGGAGAGCGTCGCATCACTGCTGCTCCTTCCAGTTCTGCTGAATCGTCCGGATCACGCCCGGCGTGAATTGGTCGTTGAACCCCTGCTCCTGACCCGAGCCCGCGGTGTTCGAGAAGAAGGTCAGATCATGCACGCCGCCAATCGTACTCGACTGCGAGCGCGTCGCAATGCCCTGCCCCAGATCCACCCGGAAATCCGCATAGGTTCCGGTGGTTCCGTAGCCGCCCGTTCCCGTCAGGAAGAAGAAGCGGTACTGGAACGAGTTGCCGTTGGTGGCGCACGGGCTGACCGAGTCCGGCGTGAACGTCACGAGAGACAGGAAGCCCTGCGTCGAGAAGACCGTCGAGGTCGTCTTCTCGTTCAGCGACCCGTAGTCGAGCACGAAGCCCGGCGCGGGGTTGCCGCTGCCGTTCACGCACGAGGCCGGGTTGAACGGCGTGGGACACGGTCCGAGACCGGTCCCCGGAGTCAGGTCGCGCAGATCGCTCGGCTGCATCCCGCCGGCCGAGCGCGTGTAGGTCGTCGCCGTCTGGCCGTTGTCGATGACGTAGTAGAAGCCCTGGGTCTGAGTGTTCGGCCGCGCGAGCTCGGCGCGGTTGCCCGTGCCGAAGGCGACGCCGAGCGTCGCGGGGGACGTCGAGCCGCCCAGGAAGATGAGCGCCGGGTCGTAGAAGATCGGCACCTGATTCGTGCACGGGCCCTGGCCGTTGGCGGTGCCGCAGCCGTTGAACAGCAGGAACGGCGTGTAGCCCGACAGCTGGCCCGCATTCAGGATGCCCACGTTCGCGACCGGATCGGGGCGCAGGTCGACGCGCCACATGTTGCCGTTGACGTCGCCGATGTACGCGGCGTCGAGGTAGCCGTCGTCGTCGTAGTCGATGAGTCCCGCCGACGCCGGCATCGGGGCGAACGGAACGACCGGGAACGTGCCCGAGCCGCCGTCACCCGAGACGCCTTCGGTCGTCTTGAAGAGGAGCGCGCCCGTCTCGACGTCGATGATGTAGAACGCGCGGCCGCGCGGCAGCTTCGCCGTGACGCTGTCGCCCGGCACGAAGCCCGGATCGAAGCCGCCGCCGAAGATCGCGACGTAGCGGTCTTCGTACAGGGTGGGGGGACCCGGGTCGGTGATGATCCGGATGCGGCCGACGACGGGGCGAGACCACGTCTCTCCGAGCGCGGGCGCCACGGTCGAGCACGAATCGGAGCATGCCACGCCGGCGTCCGTGAACTCCCAGAGGATCTCGGGATACTTCCGGTTGGCGGCGACTCCCGCCGAGCAGCTCGATCCCGTGCCCGTGAGGCAGCCCGGCGAGGCGTCCTTGTTGCCCGCGATCTCGCCCTGGTTCGGGCCGACCGACGTGACGATGTCGTCCGGCTGGGTGACGTCGAGCGCGAACACGCCGGCGCCGCCCTGGCGGAGGCTCCCCACGAGGACGGTCCGCCACACCCGGTCGCTCGCGTTCGGGGTCACGCCGTCGTTGACCGGATCGATGAAGACGTCCGCCGTGCCCATCGAGCCGTCGACGAAGTACTGCGGCAGCGGCGGGAAGTTCAGCAGATTCGAGAACTTGTTCGCGACGATGCGCGGCGTGTACGCGAAGATCTCGCGGCCCGTGCCGAGGTCGTGGGACGTCGGGAAGTTCGCGGCGTCGCGGCCCCAGACGCCCGCGTCGAACGCGTGGAGGAAGCCGTCGTTCGAGCCGACGAAGGACACCTTGCGGCGCTTGGCCTGGAGCTGCGCGAAGCTGAGGTAATCCGTCCCCGGACCGCCCGGCGTCAGGTTGGCCGAGAGGTACGCGAAGAACTGCGGCGGCTCGAGCAGCAGCGGCTCGGAGTGGAAGAGGTCGCCGAGCTTGTGCGCATAGCCCGCCGGCGGATTGCCGTCGTCGTCCGTCTTCGCCTGGGGCGGAGAGCCGGGCGCCGCGGGGTCGTCCTGATAGAAGTACGAGTACTTCTGTTCCTGTCCGGTGTTCGGACCGATCGTTCCGATCGTCGCCGGCCGGATCGAGGGATCGTTCAGCACCTCGTCGCGTGTGCCGAACGTCGTGATGCCGCCGCGCAGGAACTCGACGGTGAGCGCCGCGCGCTGCTGGTTGGCGGGGCTCGACGTCGGCGTCAGTCCCATGTTGACCATGAGGTCGTCGAAGCAGGCTCCCGGCGTCCCGCCGCCGGCGCAGGTCCCGTTGTTCGGCAGGAAGTCGGCGCGCGTCAGAGGCACTCCGGAGTTGCCGCGGGAGAAGACCATCTTGCGTCCGGGCCACACGCTGATGGCGGGCGCGCGGGCAGCGGGCTGGGCCGCGGCCGGCAGGGCGGCCGGCGCGAGGTCGGCCGCCGGATCGGTGTAGCCGAGCACGCGCGAGGCGTTCCACACGGGCTTGCGCAGCGCGGGGTTCGGATCGTCGGGGTCGCTCTCGTCGACGAACTGACCGGGGGCCGGGCCGGGGGTCGGCGTCGCCACGACCGGCGTTGCCGTCGGCCCTCCCGGCGTCGGCGTGTCGGTCGGCGACGACGGCGCCGCCGTGACCGCGGGCAGGAAGCCGTTGGGGTCGAGCTGGAAGCTCTTGAGCGAGCCGCTCCAGACCGACCAGTTCGACAGGTCGCCGTTCGGGTTCAGGTGACTCGGGATGACCGCGCCGATCTGCGCCGTGTCGCCGAGGCCGCCGGAGAACGCCGGGACCGAGGGCGACGCGAACAGGTTCGCGTTGCGCTTGAAGTCGAGGATCGACTCGAGGGCGCCCTGCAGCGACGTGCGGTCGGTGGCCGCGAAGAGCTTGCCGCCGCTGTTCGTCGCGATGCAGTTGAGCGCCGGGAAGAACGACGGATCGGAGTTCAGGCCGACGACGTAGACGGGGATGCCCGTCACCCGGACGCTCGGGTCGATCGCATTCGCCGCCGCGCGGCGCCCCGGCGCGCTCTCGGGCAGCGCGACCTGGCCGAGGTCTCCGGACGGTCCGAGACCCGTGGTGCCGCCGACGCAGGGATCCGACGAGCACTCGTCATGGCCGTCCGTCACGTACACGATGATGTAGTTGCGGCAGTCGATCGCCGGGTCGGGCGGCCCGCCGGGCGGCGTCGGGAAGACGCTGTTGACGAAGTAGTTGTACGCGTCGAGCAGCATGCCCGCGATCGGTGTGCCGGTCGCGGTGATAGCAACCTCCTTCGCGTCCTCGGCGAGCGTGTACGCGCGCTCCGGAGGCGCCGCCGAATCGTAGTTGACGATCGAGGAGCTGAATCGCAGCAGGCGCTTGATGGCGCTCTCGGGCGAGTTGCCGCCCGGGTAGTCGGTCCCGAGCCACTCGCGGCGGAACGGCACCACCGGCCAGTCCGCCGGGCTCGCCGCCGGGTACGTCGGGTACACCGCCGGGTTCGGCACGTCGGGCGGGCCGAGCGCGTTCGGCGCCTGACCCGGGAAACCCTTGAAGGTGTTGAAGTGCGCCATGCCGCCGCAATCCATCGAGTACGGGTCGCAGCCGCCCGGCGGAATGCCGAGCGGACACGACGGCGCGGCAAACGCGTCGTTCGGGTACTGCTGGGACTGGCGCGGCCGCTCCTTGTCGTAGGTGGCGGAGTAGGCGCCCTGGTTGTGGCGGTTCGCGACGCTGCCGCTGTCGACCACGCCGTCCGCGTCGTTGTCCGGCGCGACCGGGCAGCCGGCGCCCGCCGTCGGGCACGAGCCCCAGGGCGGATTGCCGTTCGCCGAGTCGTTCGACGAGTAGATCGGGGGCAGGTTGTAGAGGTCGCCGCGGACGAACTTGACCTGGGCGCTCTGCACGAGCACCAGCGTCGGATCCGGGTCGGCCTGCGGGTCGTCGAAGCCGCGCATGAAGTTCGGCGACGCGGGAATCGGAATCAGGTTCGGCGCGGCCGGGTCGCCCGAGGAGATCACGCCGTTGGAGTCCAGGTCCACGAAGGCGCACAGGCGGGTCGGATCGTAGGGGCACGCGCCGCACACGAGCTGGCCGCCGCCCGTGTAGCTCGCCGGAATTCCGGGACAGGGGACCGAAGGCGGAACCGGGCCCGGCGGCGGAGGCGGCGCCATCGCGAAGAGGCCGCGGACCGCCGGGGCGAGCCAGTTGGCGATCGCCGGCAGCAGGCTCTGCGCCGGAGCGTGGCCCTCGGGCAGCGTCGGGACGAGGGTCGGCGTGAACGTCGCCGTCGGCACCTGCGTCCCCGTCGGCGTCGTCGTCGGCGTGTACGTGCGCGTCGGGGTGTTCGACGCCGTCCGGGTGGGCGTGAACGTATTCGTCGGCGTCAGAGACGGGGTCCGGGTGAACGTCGGCGTGTTCGAAGGCACCGGCGTGTTCGACGGCACCGGCGTGTTCGTGCGCGTGCTCGTCGCCGTTCTCGTGGCGGTCGCCGTCGCCGTATTGGTCGGGGTGTTCGTCCGCGTGCTCGTCGCCGTGTTGGTCGGCGTGTTCGTGCGCGTCGCGGTGTTCGAGGGCGTCAACGTGTTCGTCGGCGTGTTCGTGCGCGTGTTCGTGGGCGTGTTCGACGGCGTGAACGTGCGCGTGAACGTGTTCGTCGCCGTGAACGTGCTCGTGCGCGTCGGCGTCAGCGTGTTCGTCGGGGTCTTCGAAGCGGTGAACGTCTGAGTCGGCGTGTTGGTGCGCGTGGGCGTGAACGTGTTCGTCGGCGTGAAAGTGTTCGTCGGCGTATACGACGGCGTGAACGTGCGCGTGGCCGTGAACGTGTTGGTGCGCGTCGGGGTGTTCGACGGCGTCCAGGTGGCCGTCGGCGTGAACGTCTGCGTCGGGGTGAAGGTGCGCGTCGCCGTGTTCGTGTTCGTCGGCGTGCTGGTGCGCGTGAACGTCTGCGTCGCCGTGAACGTGCTGGTCGGCGTGAACGTGTTGGTGCGGGACGGCGTCACCGTGAAGGTGAACGTCTGAGTCGGCGTGAAGGTCCGCGTCGAGGTGGCGGTGTTCGTCGGCGTGTTCGTGCTGGTGGCGGTGTTCGTCGGCGTGGACGTGTTCGTCCGCGTCGGCGTATTGGTCGCCGTCGCCGTGTTGCTCGGCGTCAGCGTTTTGGTTGCGGTCGCGGTGTTCGTCGGCGTCTTCGAGGCCGTGAACGTCGGGATCGGCGTGAACGTCCTCGTCGGCGTCGCGGTGTTCGGCGGCGTGTTGGTCGGGGTGCGGGTCTGCGTCGCCGTGCGCGTGTTGGTCGGCGTGTTCGTGCGCGTCGGCGTCTGCGTGATGGTCGGCGTGAACGACGGCGTCGGCGTCGGAGCGGCCGGCGGACCGTACTCGTCGATCTGCACGACGACGAAGGGATCGGAGTAGTTGCCGGACACGATCTGGAGGCGGAGCTCGTAGCCGGGCTTGCCGGGACTCCGGTAGACCACGAGACCCTCGTTCAAACCGTGCGGTCCGAAGGCGCCGCGCCAGATGCCGGGGTTCGGGCCCGGGTACGGGAAGCGCGTGTCGGGGTTCGCCGGATTGGTGATGTACGGCGGCAGGTCGGGCACGCCCGGTATTCCATACATGTGGGGCACCTTGTGGCCCATCTGGAGGAACCGCCCCTGCTGCACGTCGGGGTAGTTGGCCGAGGGGAAGATCGAGCTGATCGGCCCGCCGATCGGATAGAGCGAGTCCGCGAAGTACATCCACTCGAGGCCGCCGTTCTCGAGGGCCTGGCCGGCGAGGGTCGCGCCGCCGATCGGGTATCCCACGGGCGGCTGGCTTCGCGAAACGTCGCCGACGCTGTTGTCGGCGGCGCCGAACGTCTGGTACGGGTTGCGGTAAGTGGCGAACGCCCAGTTGACGCCCGCGGTGTTCGTCAGGACCTGCCGGAGCACGCTCTTGGCGAGGGCGAACTTGGAGCCGGAGGCCGTGACCGTGCCCTCGGGATAGATGAAGTCGTCCATGAACGCCGGCAGCCGGTACACGTCCGAGAAGTCGTTGACCATCGAGGTCGACGTGTCGAGGATCAGGAGCACGTTCGTGTTGGCACCCGAGTTCGCCTGGAGCAGCTGCCGGTCGTCCGGCCGCGCCGGAGACGCCATCAGGAACAGCAGCAGGAAGGTGGTCGCCGCGCGGTGTCGCGCGACGAAGCCCACGAGTCCCCGGGACGTTGGATGGCGTCTCATGGTGGTTCTCCTCAGAAAGGCAACCGTCCGGGAAGAGGTCCGGCCTCGACGTCGGCGACGAGGGCCTTGGAGTACTGGAGGAACGCATCGTTCTGGGCGCCCGTCGCCCGCATCTCGAAGCCGTAGTAGTACTGGGCCTCGTCGCCGGGCGCGTTGCCCTTGCAGCCGAAGCACAGCCGGCGGGAGATGCGGCCGGGTGTCGTCACCGTCACCTGGATGTCGTCGGTGCCGAAGAACCCGGTGCCGGTCACGAAGCGGTGACTCGGCATCAGGAAGAGGACGCTGCCGTTGAAGATCGGCGCGGCCTTCGTGCCGAACTCGGGGCGCTGGAGGAACGTCGGCAGGTTCACGTTTAGCTGGGTCGTGCCCCAGCGCACTCCGGCGTCCGAGGAATAGAAGCCCCGGTTGACCGACCACTCGTTGGCGGCGATGCGCGTCTCGGTCGAGGTGATCAGCATCAACGCGATGCCGATGACCGTCAGGATCGCGAGGACGAGGATCGCGATCACGAGGGCCGCGCCCCGCTCCTTCTCTCTCTTCGCCGCGAGCGACTCGGATTTCATGATCATCCCTGGTAGGCGTAGTTGCGGAGGTTGACCTTCAGCGTCTGGATCCGGCGGCGGAAATTGCCCGTGACCGGCGCCGCCGTGGAGTTCATCGTCTTGTAGCCCTGCGCGGCGGGTCCGCGGTACGTCGGATCGGAATCCCGGGCCTTGGCGAGGAGCGAGATCATGACGGCGTGCAGCCGCGGGCAGTGGATCGCGAGCGGGTTGCCGGAGTGGCTCGGGTTGAAGGGGTTCTGCTCCTGGAACTGCGCGTCGACCGGGGCGCCCTCCCCGACGGCGTTCGGGTACCACTCGTCGCAGCCGGCCGTCGTCGAGAAGTTCGGGTCGGGGTCGTTGGCGTTGATCGCGCAGCCGCCCGTCGTCAGACGGGTGACCGCGTTGTCACCGTCGCTGTCGATCCCGTAGGCGACCTGCATGTCCTCGACGTCGTCCGCGAGTCGCGACACGTCGAAGGCGTTGCCGCGGCGAATCCCCTGCGCGAGATACGGGTGGATCCCGTTCGGGTCGGCGACGGGGTCGGTCGTGATGAAGAAGACGACGTCGTCGAGGATCCCGGCCCGCTTCAGGACGGAGATGGGTGTCGCTGCGATCGTCCCCGGGTCCGAGGGCAGCTCGGTGTTGATGCGCGGCCCGACCGTGCCGCCGAAGTCGACGTTGCCGAACGAGTGCGTGCCGACCAGGGTCGTCGGGTTGGTGATCTGGCCGACGTTGTACGGGGGCTGCGGGTAGCGCTGGAGCCCGATGGGAGGCCCCGCGTCGCCGCAGGCGTGGAGCTCGTTCTTGCCGTCCTGGACGATCACCATCATCGGGAGCGTTGAGCTCGCGCCCTGCGTGTAGGCGTCGATCGCGGCGAACTGCGGGCGGGTGGCGGGGTCGTCGTTCTCGTGCTCGCCGATGAGCGCGTTGCCGATGATGGGCAGCGCGAGAAGCGGGACGCTGCCGATACACGGCGCGCAGCCCGACTGCTCGTCGAACGCGAGCAGCGGCGAGAACAGGACGCCGCGGACCTCGATCATGTCGGTGCCGTTCCGGACCGCCCAGTTGGTGCCGTGAACGTCGGTCACGGTCATGCCCGCGACGTTGTCGTACGACGCGCCGTTCGGGAGGATGCCGGGCAGCGCGATGTCGGCGTGGTTCAGGACCGCCTCGGTCACGTACAGGCCGCCGACGCCCGCCATGCGGATCGCGCGGGTCATCTGGTAGATGCCATAGCGCACCGACCCCTGGGCGTCGGCGACGTCGGTCTCGTTCTTGTTGATGCGGGCGCTCGCGTCGAAGACGGCGAGGAGCCCGACCATCGCGATCATCAGGAGCAGCGTCACGACGATCATTTCGACCAGCGTGAAGCCGCTCTCGGAGGAGCGCCGGACGCGGGTGGAGTGCTTGTGCGTCATCTCAGTTCACGTTATTGACGGGGTCGGGGTTCTTCAGGAACCCGGTGACCTGCGCCGTCCGCTGTCCGATGCCGAGACCCGTGCCGCCGTTCGACGACGTGACCGTCACGTCGATGCGCTTGAATTCGTACGGCACGCCGGCCCCGACGTTGTTCAAGGTGTAGGCCGTTCCGGAGGCGCCCCCGGTCGAGGTGTAGTGAGTGACGGTGTAGCTCCGCTGGATCGGGTTGACGATCGTCGAGGGCAGCGTGCCGGTCGTCGGGTCCGGCAGGAAGGGCGCCAGGTCGTTGGCGTGCGCGCCGACCGTGAGCTGCGGGTCCGTCACCGGGAGGTTCATGAGCTGCTCGAGTCGGTCGCGGGCGAGATTGTGGATGCTCGTGTACTCGTTGGCCGCGTAGTTCGAGCGCACGCTCGCGATGAAGAGCGGCGCGATGCCGAGGAGCACGATGCCGAGGAGCGCCACGGCGATCAGCATCTCGACGAGCGTCAGGCCGGCGTCCCGGCGGCGGTTCGGGTTCATGCTCAGTACCAGTCCTTCGGAGTGACGACGACGACGCGGCCATTCGGCCACGCCTGGACGTGAATCTCGTTCGGAGTCGGGACACCGACGGGTCCGCGCAGCACGTACTCGTAGCAACCCGGCGTGGGATTCGGCGTCGGCATGGCGAGGCGGCCGTCGCCGCCGAACGAGACGATGCCGCCCGCGACGTTGGGCGTCGCATAGAGAAACGAGGACTTCGCGGGCAGGCCGAGCTGCGCCGGTACGAGCGTCGGGTTCGGCGTGGGAACCGGCGGCTCGACCGTCTCGAGCACGACCGGCGGCCCTGGCGTGACGAAGATGTTGACCGGCTGGTTGCGCTTGACCGCCTTGATGCGCGCGGCCATGAGCGTGGTCTGGACTTCGCTCGCGGCGCTCTTCAGCTGGGACCGCTGCCCGATCTTGACGAGCCAGGGCATTCCGACGAGCGCGGCGATCGCGACGAGCGCGAGCACGACGAGCATCTCGACGAGCGTGAAGCCTTCCGACCGATGCATAGACTGTGTGCGAGGCATTGGCGGGTCAGATATGAGCGATTCTTGTGCCCGGCTAAACGCAACTGACCAACCGCCGTGTTTTCAGAGAGATCCATGTCACAAGAGGGTCCCGGCGTCGGGTGGCCGGCCCCATTTCGTTACCTTCGGTAACAGCGCCCGAGCCCGACCCGCGACCGCGGCGGTCTTCGAATCGGTGACCCGGAGGTCTCTCTTGCGAAGGCGCGTTCGTCAGCCCACACTCTCCTTCAGAGACTGACCTCAGTGTGGCCTAGCAGACGCCGGGCGCCCGGACCCGCGGCGCTCCTCGAGAAACTCCGTGCGCGCGCCTGGAAGACGGACGCGGAGCGCGAAGAACTCCTCAAGGCGCTCGCCGCCGCCGCCGATCTCGCGGCGGAGGACGTCGGATGGCTCGCGGTCGAGTCGGACGTCGCGCTCCGCCAGGCGGGGCTCGCGCTGCTCAAGCGTTTCCCCTGGGAGGCGGCCTCCGCCGCGCTCTTCCCGTTCCTCGGCTCGAAGACCGAGCCGGTCCGCCGCCAGGCGATGCAGGCGCTCGAGACCCTCGCGGGCACCGGCTTCGGCGACCGGCTGCAGGAGCTCCTCTCGCACGCCGATCCGGTCGTCGTCCACGCGGCGCTCGACCACCTCCGCAAGAACCCGAACGAGAGGGCGCTCCCCTGGATCGCGCGCGCCGTCGCCTCGGGACCGACGCCGGCGCTCCGCAAGAAGGCGTTCGCGATCGTCGAGGCGACGCCCTCGCCCCGCGCCGCCGCGATCGCGCTGCAGGCTCTGGACGACGACGAAGAGGAGCTCCGGTTCCGCGCGATCCAGGTCCTCGCCCGATATCCGGACGAGGCGCACATCGGGCCGCTGCTCGCCCACTGCCGCAACGACTCGCGGCGCGTGCAGGACACGGCGATCGCCGCGCTCTCCCCGCTGCTCGCCCGCGCGCACGCGCGCCATGACGAGGTCCTTCCCCTGCTCGCCGACGCGAACCCGAAGGTCCGCCAGCTCGCCTCGCGGATCATCGCCACGCAGGACCCGAACTCGATCGCCGACGCCTTCCTGCGGACGTTTCGCACGATCTATGGCCCGGCCAAGGACCGCGCCGTCGACGCCCTGCGCGAGCTCGGTCCGGATTTCATCCGCGCCTTCCTCGAGCGGGACCAGAGCGGCGACCCCACCGAGGCGGCGCTCGCCCAGTCGATCGCGGTCACGATCCGCTCCCCCGAGGCCGTGCCGCACTGCGTCCGGTTTCTGTCTTCGGAAGACTGGTGGCTGCGGGACCGCGCCGCTCTCGCGCTCGCGGAGATCCGGGACGAATCGGCGCTGCCGCACCTCGTCGAGATGCTCCAGAACCCGGAGTCGAGCCTCTCGGCGGCGGCCGCGCTCGGCGTCTGGGCGTCGCCGAAGGCGCTTCCGGCCCTGCTCGAGACCTACAAGAAGGCGGACGGATCGAAGGACCTCCGCCTCGAGATCCTGGACGCGTTCTCGCGCATCGAGGATCCGCGTATCGCGCCGCTCCTCCAGAAGATCGGCCAGGTCGATCCCGACCCGCTCGTGCGGGACAAGGCCGCCCGGCTCTCGGCGGCGCGGACCGGCGCGGCCGTGGGACCGGCGACGGCCAAGACCTTCGAGCCGTTCGACTTCGCCGGCGGGGCCACGCCGGGACTCCGCGAGCTCCTGCGCCATGCCCGAGCGGTCGACGCCTCCGACCTCCACCTCTCGACCGGCACGGCGCCGCAGCTGCGCATCCACGGGCGGCTCGGCCCTCTTCCGCTGCCGCCGACGAGCGCCGAGGACATCGAGGCGTGGCTCGCCCCGATGCTCGGAGACGGCCGCAACGCGCTTCTGAACGAGCGCCGGCAGCTCGACTTCTGCCACAAGGACCCGGAGCTCGGCCGCTTCCGCGCGAACGTCTTCTTCCAGCGCAAGGGCAAGGCGGCGGTCCTGCGCCTCGTGCCGTTCGAGATCCCGAACTTGACCGACATCGGGCTGCCGGAGAGCCTCTGGGAGGTCACCACGTATTCGCAGGGCCTCGTGCTCGTCACCGGTCCCGCGGGCTGCGGCAAGACGACGACGCTGGCCGCCCTGGTCGACCGCATCAACGAGACGCAGCGCGGCCACATCATCACCGTCGAGGACCCGATCGAGTACGTGCACACGAACAAGGAGTCCCTCGTCAACCAGCGCGAGATCCCGTCGCACTCGACGTCGTTCGCGAAGGCGCTCCGGCAGTCGCTGCGCGAGGACCCGGACGTCATTCTCGTCGGCGAGATGCGCGACCTCGAGACGATCTCGCTCGCGATCACCGCGTCGGAGACCGGACACCTCGTGCTCGCGACGCTGCACACCACGACGGCGCCCTCGACGGTCGACCGCATCATCAACGCGTTTCCGCCCGACCAGCAGGGACAGATCCGCATGATGGTCGCGGATTCGCTCAAGGCGGTCGTCTCGCAGTCGCTCCTGCCCCGCCGCGACGGGAACGGCCGCGTCGCCGCCTTCGAGGTTCTCCGCAACACCCCGAACGTCGCGGGCCTCATCCGGGACGCGAAGACGTTCCAGATCCCGTCGGCGATCCAGACCGGCGCGGCCGCGGGCATGATGCTGATGGACGGCGCGCTGCTCGAGCTCGTCCAGAACGGCACGATCGAGGCGCGCGTGGCCTACGACCGCGCGCTGCGCAAGGAGGCCTTCGAGCCGTTCCTCGCGCTCGAGGAAGGAGGCGCCGCGTGACCGCCGAGATGGGGTCGGGTCTCCTGCAAAGCGACCTTCGATCGACAGGTTCACCTTCGAGAGACCTGACCCCAAACCGGATCGACCGCTTCCTCGCGATCCTGCCGAAGCGGGGCGGGTCGGACCTGCACCTCTCGGTCGGCAGCCCGCCGATCGTGCGCATCGACGGCGAGCTCGAGCGGATGCGGTACCGCGCCCTGACGGAGGAGGACTTCTACAACCTCGTCGCTCCCGTGACGCCGCCGGCCCTCTGGGAGGCGTTCCAGGGAAGCGGCGACGTGGACTTCGCATACCAGATGGGCCAGGAGGCGCGCTTTCGCGTCAACCTGCTGCGGCAGGAGCGCGGGTCGGCCGCCGTCCTTCGGCTCATCCCGCAGCGCATCCCGACCGCCGAGGACCTGAGCCTTCCCGCCGCCGTTGCCGCGCTCTACGCGACGCCGCGCGGGCTCGTGCTCGTGACCGGACCGACCGGCAGCGGCAAGTCGACGACGCTCGCCGCCGTCCTCGACCGGGTGAACAAGCGCCTGGCCCACCATGTCATCACGATCGAGGACCCGATCGAGTTCGTGCACACCAACGACAAGTCGGTGTTCACGCAGCGCGAGATCGGGCCGGACGTCCCGAACTTCGCCGAGGGCGTCAAGGCGGCCATCCGCGAGGACCCCGACTGCCTGCTCGTCGGCGAGATGCGCGATCTCGAGACGATGCGCATGGCCCTGACCGCGGCGGAGACCGGCCTGCTCGTGTTCGCCACCGTGCACACGAACTCGGCGGCGAAGGCGGTCGACCGCATCATCGACGCGTTCCCCGCGGCCGAGCAGGAGCAGGTGCGGATCGTGCTCGCGGAGACGCTGCGCGGCGTCGTCGCGCAACAGCTGCTCAAGAAGAAGGGCGGGGGCCGCGTCGCCGCCCACGAGGTGCTGCTCGGCTCGGCCGCGCTCTCGAACGCGATCCGCGAGGGCAAGACGGCGCTCGTCAACAACATGATCGCGACCGGCAAGAGCCGCGGGATGATCTCGATGGACCAGACGCTCACCGAGCTCGTCAAGAACGACGTCGTCGAGCCCGACGAGGCGTTCGAGCGCGCGCTCGACAAGGAATCGTTCAAGGGAATCCTGGCGGGGATGAAGAAGAGTCCCGGCTAGAGAGGGGACCCTCTCCCCTACGCCCCTCTCCCGGAGGGAGAGGGGCGCTAACCTTGTCGGGCCCCTCTCCCGGAGGGAGAGGGGGACGTTTCCTGAATGGGCAGTCTCAGCGTGAACACCGCGCCTCCACCCGGGCGGTCCGTCACGTCGACCGTCCCGCCATGGAGCGCCGCGATGCGCGCGACGATCGCGAGGCCGAACCCGGAGCCGCCGGGCTTCGACGAGTAGAAGGGAAGGAAGATCCGCTCGCGCGCGGCGGCGTCGACGCCCGGGCCGCGGTCGCCGACCGACAGCGTGGCCTGGCCCGCGGCGCCCCCTCCCGCAAGCTCGATCGCGTCGGGCGCCGCTCGGCGCGCCTCCGGCGTCGCCTCGACGGCGTTGCGCAGCAGGTTGACGAGCGCCCGCCGCAGGAGCACCGCCGACCCGCCCACGTCGCGAAAGTCGCCCGAGCGGCGGACGGCGAGGCCCGGGTACGCGCGCTCGGTCTCGGCGGCCGCCGCCTCCGCCACTTCGCCGAGGTCCGTCGGCTCGGGCGTGAACCCCTCCGGCCGCGCGAAGAGCAGGAAGTCGCTCGTGACCCGGCTCATCTCCTGCGCCTCCTGCCGGATCGCGCGGACGAACTCCGCAGCGCGGGCCGGGTCCGTCGAGCGGAGCGCGAGGTCGGCGAAGCCGTCGATCGCCGCGGCGGCGTTGCGGAACTCGTGCGCCGCGCCGGCCGAGACCTGACCCAGGTCGGCGAGGTGTCTGGCGAGCGCCACGCGGCCCTCGAGCTCCCGGATCTCGCTCAGGTCCGAGAAGAGCGCCACCGCGCCGAGGAACCGGCCGTCCGCGCCTTCGGCGGGCGTCGCGGTGACGCCGAGGACGCGCTCCTCGCCGCCCTGCCGCCAGCGCACCTCGCGCCGGCCCGCGACCGTGCGACGCAGCAGGACCTGCTCGACGAGCGCCCGGAAATCCGGCGACTGGGCGAGCGTCCGGTCGTAGGGCTCGCCGCGGACCTCGCGGGGGAGCTTCAGGATCTCGCGGCCCGCCTCGTTCAACTCGAGAACCCGGCCGTCCGGATCGACCGAGAGAAGCCCGGTCGGGAGGTTTTTCGAGAGGGTTCGGGCGGCCGTCTCGAGGTCGTCGGCGCGCTCCTTCTCGCGCCGGGCGAGGCGCTCGAGCTCGCGCTCCTTCTCGTGCAGCGCGGCGATCGTGGCCTCGAAGCGGGCCGCGACGAACTCGCGCTCGTCGCCCGTCACGCGGCCGGGCGCGGGCGCGTCGCCCGCCGCGGCGAGGAGCCGCTCGTACGGCGAGAGCAGCGACCGCAGGTAGAAGGCGGCGAGCACGGCGAGCGCGACGCCCGCCACCGGGATGAACACCGACAGGCGGCGCGCGTATGCGCGGAGCGCTCCGCCCGCGCCCGGGTCGAGCGCGAGGACGAAGAACCGCTTCTCGGTCGCGAAGGTCGAGAGCAGGAGCGGCGGCGTCGAGCGCCACGCGTGGGCCACGCGTCCCGGCGCGGGCCGGTCGCCGGGCAGCTCCGCGGGCGCCTCGAGGGCGCCGGGAGCGACGCTCCGGAGCCGCCTCCCCCCGGCGTCGTACAGGGCGACGTAGGCCACGTCCGGCTCGACGGCGGCGCGATCGAGAGTTTCCTCGCCCGCGTCGGCGCGGCCGCTCGACAGCGCGACCCGCCGCAGGATCTCCGCGGCGCGGCGCTCCGCCTCGTCGGTGCCCCACGTGACCGCGGCGCGCAGGAACACGAGAGTGAGGAGGTTCAGGAAGAGAATCAGGAGCAGCGCGACCCAGAGAAAGAGCCGCGACTCGCGCCGGAAGGAGCGCGGGACCTCGGCGTCGGGGGCGCCCGCGGGACTCACGGCCACAGGGCCCGGTAGCGGGCCACGAGCGGCGCCGCGAAGAACCAGGCGCCGATCGCGCCGAGCGCGAGGAACGGTCCGAACCGCAGCCGCATCTTCCGGTCGCCGCCGCGCGCGAGGATCAGCCCGAGCCCGACGACGGATCCGGCGAGCGAGGCCGCCATGATCGTGACGATCATGCCGCCGGGGCCGAGCAGCGC
>Ga0335076_10002921_pt1 | contig 17088 bp, 20 predicted proteins | sample Lox_Sample_25_FD_206717 | JGI IMG/M metagenome (GOLD analysis project Ga0335076, IMG submission 206717) | Soil microbial communities from Loxahatchee National Wildlife Refuge, Florida, United States - Lox_Sample_2.5 | ecosystem: Environmental > Terrestrial > Soil > Wetlands | place: USA... | reverse complement strand
CAGACCCGAGACTCCCGCAACCAGCACCAGCGAGACTGTCCGAAGCTTCCTCATGAGCCTCCCGCCAAACGGCCTCGGGATCTACCCAGAGGGTGCTGGCTCGGTCGATTGGACGCATCCGGGGAACTGCGGATACGCGAGGCGGGAAACGGGCAGCTGCTCGCTCAGGTCTGGAAGACACGCCGCATCGAGCAGCGCTGGGGTTCGTTGCTCCGGCGCGTCCTAGAGGAACATGACCCAGGAACGGGTCGCGCCGCACGAGCAGTCCTTGTGCTTCGCGGAGCAGTTGCGGCAGTCCCAGTGCTCCCACCAGATCCACTTCAGGTGCTGGATCTCCAGGGCCAGGAGGGCGAGGATCCAGAGAAGGATCGCAGTCCGCGACACCCCGGCAAGGTGACACAGGAACGGGCGGCCCGCAAGGGGCCGCCCGACTCATCCGCGAAGCGCTTCCGGCCTACAAGCCGGAGCCGGCGCGGCCGAAGCCGCCGGTGAAGAGGCTGATCAGCCAGATCAGCGCGAGCACCGCGGCCACGATGAACAGCCAGTGAACGACGAATCCGACACCGAATGCGATGATCGCCAGAATCGCCAAGAGAATCAGCAACAGCATCTGAGTCACCCCTCCTTCCGCCCGAAACGGGGGGCTTGTTTGCGGGTTTCGGGACTGAAAACGACGAAGGCCGGAGCGCGGTTACGCACGTAACCTCAAGAACCGATGAACGAAGAGTTCTCGCCTGACGAGCGGGCGCGGGCACGCGAGTACCACCGGCCGCTGTATCTCGCTCTGCTTCTGGACGTCGCGCTCGCGGCGGCCCTGCTCGCTGCTCTCGCCTGGAGCTCCCTGGGGCACCGGCTCTTCTCCCCGCTGGACTCGCTGCCGCCGGTCGCCGCAGCGGGCGCCTACGCGGCTCTCGTCACGACGTTCTCGAACCTGGTCCGTACACCGCTCGCGCTCTGGCGCGGCTGGTGGCGGGAGCGGCGCTGGGGCTTCTCGACGCAGGGCGCCGGCGGCTGGCTCGCGGATCGCGCCAAGGGACTTGCCGTCTCGGTCGTGCTCGGGGCCGGGGCGTGGGCGGCGGCCGTCGCACTCGCGCGGGCGCTGCCGGGGTGGTGGGCGCTGCCGGCTACCGTAGCCCTCGCGCTTGCCGTGCTTCTGCTCTCGTTCGTCGCTCCCGTCATCCTCGAGCCGATCTTCAACCGCTTCCGGCCGCTCGAGGACGAGACGCTCGCTGCCGAGCTGCGCGTCCTGTCGCAGCGGGCGGGAGTGCCGGTGCGGGAAGTGCTCGTCGCAGACGCGAGCCGGCGTACGACCAAGGTCAATGCGTACGTGTCCGGGATGGGCAGCACGCGCCGCGTCGTCCTCTTCGACACGCTGTTGGAGGCGGCTGATCCGGCGGAGGTGCAAGTCGTCGTGGCGCACGAGCTCGGGCATCGCCGGGACGGGCACGTCGCGAAGCTGACCGCGTTGGCGATGCTCGGTGCCGCCGTGGCCGTCGCCGTTCTCTGGGCGGTGCTCGGAACGCGGATCGCCGAGCCGCAGACGTTGCCGGAGGCGCTCCTGCTGCTCCTCGCCCTCGAGCTCCCGGCGCTGCCCGCGGGCGCGTGGCTCTCGCGGCGCTTCGAGCGCGCCGCGGACCGCTGTTCCCTCGACCTCACGGAGGCGCCGTCGGCGTTCGCGCGGGCGCACCTGGAGCTGGCGCGCCGCAACCTCTCGGACCCCGAGCCGCCGCGTCTCGCGTACGTCTTCCTCTTCAGCCATCCCACGCCGCCGGAGCGGCTCGCGCTCGGCCGGGCGTGGCAGGCGACACATATCCAGGCACGATCCTTGTTGCCTATGCCGACGAATCCGTTCTAACCTCTTCCAGGAGGACGCGGTCGAGGGAGCCGCGTTGTGAAAGCTGTGACCGGTCGTCGTGACAAGCCAGAGGCTGATCCGCAGGACATCCTGCTCGAAGTGAACGCGCACGTCCACGAGGCGGCGCGCCGGTTCGAGAGCGTCGAGTCCGGACATGACGACCGGTGGGACTTCACGTGCGAGTGCGGAGCGCCGGACTGCCGCGCGTCGGTCTCCCTGACCCTGGCGGAGTACGAGTCGTCGCGCGCGGCCGCGCGGCCGGTCCTGGCGCCGGGGCATCACGCCGCGAAGCGCTAGTCCGCTGCATAGAGTCAGGGCGGTGGCTCCCCTCGACCTGACCGGCAAGCGCGCGATCGTGACCGGCGCCTCGTCGGGGATCGGCCGGGCGACCGCGGCCGCGCTCGCAGCCGCCGGCGTGCGTGTCGCCGGAGGCGCGCGGCGGCTCGAGCGGATCGAGACCGAGATCGCGCTGGAGGTCGACGTCTCCGAAGCTGCGAGCTGCGAGGCCTTCGTTGCAGCGGCCGTCGAGCGGCTCGGCGGCCTCGACATCCTCATCAACAACGCAGGTCTCGCGCTCGGGCGCGCGCCGTTCGACGAGTCGAGCGAGGAGGACGAGGCGGCCGTCCTCGACGTCAACGTGGCCGGCCTGATCCGGATGACACGGCTCTGCCTGCCGCACTTCGCGGACTGGGGGCACATCGTCAACATGGGCTCCGTCGCAGGGCGACAGGCGTACGAGAACGGAGCGCTCTACGTCACGTCGAAGTTCGCCGAGCGCGGGTTCACGTATGCCCTGCGCGAGGACCTCCTCGGCCGGCCGATTCGCATCACGACCGTGGATCCCGGGCTCGTCGAGACGGACTTCTCGCTCGTCCGGTTCAAGGGCGACGAGGAGAAGGCGGCGGCCGTCTATCGAGGCGTCGACGCGATGCAGCCCGGGGACATCGCGGACTGCATCCTCTTCGCGCTCACCCGGCCGTGGCACGTGAACGTCGACGAGATCGTCGTCAAGGCCCGCAACCAGTCGTCCGGCGGGCGCATCCTGCGCGAGGACTGAGCGTGCGCGTCGTCATCGTGACCCGCATCCCGCCGGTGCTGGCCGGCTTCGACGGCGTCATCCGCGACGCCGGCCACGAGCCGGTCGCGTTGCTGACGATGCGGAACGTCGACGGCCGGTACGGCCCGCCCGCCGGCACCGGCGAGCTCGTGATGGGCGCCGCGGAGGAGCTCGACGTCCTCCTGCCGGCACGCCGGGGTACCGTCGCTCCCCTGCTGGGCTCGGTCGAGCCCGATCTAGTCGTCTGCATGGGGTTCCCGTGGAAGATCCCGCCCGACGCGCTCGCCGTGCCGCGGCTCGGCTGGCTCAACGGCCACCCCTCGCTCCTGCCGAGGCATCGCGGGCCGCTGCCCGTCGCCTGGGCGATCCGGGACGGCGACGAGGAGATCGGGATCACGTTCCATCGCATGGACGCGGAGCTCGACACCGGGCCGATCCTCTCCCAGCGGCGGTACACGGTCGGGGAGCTCGAGCCGCCCGACGCCTTCTTCCCGCGGATGGGGCCTGTGGTGGGCGAGGCGCTCGCCGAGGCGCTCGAGCGACTCGAGGCGGGAGACGAGGGCACGCCGCAGGAGGAGGGCGGCAACTACGAGTCGTTCTTCAGCGAGGACGACGCCTGGCTCGACCTCTCTCGTCCGGCGGTCGACGTGCACCGGCTCGTCTGGGCCTGGCGCTACGCGATATCGCTCGGCGGGACGCGGGGCGCGCTGCTCGAGCTCGACGGCACGACGATGCGGGTGCTCGCGACCTCGCTGACGGAGGTGGAGGGAGCGCGGCAGCTCGAGTGCGGCGATGCGCCGCTCTGGGTCGTCGAGACCGAGGAACTCAGCGAGGAAGAGGCCAGCTAGACCAGCGCTCGGGCTGCATCCACGCGGTGAAGCGGTGGGCGTCACGGCCGTGGAAGGGCTTGCCGCCGTAGCGGATGGAGAGCCGGTCGATGCCGGCCAGGTCGCTGTCCTCCTCGATCGAGACGACCCGGCCGAGCAGCGTGACCTGCGCGTACCAGTCGTCCTCTCCGAGGACGGTGAGTGCGACGGCGGGGTTCTGGCGCAGGTAGCGAAGGCGCAGGCGGCTCTCGTCCATGTTGAGCAGGACGCGCCCGTCCTCCCAGTCGTACCAGGTGGCCGCCGTGTGAGGCGCGCCGCCCGGGCTGACCGTCGCGACGACGGCCGGGTTCGGCCGGGCGAGGAAGGCGTCGACCTCGGGCGGGACGGGCACGCGCGGCACGGTCGACGAGCCTACTGAGCCGCTGCAGGTACCGCGTCGGTCACGTCGTCGAGCCCGATCTCGCGCACGGCGCGGAGGCGGATCACGAACAGCGTGCTGGCCACGATCCACGCGGCGGCGATCACGAGGTACGTCTTGATGCCGATCGCCATCGCGATCGGCCCGGCGAGCGCGTAGCCGGCGGGCAGGAAGACCATCGAGCCCATCCAGCCGTACGACGCGACGCGCGCGAGCTTCTCCGGCGCGACCCTCCGTTGCAGCGTCGTGTCCCATACCACCGAGCCGAGCGCGAACGCAAAGCCGGCGCCTGTGGCCGCCAGCGTGAGCAGGAACGTCGTGGGGTGGAAGGCGAGGATGAGGTTCTGCGCAGCGGTGACCATCAAGAGCAGTCCGGTGGTGACCATCGGCTGTCGCGGCCGCCAGCGGAGACCTGCGAGCCCGCCGAGCAGCGCTCCGACTCCTTCGCCGGTGACGACGAACGCCCATGAGCTCGCCCCGTCCATCGAGTGCTTCGCGACGTACGGTCCGAGCACGAAGAACGGCGCATATGTGAACAGGAAGTAGAGCGAGACGTACACGACGAGCACCCAGACCCACGTCTGCTCGACGAACGCGGTCCAGCCGTCCCGGAGCTCGCGCAGAAAGCCCGCCCCCGCCCGGGCGATCGAGACCACTCGGATCCGCGAGAGGAGGAGCGCGCTCGCGGCGTACGTGCCGGCGTCGACGAGCAGGGCCGTCCCGGGGCCGATCAGCGCGACGATCGAGCCGCCGATCGCTGCGCCGAGCGGGAACGCGGCGTAGCGCGCGATCGCAAGGAGGCCGTTGGCCTGCTGCAGCTGCTCCCCCGGCACGACCTCCCGCACCAGCCCGTACGACGCCGGCGAGTAGAAGGCGACCGCAGCCCCGCCGCACGCCTGGAGCGCGATCAGCTGCCAGACCTGAGCATGCCCCGAGACGAGGAGCACTCCCATCGCAGTGCGGACGGCGGCGCTCGCGACGTCCGAGCCGATCATGACCAGACGCCGCGGCACCCGGTCGCCGACGACGCCGCCGAACACGAGCATCGTCACCTGCGCCAGCGTCCAGGCGGCGAAGCTGAGGCCGACCGCCGTCGCGCCGCCGCCGTTGTCGAGGATCGCGAAGGCGACCGCGATCGGCGCGAGATACGTCCCGACGTACGAGATCGCCCGCGCCGAGAACAGGTAGCGAAAGTCGGGGAGGCTGAGCGGGCCGGCCATGCCGGGATCGTGACGCTCTAGGAGTCGGGTGACAAGCTGGTCGCCCGCTTCTCGGCCCAGCGCTTGAGCCCGCGGTACGACTGCCAGAGCGGCATCGCGACGTCGTAGGTCGGTGCGTCCTCGCGGGAGTCGGCGAGCTGGGCGTGGGCGTACTCGACGAACTCCTCCTCGGTCGCGCCGCCCTCGACCGACTCGGCCCAGTCGAGAAGATTGAGCCGCAGCTCGGCGAGGTGCCGCCCGACGTCGTCCGCGACGCCGAAGTGGACGAGCGCGAGCCGCTCGGGAGCCCGCCGCTCGATCTCGTCGATCGTCTCCTCCCACGCCTCGACGTCGACCTCGGGCGGCGGCGTGGGCGGCATCACGAAGCGGCCGGGCACGACGCGAACGCCGCACGCGTCGCCGGCGTAGAGCGTCCCGTCGGGGTCGAGATAGCAGACGTGATGCGAGGCATGGCCCGGAGCCGGGAAGCAGTCGAGGCCGAGCACGCGATCCGCGACGGTGTGGACGTTCTCCTCCGGCACCGGAGCGAGCTCGCCCCAGAGCGAGTCGAAGGAGTCGCCGTAGAGCCGGCGCGCGCTCTTCTCGAGCCGCGCCGGGTCGATCAGGTGCGGCGCGCCGATCGGCGACACGTGCACCTGCAGCGCTGGGTGCTCGCGGACGAGAACGCCGGTTGCGCCGGCGTGGTCGAGATGGATGTGGCTGAGCAGCAGGTGGCGGACGTCCCTCAGCGCGAGGCCGCGGTCGGCGAGGCCGGCCTTGAGCGCGTCGATCGTCGTCGAGGGCCCGCAGTCGAAGATCGCCGGCCCGTCGTCGGTGTCGAGGAGGTAGCTCGCGATGATCCGCTCGCGGCCGAGGTGGTGGAGGTCGATCGGCTCCGGGGACATCCGCAAGGATCCTAAGCCGGTCGATCATCCCGTGGGGATGATGCTCGGCTGCCGGCGCCGTCCTATGGTTGCCGCATGTGGTGGGGAGTAGGCGGCGGCCTGGCGATCCTGTATCTCGTGCTGATGATCGTGCTCGGAGTCAGCTGCCTCCGCAAGGGGCACTGGGTCATGTTCATCCTCGGGATCTTCCTGCCCCTGTTCTGGATCATCGGCGCGATCATCCCGCCGGTACGCGCGCGGACGGCGTAGCGGTCTAGGCGCGCCGGCGCGCCGCGGCGAGGATCTTCTCCGCCTGGTCCCGGTTTCCCCAGCCGCGGGTCTCGGTCTCCTTCGACGGCTCGAGGTCCTTGTAGCGCTGGAAGAAGTGCTCGATCTCGTCGCGCAGCTCGCTCTGGACGTCGTGGATGTCGGCCACCCGCTCGAAGGAGAGATCGTCGAGTGGCACGCAGAGGAGCTTCTCGTCCGGGCCCTTCTCGTCGGACATGTGGAAGACGCCGATCGTCCGGACGCGGATCCGGCAACCGGGGAAGGTCGCATCGGAGACGAGCACGAGCGCATCGAGCGGGTCGCCGTCCTCGGCGAGCGTCCCCTCGACGAAGCCGTAGTCGGCGGGATACGTCATCGCGGTGAAGAGGCGCCGGTCGAGCACGAGCCCTCCGAGCTCGTCGTCCCATTCGTACTTGTTGCGCGACCCGGCCGGGATCTCGACGAAGACGACGGCCTCGCCGCTCATGCCCGCGCGGCGGCGGAGACGAGCGCCTGCTCGAGGTCCTCGACGAGATCCTCAGCCGACTCGATCCCGACCGAGAGCCGGACGAGGTTCGGCGGCGCCGCGAACGGCGCGTCGGCCGTCGCCGCGTGCGTCATCCGCGCCGGCACCTCGATCAGGCTCTCGACGCCGCCGAGCGACTCCGCGAGCTGGAAGAGCCGCGTCCGTGCGGCCACTGCCTCCGCCTCCTCCGGCGACTCCGCGAGGAACGAGACCATGCCGCCGAAGTCGCGCATCTGGCGTGCCGCGATCGTGTGGCCCGGATGCGATGGGAGCCCGGGGTAGAAGACTCGCTCGACCCGCGAATGCCGTTCGAGCACGGCCGCGACCTCCGTCGCGTTCAGGCAGTGCTGCCGCATCCGCAGCGCGAGCGTCTTGATCCCGCGCAGCACGAGCCAGGAGTCGAACGGCCCCGGCACCGCGCCGAGCGACTTCTGGAGGAACCGCAGGCGCTCGGCCACCGTCGGGTCGTTCGTCGCCGCGAAGCCTCCGATCACGTCGGAGTGGCCGCCGAGGTACTTCGTCGTCGAGTGGACGACGACGTCGGCGCCGAGCTCGAGCGGCCGCTGCAGGTACGGGGTCGCAAAGGTGTTGTCCACCACGAGGAGCGCGCCGGCCGCGTGCGCAGCCTCCGCCGCGGCGGCGATGTCCACCACGTTCAGCATCGGGTTCGACGGCGTCTCGATCCACACCATCCGCGTCGACTCGTCGAGATGCTCGGCGAGGTTCGCGAACTCGTCCGCCGGGAGGTAGTGGAAGCGGTAGCCCTTCGGCTCGTAGACCTGCGACGTCATCCGGTAGACGCCGCCGTAGACGTCGGCGACGAGGACGACGCGATCGCCCGGCTTGAGGAGGTGCATGAGCGTCGTCGTCGCGCCGAGCCCGGAGGAGTACGCGACGCCGTGCTCGGCGGACTCGAGCGAGGCGAGCGCCGTCTCGAGCGCGTGCCGCGTCGGGTTGGCGACGCGCGAGTAGTCGTAGCCTTTGTGCTCGGCGACGGCGTCCTGGACGTACGTCGACGTCTGGTAGATCGGCGTGATGAGCGCGCCGGTGGCCGGATCCGGCTCCTGGCCGACGTGGATCGCCCGTGTCTCGAAATCCATCACGTCGATGCTAACCAGCGCGTGAGCTCCTCAAGGGGTTCGGTCAGGTCGATCTCCTTCTCGCCCGGCTCCCACCAGACTCCCTTGACGGCGAGCTCGCGCGTCTTGCGGTCGAAGACGGGCTCGATACGGCCGACGATGCGGTCGCCGTGGAGGATGGGGAGGACGTAGTAGCCGTACTCACGCTTCGCCGCGGGGACGTACATCTCCAGCCGGTAGTGGAAGCTCCAGAGCGCCTCGGCGCGCGCGCGGTCGTGGACGAGCCGGTCGAACGGCGAGAGGAACGTCGTCCGTGTGGGCACCGGTCCGTCCTGGGCCTCCGGATGGGCGACGAGCCGGCCGCGAACGAGGCGTACGCCGAGCGCGCGGAACTGCTTCTCCTCGTACAGGCGCCGCGCCTTCGCGATCGGGAGCGTCTCAGTCTCGGGGTACCAGCGCTCGGCGAGATCCCAGACGCGCTGCTTGCCACGCCGCCCGACCACCGCGACTTCGCCGCGGGCGGCGAGGAGCTCGAGCATGAGGCCCATCTGGCGCTGGCCCCACCAGCGGTGATCCTCGCGTCGGTGGCTGGGAGCGTCCGCGATCTCGCGTGAGAGGAGCGGTCCGCGTTCGCCCAGCTCCTTCAGGACATGCCGGCGGTAGGCCGCGCGTGCCTTGATCCACTCGATGATCCGCCGGTCGAGCGGCCGGTCGCGTCGCCGCATGAACGCCCTGAGCATCGGCAGGTCGTCGCTCGGGTAGAGGAACGCCCGCCACTCGACGAGCTTCCGCTCCTGCCAGAGCAGCCGGTCGAGCTCGGCGGTGTCGAACGGACCGAGCCGGCTCCAGAGGACGAGGTGCTGCGGCGGTGCGACGGCCGAGATCGGGTCGAGCTGGAGGAAACCGAGCCGGCGCACCGTCTCGAGCACGCCGTTCGCGCTTCCGTCGAGCCCCTGCGCGCGAACGGCGATCCGCCGCGCCTCCTCGACCGGCACCTCACGCATGGCGCACCTCCTCGAGCCCGAGCACCCGCGCGAGACGCGCGGCGGCGCGCTCGAGCTTCGCGCCGACGTTCCCGCGCACGCCCGGCTCGGGGTGGAAACGCCGGACGTGGAGGACGCCCTCTGCGCGGTCGGCCTTGAGGTCGGCCCGGCCGACGATCCGGTCGCCGGCGAGCAGCGGCAGCACGTAGTAGCCGTACGCGCGCTCGTGCCCGCGTTTGTAGACCTCGATCACGTGGCGGAAGCCGAAGAGGCGTTCGAGCAGCGAGCGGTCCCAGAGCAGGTTGTCGAACGGGCAGAGGAGCACGGGCGGCGCCGGAGCGCCGTCGAGCTCCGCCTCGGCGGCGACGTAGAACGGCGGGCCGCCGTCGTCGGCGTCCACCTCGCGCAGCAGGCCCTCGTCGACGAGCCCGAGCACGTGGTGGTGGAGGCGCGCGCGACCTCCTTTGAGCCGCCAGTGCTCGCGGATCGCCGGCTCGGTGAGCGCGCCTCGAGCGCGGACCGCGAGCAGCGCGAGCGTGCGCAGCGTCTCGGCCTCGTCCGGCAGCGGCGCCTGGAGGATCGCTGGCGGGATCACGCGCTCTGCGAGGTCGTACCGGCGCTGGAACGACCGGCGGCCGGCGACGGCGAGCACGCCGCCGTCCCAGAGCGCTTCGAGCACCGCCTTCGCAGGTTTCCAGTTCCACATCTCGGTGCCGTCGCCGGCTCCCTCGAAGTCGCGCGAGCCCAGTGGTCCCTCCGCCCGGATCCGTTCCAGCACGGGCTCGACGAGATCTCCGTACTTGCGCATCGCCTGCTCGTGGAAGTTCCAGTGGGCGCCGCCCTCCATCGTGCGGCGGCAATGCGGCCACAGCTCGATGGGGAGGAGGCACGCCTCGTGGGCCCAGTACTCGAAGACGCGTCCGGCGGCGAGTAGGCCTTGCAGCTCCTGCTCGGGATACATGCCGATGCGGCTGGAGAGCGTGAGACGGTGGGCCCGGTCGACCGCCGAGATCGAGTCGAGCTGGACGGCGCTCAGCCGGCGAATTGCGTCTTCGACCTCGCCGGGCCGTGCGCGGCGGAAGCGTGGGGTGTACGACTGCGCCGACACGGCGACTCGGCGGATCGTGGCGACGCTGACGGCGGCCGTCGTCATGGTCGTCTACCTAGCAGGTAGTCGCTGCGCCGTGCCGTGCGACCCGATAGCCTCCTGCCCGTGCCTCGCCCGAGACGCCGGAATCCGTGGACCTCGACGGGCGAGGTCATGATCTGGGTCCTCTTCGCCGTGCTCCTCCTCCCAGCGGGATTCGCGGGCTGGGCCGTCGGTCACTACACGTCGCTCGGGAGCTCTACGGTCGTGCATACGGTCACCGTTGCCGGAGGGACCACCCCGGCGACGACTACCTCGGCGACTACCACGAGCGCCACCACGACGTCGGCGACCACGACGTCCTCCTCCACGGGCGGTGACGCGGCTGCGGGGGAGGCGGTGTTCAAGGCGAACTCGTGCGCTTCGTGCCACACCTTCCAACCGGCCGGTGCGACGGGCACCGTCGGTCCGGATCTCGACAAGGCGCCGGCGCAGGACGCGAAGGCCGACCACAACATGAACCTCGCCGCGTTCATCAAGCAGTCGATCGAGGACCCGGACGCCTACATCGCGAAGGGCTACACCCAGGGGATCATGCCGACGACGTTCGGCAAGTCCCTTTCGGCCAAGCAGCTGAACGACCTCGTCGCCTTCATCGCCTCGGGCACGAAGAGCTAGCGCCGCTCTGGCGAGAGGACGCTCGCCCAGGCGAGCGCCCTCAGGGTCGAACCGTGCGGAGTTCTGCGTTCGCGCGCGCGACCTGACGCCTGGTCGGATGAGCGCGCCCGAACCAGACGAAGAGGAAGTGCTCGACGTCGTCCCGGCTTCGCACCTCGGTCTGGACGTAGCTAAAACCCGCGGGCTCGCCCTCGAATGGGCTGCTGACGATCTGCGAGGCGCGGATCTGCACGGGCCAGTGCCCACGCTTGCCGTAGGGCGGATGCTCATGCGCGTACGTGACCTGGATGATGATCCCGCGCGGCTGCACGGCGGCGAGCGTCTTATGCGGCGGCGAGCAATCTGGGCAGTCCCGGTAGCGCACGGTCGAGGCCCACGCCTCCGCCTGGACGCAGCGGCTCCTGCTCACGCCGACGCAAGCATGGGCACGAGTGGAGCCGACGTGCCAGCCTGTAGCCGGGCTGAGGTGGGGCACAGGCACGTCAAAGCCCGTCCCTCCAGATCGGGCACCGGCTCCTCCGGGAAAGCTCACACAGAGCAGCAGCAGCACCGCCCCAAGCAAGGCTAGAGCCCTCACGTCGCGTCCCACACACGTACTACGCGAGATACTCGCTACAAGGTCCATCAGGGGTCATTCCGGAACACTGGCCCAGGCGAGTGTCGTACCGCAGGAGTGGGCTCAGCCGCGGTAGGCCCGCCACGCACGCGGCGCGTAGACGACGGCATATGCAGCGTTCAGGACCGTAAGAGCACAGAACACCCACCACAAGCGACCTCCGGACAGCGCAACGGCAACCGTGAGCACCGCCAGAAGGCACGGGACGCTGACAAGGAAGACAACCACGCGACCCGGCGAGCGCCAAAGCCAACCGTTGAGACGGTTCCGCCACACCATTGGCGGTAACCACTCAGGCCGCTCCTCCGACTGAAGCTCCTCCAACTGAACCGGCCTCATCGGCTTCACCGCAAGCACCCTACGAGACCGCGGACACGATTCCTACTCAGGGGTCACTCCGGAACACTGGCCAAGGTCGTCGCACTCGGCTAGGGGTCGACGTCGAGGAAGAGTCGCTCTGGCGACTCCATCACCGGCGCAGCCCAGGACCGCCACGCAGTCGGCACAAGCTTGAGCGTCACATCGTCCGCCGCGGCGAGGGCGGCTTCGAGTGGGCCATCGAGCGCCGGCTCCGCGAGGTAGCGGCGTCGGATGCGACTGTTGATCGACTCCGACTCGCCGTCGCGCACGATCTCAACTGGTCCCGAAGCGGACACCCATCGCTCACGTCCCGGCTCTCGCGCATCGACCACCACCGAGGCTGCGGGACTCCCTTCGACGTTCTTGACCTTCCGACTGGTCGACGACGACTCGAAGTAGAAACAGCCGCCCTCAAAGAGAAACCAGATCGGCGTCAAGTGAATCGTGTCGCCCGGGTCGTGCGTCGCGAGCACCGCGCAGCGTCTTTGCTCGAGGAACGACCGCAACTCGGCGGTCAGCTCATCCACGAACGACCGCCTCCCCCGGAGTGATGAGCGAAGAGCACGTGCTGATCTTGCCCGAGCTACCAGGCGGGCGTCCGGTCAAGGCGCAGGGATCACTCCGGAACGCTGGCCCAGTCGAGCGACCCTCCCGCCGAGCCCTCGGTTGCAACGATGGTGTGCGGCGAGCTAAGTTCGAAGCGTGAGAGCGAAACAACTGATGTGGCTCTTCCGTGTGGGGATCGCCGCAACCTCACTGTACGTCGTCATAAAGAAACGCCCTAAGCGCTCGTCGACCTAGTCGGTCGCCGCCTCCGTCGCTGAGCTGCCGCCGGCCCCATCGCTCGGGGGTCATTCCCGAACACCGGCCCGGGCGAGTGTTCTAACGCCCGACCTGGTCCACCAGCTGCTGGGCTCGTTTCACGTCGCCTGCTGCGACAAATATCTCCAGCGCCCCCCCGCGGGTGAAGCCATCTGCGGCTCCTGCGCCGACATTGGTCTGCTGGTATCCACACGCGACTCCGTTCGCCCGAAGCATCCCGCAGAGCACCTCAGCCTCAGCTTCGCTCCGAACCATCGTCAGCGCGACCATCGTGGACGAGAGCGTACTCCGTGCTCAGGAGTCACTCCCCATGCTGTGGCTCGCCGACCGGCGCGAGCGCCGGCATGCGCAGTAGAACTCACCCGTAGCCCTAACGGGGCTCTTCGTGTTCCGCGACGGACTCGATGCTGGTGGCAGTGTCGTCGATGGCGCGATAGAGGCCCGGCTGCATCGAAAACGACGTGTCGTCCGCTCCCGCCGCTCGCCCTTGGAGGCCTTCCTTCAGGAGCTTTTCGTCGTGGCGGCGCCACCTAGCCTTGAGACGTGCCATGAGGTCCATGGCAGCGAGGTTACCGTCCCCGCAGCCCCGCGACAAGCCGTCGGTTCAGGCATGTGACGACGCACGCGGTGCGTGCCGTATAAGGAGTGCGATGAGAAGGCTCCTACGGGTCGTGCCGCTCGCCCTCCTCGGGCTCGCGGTGGCCGGCTGTGCAGGCAGTGGCGGCAGGCACACGACGACCAGAACGCGGACGGTCGACACGCAGGCTCCTGCCGCTCATCGCAGTGCCCTCCCTCCGCCTCTGGTCGCGATCGGCCGAACCGCTCTGACCGGCGTCAACCTCCGCGACGGCGCGAGCCTCCTCTCGCCGAGACGTCTCGCGATCGTGACGGTGGGAAGCGGCTCCTGCCCGGCAATTCCGGACAGGCTGGTGGTTCAGAGCCCGCACACCATCCGGATTCACCTCACGCTGGGAACCTGGCATCCGATCGGAAGCTCGCACCGGCTGCGTCTCGTGGCGCACGCTTCCCGCCACACGATCTGCACGGCAGATCTCACGACGACTCCGATGGTCGTCGCCATCGACCCGAAGCGGGTCGACGTCCGGCACCGGCTGACGGTCTACCTCGACTACTACACGAGCAAGAAGCCGATCGTTCGGTACGCACCCGCGCTCTACGTGCGGTAAGTAGGCTCGAAGCTCCGGTCTCGTGGGGAAGGAACCCGATGAGCTCGAGGCGGTACAGCGTGCTGACCGCGATGATCTTCGCGGTCGCGATGATGTCGATCGACCAGACGATCGTGGCGATTGCCGCCCCGACGATCCAGCGGCACCTCGGCCTGACCTCGACCGGACTGCAGTGGGTGATCAACGGCTACCTACTGGCGCTCGCCGCGCTCTTCGCGCTCGGCGGCAAGGTGAGCGACGTACTCGGACACCGGAAGATGGTTCTCGTCGGAACCGTCGGCTTCGCCGTCGCCTCGGTGCTGTGCGGCCTCACGCCGACCGGCGCGATCGCGCAAGGCTGGCTGATCGCGGCGCGCATCCTCCAGGGGGCGTTCGGCGCGCTGCTCTTCCCCGCGGCGCTGGCCATCGTCTTCAACGCATTCGCCGCTCGCGACCGGGGGAAGGCGCTCGCGGTCTTCTTCGGGATCAGCGGCGCGCTCACCTCGATCGGGCCGATCGCCGGCAGCTTCCTGCTGCCGTGGACGTGGCGCGCGATCTTCCTGATCAACGTGCCCGTCGCACTGGTCGCGCTCTGGCTGACCTGGCGCGCGGATCCGGAGGAGACGCGCCGGCCGGTTCCGATCGACTGGCGCGGGGCGATCCTCGTCTCGTCCGGGATGGGCCTCGCGGTGCTCGGACTGCAGCAGGCGGGAACCTGGGGCTGGAGCTCGGTCGCGACCTGGGCCTGTCTCGCCGGAGGATGCGTCCTGCTCGCGGTGTTCGTGCGGTTCGAGCTGCGCCATCCGAGCCCGCTGATCGAGGTCGGGATCTTCGCGCACCGCGGATTCACGGCCGACAACGTCGTGATGGCGCTCGCGTACGGGTGCTTCCTGCCGCTCTTCTTCTTCGCCTCGGTTTATGCGCAGGTCGTCCTCGGCTACAACGCGGGCAAGACCGGCCTCTACATCCTCGTCATCTTCATCGGCTTCGCCGCCGCGACGCAGCTCGGGGGACGGATCCTCGACCGCCGCGGCGCCCGCCCGGCCGCCGTGATCGGCTCGGCGCTCGGCGCGGTCGGCTTCTACCTCTGGGCGGGACACCTGCATCAGCCGCTCGGCTCGCAGTGGCCGTTCATCATCATGGCCGGCGCCGGCATCGGCTTCGTCCTCACGCCGGTGACCACGGATGCAGTGAACCGCGCGCCGCGCGGGAGCTACGGCGAGGTCACCGGCGTCACGCAGACCGTCCGCTACTTCGCCGCCAGCCTCAGCCTCGCCGTCCTCGGCAGCGTGCTGATCCACCAGACGCGATCGCACGCGAAGGCGTCACTTGCCGCGCTCCACATCCCGCATGCGATCGCCGGAAGAATCGTCGACTCGATCAACACCGGTGCCGGCACCACGCCGCCGCACCGAGGAGGAGCGTCCGCCGTCTTCGCCGCCATCCAGGGCGACTTCGCCGACGCGACCCGGGTGGTCTACTTGGCCATGGCCGGGATCATGGCCGCGAGCTTCCTCGTCGCCCTCCGCCGGATGGAGCGCGGCATCCCCGCCGAGGTCACCGAAGCGGTCGAAGCGGAAGCGACGTTCGACCCGACGCTGTGACGGTCGTCAAGCACAGCCCCTGGCCGGTCGAGGAGACCGTCGAGCGGCTCGAGCGGACGATCTCCGCGAAGGGCCTGAAGCTCTTCGCCGTGATCGACCACAGCGGGGAAGCGAAAGCGCGTGGCCTGACCCTGCGCGAGACGAAGGTCGTCGTCTTCGGCAGCCCCGAAGCCGGAACGCCCGTCATGGAGGCTCACCCCCAGGCCGCGCTCGATCTGCCGCTGAAGGTGCTCGTGTGGGACGACGACGGGGAAACGCGACTCGCCTACGCGTCGCCGGCCGAGCTCGCGGCGCGCTACGGCCTCGAGGACGAGCTCGCGGCACGGCTGAGCGGGATCGACGCGGTCACCGATGCCGCACTCGTGCCGTAGGGGACTCGCTCAACCGAGGGGTTCCCGTCAAGCCCGCGCCAACTCCGCCGATGTCCGATGTGAATGCGCCTGCGGAGCGGTCTCATCCTTCTTGTCCTGCTGCCGGCGGCGGCTTCCGGCGCTTCGTCGGCCTTTGCCAGCGCAATCGTCGGCCGCAACGTTACGCGGCCGACACTCGCGATCGACCGCCAGGGACGCGCCCACGTCAGCTACGACGTCGGCGGCCGCAGGACGACGCTCGTCGCCTGGGGCGCCATCAACGCGCGCACGCCCAATAGAGAGGTCAAGCAGGTCAGGTTCCAGATCCGCTACGGACAACGCGGCGGAGGAGTCTGCCTGCCCTATGACGGACCGCCGCTCGCCTGGCTGGTCAAGGCCTGCAAGGCGCCGGACGGAAGCTACTGGGCGCTTCAGTCCTGGCAGAGGCTCAAGCCCAACTACGGCGGCCGCACGGGGAGCTGGGAGCTCCATCTCTCCCACTGGCGCGGTGCGCTCGCGCAGCTCGTCATCTACCAGAACTGGGCCTACGGCGGGGTGCGCCACCTCTTCGGCAGGCTCACGTACGACGGTGTGGGCGTCTACGGCTTCAGCGCCACTCCCCACGGCAATCCACTCGACAGCTACGGCCGCAACATCTACGTCGACACCTTCGACTCGGCCTACGGCAAGGGCTGGCATCGTGAGAACAGCTTCCTCACCCATCACCGCGGCCACACGCTCGGCGACTTCTGTTACGGCTTCTACCGGCACGGCGGGCATCCGAGCGGCGACGGCAGCCAGTACCGGGCGACGGCCGAAGGCCCCGGTGTCACGCCCGACGTGATGTGGGGGGCGAAGGACATCGGCCCACTCGACCCGGATCTGCAAAACCAGATGCGCTCGCTGGAGCGAAGCTGGGGCGACCCGAAGTGCCGGGTCTAGATCATGCGCGCGTGCCGCTGAGCACGTCGACGACGCGCTCCTCGGCGCCGTCGCCGTAGTTCGCGCCGAGCTTCTCCTCGAGGATCTTCCGCAGCTCGCCCGTCTCCCCGAGCTCCTGCGTGATGTCGGCGCCGCCGACGAGCTCGCCCTTGACGAACACCTGCGGGATCGTCGGCCAGCCCGACACCTCCGCGAGCTCCTGCCGGATCGACGGGTCCGGGAGGATGTCGATCGCCGTCACCGGCGCTCCTGCCGCCCTCAGCGCCTCGAGCGCGCGGCCCGAGTTGCCACACATCACGAACTGCGGCGTGCCCTTCATGAAGAGCGCGACCGGCTCGTTCTCGATCACGTCCCTGATCCGTTCTCCC